>Ga0115002_10004976_pt1 | contig 15860 bp, 13 predicted proteins | sample ArcticOcean_MG_C_8_FD_89576 | JGI IMG/M metagenome (GOLD analysis project Ga0115002, IMG submission 89576) | Marine microbial communities from western Arctic Ocean - ArcticOcean_MG_CB11_86 | ecosystem: Environmental > Aquatic > Marine > Oceanic | place: Arctic Ocean: Canada Basin | collected... | reverse complement strand
GTCGAGGGGGACAAGGAAATCGGGCGGGATAAAATCCGCGATATGCGGGCGAGGATCGAGAAGGCTCTCCCGGCGACCGCCGAGCCCGAACAGGGCGCATCCCTTCCCCTCGTTCACCCCGGCGATTCTGTTCGCCTCAAAGCGACGGGAAGCCGCGGGACCGTACGCTCGCTTCACGGTGGGGACACGGTTACGGTGGAGGTCGGTGGAAAATCCCTGCGTGTGGGGCTGGCCTTGATTGAGCCGGTCGATGCCGAGCCCGCCGTTTCGGGGGCCTCGGTGGTGGTCACACACGATGCGAGCGCGCCTTCGAGAAATTTTTCCTCCGAACTTAAGGTCATCGGCCTACGGCTTGCGGATGCGCTTGAGCGGGTCGATAAGTATCTCGATGATGCCGCCGTCCTGGGTGTTGAGAATCTTCGGATTGTCCACGGCAAAGGCGAGGGTGTTCTCTCGGGCGCCATCGCCAAGATGCTCGAGGAGAGCCTACTGGTCGCCAGCTACGGCTGGGCCCGTCCCGAGGATGGTGGCTGGGGAGTGACGACCGTTGAAATGGTGCAGCGAAAGCGCACGAGCGAAGGGGTGTCCTGATGGGGCTTATTCCCGATGATATTGTGAACCAGCTTCGAGAGGGGAGCCCGATCGAGGATGTGATCGGCGAGTTTATCCCACTCCAAAAGGCCGGAAGCACCTTCAAGGCGCTCTGTCCGTTTCACGAGGAGAAGACCCCCTCGTTCAACGTGAATCCCAGAATGGGTATATTTAAGTGTTTCGGGTGCGGCGTTGGGGGCGATGCCATCAAGTTCCTGATGCAGCACGAAGGGCTGAACTTCCGCGAGGCCTTGCAGAATCTGGCGAACCGTCAGGGCGTCGATCTCTCACGCTATGAATCCGAGGATGGCGAGGTGCCCACGGCTAGCGTCCGCGAAAAGATTCACGAGGTGAATCTTTTCGCGGCCCGTTATTTCTGGTCGGTGCTCAGAGGAGAGGAAGGGGGCCGTGCGCGTTCCTATCTCGATGGCCGTGGAATCTCCGAGGAGGCCAAGGAGGCCTTTCGCGTCGGTGCGGCTCCGGCCCGTTGGGACGCGCTCTGCCTGGCGGCTCGCCAGAAGGGCTACGCCCCCGAGGATCTGGCGAAAGCGGGGCTAATCGTCCAGCGCGAGGACGGATCGGGCTACTATGATCGATTCAGAGATCGTGTGATGTTTCCGATTCTGGGGGCCGAGGGGGCTGTCGTCGGTTTTGGCGGTCGCTCGCTGCCGGACAGCGACGCCCGCCATGCGACCGCCAAGTATGTGAACTCGCCGGATTCTCCGGCATTCAGAAAGGGGCGCGTCCTCTACGGATTTCATCAAGGCCGCGAGGCTATCCGCTCCGAGAAGCGGGCGGTCATCACCGAGGGCTATTTCGACGTTATCGCTCTGTGGCAGAGCGGCATCGAGAACGCCGTCGCCCCCTTGGGGACGGCCCTTACGACGGAGCACCTCAGGACGCTCCGCGCGCATGCCGATGAGTTGATTTTTGTTTTCGACTCCGACCAGGCGGGCCAGGCGGCCTCGGAGCGTGCCGGCGGCATGGCGGGACGCCTCATGGGCCTCGCGGGGGCCCCTGATTATCTCGTCGCAGGCGAGGTCTTACGCAACGATTTCATCGACCGCCGGGGGCTCGGTTCGATCCGGCTCAAGGTGATGGACCTGCCTGCGGGGCAGGATGTGGACGATGTATTAAGAGAAGGTGGCGTCGATACGGTTCGCCGCCTGCTCGGTGAAGCGGAGGGCCTACTCGAACACACGGTTCGAGCCGCGATTGGCGGCGTGCCCGCAGGGGCGGGGCAGACGGAAAAACTCTCCGCCGTGCGGAGCCTGCTTCCTGTCCTGGGCGCATCGCACCAGAGCGTTCGCGAGCAATATTTTTCGCTTCTTGAGGGTCGTCTAGGCATTCCGTACCCCACGCTGGAGGCTAGCGTGAAGCGGATGTTGCTCGAGGACGCTAGGGAGGCGGTCCATCGCACCGCCTCGGTGCCGAACCTTCTCGGCGGAAGCGTCGAGCGACCACGTGTAGAGTTGGACTTCGTGCGCATGTTGCTGGCGAGGCCCGATCTGGCGGTCGGGGGTGAATTGTCCCCCTCGATGTTCATCGATCCCGCACTCCGGAAAATCGTGGGCGCGGTTCTAAATGCGCAGGAGGCCGGTGAGACGCTTCATGCCGCTGAATTAGCGGACCGGCTGCTTGACCCAGTAGCCCAGGCGCTTGTTTTCGAGTTAGCGGCAGGCGAGGTTCCTGATGCGGACATAGTTGAAGGAGAGTTTTTCGATGGTATGGCCCGAATTCAGGAGCGTATTCTGCGGCGGCGCGAGGTGAGCCTGAACAAGGAAATCGAAAATGCGCGTCGCAGCGCAGGAGTAGAGTCACCCGAAATGCAGCGCCTTATTGAGGAGAAAATTTCGCTCACGCGCGAGCGGGAAAAGTCTCGAACCGCGCGCTGAAGCGTGCCCGGATAATATGTATTAAATTTGGAGGTTTCCCCCTTGGTTAAAAACGTGAAGGAGCGAAAATTGGCCACTAAGATAACGAGCAACGGAACAGAGAATAAAACTGCAGCAAAGGCCACTGGAGCGAAGAACGGCTCTGCGAAAGCTGAGTCGGCGAAAAACGGAGACGCGAAAGCAGGGAAAAACGGTGCGTCGAAACCGATGGATGTTAAGAAGCTGATCGAGCAGGGAAAGGAACAAGGATTCCTCACCTACGACGAGGTCAACGACGTTCTTCCCGACACCGTTACCTCGCCCGAAGCAATTGACGATATCATGGTGATGTTCAAGGAAATGGACATTCAGATACTCGATACAGATGCGGCCGAGAAGCGCCAGGCCAAAGCGAAAGAAGAAGTCGTTGCCAATGTGGATGACGACGATGACTCTGATTCCCCTGATGTGAAGGCGAAGAAGCCGATGACTCGTGGTATCGCATCGTTTGACGATTCGGCTTTCGGTAAAACCGATGACCCCATGCGCATGTACCTTCGTGAGATGGGCCAGATACCGCTACTAAGCCGCGAGGGTGAGATTACGATTGCCAAGCGTATTGAGGTGGGACAACTCGAGGTGAGCTTTGCGACGGTGAGCACGCCGGTGGCGATTGACGCCGTTCTTGAAATGGCCGACAGGCTCCGAAAGGATGAGATCTCCGTGACGTCGATGGTTATCGTCAACGCCGATAACACCCGCGACGATGACAGCGATGAGGAGAAGGAAAAACCCACCTACGAGGAAGACAAGGCGCGGGTGCTGGGGCTGGTGGTCAAGGTGAAAACTCAGCTTCGGCAGCTTGATAAGAAACGCGCTGAGGGCGTCAAACTCGCCGCGATTGAAAAGGTTCAGGAAAAAATTGCGGCCCTCATTCGCGAGATGAACCTTCGGCCCGATCAGGTGGACCGGATCGCAGACACAATCCAGTCCTTCGTGACGTCGATTGAAAAGGACGAAGAGGAGATTAGGGGTTATCTTGAGCAGGCGGGAATGAGTGACGCCGAATTAAAGGCGGCTGTGAAGGAAGTTGGAAAGCGCAGCGTATCGAGCGCTACACCCGTGGGCGAAAAGCGGATTCCGATCAGCATCCTGGCCGAGTATGAGCGGCGGATCAAAAACGTGCGCCGGCGCACCCGGCAGACGGAAAAAGACGCCGGTGCCTCTTATAATGAGATGTGTGAGTCCATCAAGATGATCCGCCGAGGTCGCAGCAAGGATCGGCGGGCCAAGAAGGAACTAGCCGAGGCCAATCTTCGGCTTGTGGTTAGCATCGCAAAAAAATACACCAATCGCGGCCTTGCCTTCCTCGACCTGATTCAGGAAGGGAACATCGGGCTCATGAAAGCCGTGGACAAGTTCGAATACAAGCGGGGCTATAAGTTCAGTACTTACGCCACCTGGTGGATTCGCCAGGCGATCACGCGCGCCATCGCGGACCAGGCGCGGACGATTCGAATTCCGGTTCACATGATTGAGACGATCAATAAGCTGATCCGCACCTCGAGGCAGCTCGTGCAGGAACTTGGCCGTGAGCCCTTCCCCGAGGAGATCGCCAAGAAGATGGAGTTGCCGGTCGATAAGGTCCGAAAGGTTCTTAAAATTGCCAAGGAGCCGATCAGCCTCGAGACGCCCATCGGCGAGGAGGAGGACAGCCATCTTGGTGATTTTATCGAGGACAAGAAGGCCGAGGTGCCCCAGGAGTCGATCATCAAGCTCAACCTCAAGGAGCAGACCCAGCGTATTCTGCAGACGCTGAGCCCCCGTGAGGAACGGGTGCTGCGCAAGCGCTTTGGTATCGGCTCAGAGAACGAGCACACCCTTGAAGAAGTGGGCCAGAATTTCGATGTGACCAGAGAGCGTATCCGGCAGATCGAGGCCAAGGCCCTCCGCAAGCTGCGCCATCCGAACCGGAGCAAGAAACTGCGCAGTTTTATGGAGGATTAGGTCCGAAATTGGGGCCACTCCCATGGAGAGCAAGCTCGCCTCTTCCGGCATTTGACATTGAGGGCGAGGGAGGCGATATAAACGAGTTCAAGATTTAGGGGAACTGGGCCGGCGGATGCGAGGGCAATACGGTTTGTTTCATGCCGATTTCCGCCGTTGACGTTCTCTGGGGCCCATAGCTCAGCGGTCAGAGCCGCCGGCTCATAACCGGCTGGTCCCAGGTTCGAATCCTGGTGGGCCCACCAATTTCAAGTGGAATTGAACGCTTCGATAAGGAGTTTTTCGGTGCGACCCGAATTGCAGGCTATGATTCGCCTCCAGTTGATCGACCAAGAGACAGTCGGCCTGGGAAAAGATCTCGATAAAATCCCCGAATTAATCGCTACGGAAAAAAATTTTCTTCATGACTTCGAAGAGGAGGTCAAGGAGACAGAGGTCGAGCTCGAGTCGATGCAGAAGTTCCAGCGCGACATCGAGGGCGAGATTCAGCTGACAGACCAGAAGCTTCGCGAATCGAAAGGCAAGCAGACCCAGGTCAAGACAAACTCAGAGTTTGGCGCGCTGACCCACGAGATCGAGTCTTTTCAGAAAAAAATTCTCGAACTCGAGGATCAGGTTCTCGAATGCATGGAAGCGCTCGAGCCACTCCGAGCCAAGGTTGAAGAATCAAGGAAGGGACTCGAGGCCGCCAAGAACACAGTCCAGATGGCGGTGAGAAAGCACGAAGACAGCCTGGCCCGGCTCAAGGACGAACTCGATAAAAGTCGGCGCGGCCGCGAAAGCGCCTGGGCTGAGGTTGGTTCCGATTGGCAAAGCCGTTATGAGTCGATCCGCAAGGGGCGGGGCGGCCTTGCCGTTGTCCCGATCATCGACAGAAATTGTCAGGGATGCCGGATGAACGAGACGATTCAGCGGTTTTTTGAGATCCGCGATTTGAAGGATGAAATTTTTTCGTGCTCAAGTTGCGCCCGGATTGTCTACTATAAAGAGTCCGAGGCGGTGGGCACGGCGGCGCCAACCGATGAACCTGATTGAACTCCCAGCCTGAACATCTCCTGATACACACGGATGGTGCCGCGAGGGGCAATCCCGGCCCGGCCGGAGCCGCCGCCTTGCTTTACGATGATTCGGGGGTCTGTGTCGCGAAAATCCTCCAATACCTGGGCACGGCCACGAACAATGTCGCCGAATACCAGGGGCTTCTTCTGGGCCTGAGCCGGGCACAGGAGCTCGGTGCCCGAAGTATCGAGATCGTGACAGACTCCGAGTTGATGGCCAAGCAATGGAGCGGCGAATACCGAGTGAAAAACAAAGTTCTCAGGCCCCTGTATGAGGAAGCCAAGGAGATTGCACGCCACTTCGAGAGCGTCGATGTCCGCCATGTGAGGCGGGGGGGAAACGCCGCTGCCGATGCTGCAGCCAACCGGGCCATCGACGAGCGGGTGGGCGTTTAGCCGGATTTTGGAGTACATTTCAAATAGAATCGGAGCGGGCTGCGCGGCCGCGCGCGGCCCTGTGCCGCGGGAGGAAAGTCCGGGCTCCACAGGGCAGGGTGGTGGATAACGTCCACCGGGGGTGACCCTAGGGAAAGTGCCACAGAAAACAGACCGCCCCGTACTTCGGTTCGGGGTAAGGGTGAAAAGGTGCGGTAAGAGCGCACCAGCGGCTCGGGTGACCGGGCTGGCTTGGTAAACCCCACTCGGAGCAAGGCTAAATAAGGAGACGATTGAGGGCGGCCCGCCTGATGTCTCCGGGTCGGCTGCTTGAGGCGGAGGGCAACCTTCGTCCCAGATAGATGGCCGCGAGCCCGCCCTTGGGCGGGCAACAGAACCCGGCTTACAGGCCCGCTTCGGTTCTACTTTTAATTATATTGTTGTCATCATTCCAGGCGTCTGCTTCGGCCTGGGTGCCCCAGGCTGGATGGGGGTATGATTCCTCATTCTGGGCCCCGCCACGGAGTAGGCTTAACCTTCCTCTGGAGAGTAATCAATGAGCGACGATACACTCTTAGTGAATCTTGGAAATGGTATTGCGACGGTCACGATTAACCGGCCCGGGCAGCGGAACGCCCTGACGCGTGCGATGTGGGTACGTTTGCCCGAGCTTTTCGAGGAATTTCGGGACAGCGGCGATGTACGCGTCATTATTCTTCGCGGGTCGGGGGATAAAGCCTTCGCCTCGGGCCAGGACATACGGGAGTTTCGCGAGATGGAAACTCCCGAGGAGTGGGTGCACCACAGCGATGTCGTCGAGGACGCCTGGCGTCGGATTTATAAGGTTGAATTGCCGGTCATCGCACTGGTGCATGGATTCGCGATGGGCGGTGCTTTCGGGCTTTTGGCGATGTGCGATTTGCGTTATTCGGCCGAGGATGGCGTTTTCGCCATACCGGCGGCTCGGATTGGAGTGGTGTATCCCGAAATTCTCACCCGCCGGATCATTCGTCTGATTGGCCCGGCGAACACCAAGGAAATTCTGATAACGGCGCGGCGATATACCGCCCGCGAGGCCTTCGAAATGGGTTTCATCAACCGTGTCTTGCCCAAGGGCGAGATCGACGCCTATGTCAGGGAGCTGGCCGAGAAGATTGTCGAAAACGCGCCGATATCGGTGAAGAACTCCAAAAAGATGATTGATCTCATCGAGTCGGGCTCGCTCGGGGGCGACGATATGGCCCGAGCCCATACGCTCCGGCAAGAGGGCTTCAACAGTCAGGATTTTCAGGAAGGCGTGCACGCGTTCATCGAAAAGCGCACTCCCGATTTCAAGGGCGCATAGTCCGCTTATTGTTTGATTCGAGGCATGACGGATGGAAGTGGCAAACTCAGAGGCTGAAAATATCGCTCCCCTGGACTCAGAGGAGGTGGCGGCTGAAACCGAGCGGGCCACCGAGGTCCTCGCGCCGCATCTGCGGCAAACGCCAACACGGCTGAGCGATCATTTCTCCGAGCAACTGGGCGTCGAGGTGTACCTGAAGCCCGAAAATTTTCAGCGAACAGGCTCGTTCAAGGTGCGTGGTGCGGGCTACGCCCTGAGCAAGCTCGACAATCATCAGCGCAGGTGGGGCGTCGTCGCGGCCTCGGCCGGAAACCACGCCCAGGGCGTTGCCGCCGCCGCCCTCCGGATGAACATCAAGGCGCTGATCGTCATGCCCGAGTCCACCCCCAACACCAAGCTCGACGCCGTGCGCGCGCTGGGCGCCGAGGTGGAGTTGTACGGCCCGACCTTTGATGACGCCTATGGTCGCGCACGTGAGATAGAGTCCGAGCGCGGGCTGGCGATGATTCCTCCCTTTAATCACCCGGACGTGATTGCTGGCCAGGGCACCGTGGGCCTTGAAATCCTTGACGAGGTACCTGAAGTGGGGACCATTATCGTTTCGGTGGGTGGTGGCGGGCTTATCGCGGGCCTCGCGGCGGCGGTGAAAAGTCGGCGGCCTGACGTGCGCATCATTGGCGTCGTGGCCTCCGGGGCGGATTCGCTCTCCCGCTCGATGAATGTGGGTAGCATCGTCGCCACGGACACCATTAAAACAATCGCGGACGGCATCGCCGTCAAGCGTGTGGGCGAGCTATGCTTTCCGCTGATTCAAAAGCTAGTGGATCAGGTCGTGACCGTGGACGACGACCACATGGCGCGGGCGATCCTGAGCCTTCTTGAGCGCGAACGGATGCTTGCCGAAGCGGCAGGCGCCGCGCCCCTGGCCGCGCTGGTAGAGCGCCGGGTCCGCGTAACCGGAAAGGTCGTCGCCCTTATCAGCGGCGGCAACCTCGACGTGAACCTCCTCTCGCGGATCATCGGCAAGGGTCTCGCGCTCCAAAACCGCTACGCGCGGATTCAGGTTGTCCTCCACGACGTGCCGGGCTCACTCATGAATCTCTCGCGTATTGTTGCGGATGAAAGAGTAAACATCATTCACATCGAGCACGACCGGATGTCTACGGCTGTGCCCATCAATCATACGGTTTCCACGCTCTACCTGGAGCTTCGCGGTCGCGAGCATCTTGAATCGCTGGTTCATAAGCTACTCGCCGAAGGGTATGAAGTGTGGCGGGAGGACAACCAGCCATGAGTGAGAAGAGAAGAGCGGTCATCAGTGTCAGCGACAAAAAAGGCGCCACCGAGCTGGGTAAGGCGCTCAGCGAGGCTGGTTGGGAGGTCCTCTCCACCGGGGGCACCGCCAAGGCCCTGCGTGAGGGGGGCGTTCCGGTCACGGACGTGTCGGCCTATACCAGTCAGCTTGAAATCCTAGGCGGGCGCGTCAAGACACTTCATCCAAAACTCTTGGGCGGTATCCTGGCCCGCTTGCCCGATCAGGCAGAAGAAATGAAGGCCAACGGCATCGAGCCGATTGATCTGGTTGCTGTTAATTTTTATCCCTTTAGAGAGACTGTTGCCCGCCCGGGCGTCACCCCGACCGAGGCTGTCGAGAAGATCGATATCGGGGGGCCTACGATGGTGCGCGCTTCGGCGAAAAACCACGGGCGCGTCACAGTTCTCGTCGATCCGGACGATTACCCGGCAGTGATCGCGCAGGTCTCCAAGGGCGGGGAGGTTTCGGATGAGCTGCGGCGCAATCTCGCACGGAAAGCCTTCGGGTATGTCTCGGGCTATGACGCGGCCATCAATGCCTATCTCTCCGGTCTCGATACGAAAGAGAGTGAGGATGACGATTTGTTTCCCCAAAACCTTTCGCTTGGGCTTGAGCGGATGCAGGTTCTCCGCTACGGCGAGAACCCGCACCAGAAGGCGGCTTTTTATCGCTTGCCGGCTGTGGACGGCCTCTCTATCGCCGATGCCGAGGTGTTGGGCGGAAAAGAGCTTTCCTACAACAACTTGCTTGACCTGGCCGGAGCGGCTGAGCTCATCGCCGATCTCGACGGGACGGCCTGCGCCATCTTGAAGCACACGAACCCCTGTGGAGTCGGCTTCGCGGACACCCCGGCGGAGGCCTACGTGCGCGGACTGGCCTGCGATCCGGTTTCGGCCTTCGGCAGTATCATCGGCTACAACTGCCGGGTGGACGCGGCGGCAGCTGAGGCCATGCGCGAGCTTTTTGTCGAGGCGGTCATTGCGCCCGCGTTTGACGAGGACGCCCTTGCGATTTTCCGAAAAAAGAAAAGCCTTCGCATCCTTCGACTTTCCGGCCTCGCCACAGAGAAACGGGCGGGTCTCGATTTTCGCGCCGTTCCCGGTGGGGTTCTGGTCCAGACGCCTGACTACATGTCCACCGAGGAATTTGACTGGGAGGTTGTCACCCCTCGCGAGCCGACAGTGGACGAGGAAAAAGCTCTTCGCATCGCCTGGACGGTTTCGCGCCATGTGAAGAGCAACGCCATCGTTCTCGCTGATCAGGGCGGCACGGTGGGAATCGGCGCTGGCCAGATGAGCCGCGTTGATTCTTCTCGAATCGCCGCCGATCGGGCTGTGCTTCCGCTTGAGGGGTGTGCTCTCGGCTCGGATGCCTTCTTCCCGTTCAGGGACGGGGTGGACGAGGCTGCCAAGCGCGGGGTCAAGGCCATCGCGCAGCCGGGCGGCTCGAAGCGGGACGATGAGGTGATCGCAGCCGCAGCCGAGCACGATATCGCCATGGTGTTCACCGGCAGGCGCCACTTCCGCCACTAAAATGCAACTATCCGATCTTTCGACGATCTTCCTCGATCAGGAAACTGCCGCGCCATTCGAGATTTACCGGCGGGTCGAAGTTTTCCTGAACGCGCTCGCGGCGATTCCCAAGAAAAACTGGCGGCCGCACCTCAATTCGCAGGGTATTCGCGTCGAGGGCCCCGGCCTCGTCCGAATGGTGCGCCTGCTGGAGCGCCTCGAGCTCTCCTTTGAGGATAAAACGGTCGTCCACGTGGTGGGGACGAGCGGCAAGGGCTCGACCACGCTCATGATCGCCGAGTCCCTTCATGCGGCAGGACACCCCACAGCGGCGTTTTTCTCCCCGAATGTGACTTCCCTGGCCGAGCGTTTCTGGATTAAGGGCTCCCTGGCCGCCGCCGGGGTGGCCGGGCGCGCCGCCGCGAGGGTGGCCGATGTGGCTGCGGCGATGGCAAAAGAAGACGAAGTTGGCCCCCCCTCATTTTTCGAAAGTTCTCTTGCGCTTCTCCTGCTCGCCGCCGGGGAAGAGTCGTGCGAATACATTGTTCTCGAGGCCGGGCTGGGTGGAACCTACGACGCGACCAACGCGGTGGGGCCCGGTGCGCTGGAAGTGATCACGTCGATTGGCCTCGATCACACGGATTTGCTCGGAGATACCATCGCGCACATCGCGCGGGACAAGGCCGGGATCATCACGCCAGGAGGGTGGGTGATCACGGCGCCTCTGACCCCCGAGGCGGAAAATGAGATCGCTACGGCGGCTCGCGATCGAAATGCGGAGCGGCACCCTGCGCCCGAAGTGGCTGGCTTTAAGATGGACGAGGCAGGGTGTCTTTTTGATCTTGATTTTAGCAAGACATCGACTGAGATATGGGAGGGAGTTCGCACCCAAATGATCGGCGCACACCAGGCGATGAATGCTGCGCTCGCGGCGGGCGCGTGCCACCTTCTGGGCGTGGGGGAGGCGAACATCCGTGCCGGGCTTCATGCGGCTCGCCTGCCCTGCCGGATCGAGCGGATGCCCGGCGAGCCTGCGGTCATTCTCGACGGGGCGCACAATAGGGATAAGGCGCGGGCGCTTGTCGATTCACTTATCGTCTTTCCGCCCTCGCGCCGCTTTTATGTTTTGGGGGCGATCGGGGACAAAGATTACGTGGGACTGGCCGAGGAGCTTGCTGGCCAGGGAGAGCGGTTCTTCGTGACCGCCCCGCCGGGCGGTGCCCCGAGGCCGAGCCTGCCGCCGGGAAAATTCACTCGGGCCTTGAGAGACGCCGGGGCGGCGGATGTCTCGGAATTTCTCGACCCCTGGCAGGCGCTAGAGGCCGCGCTCGGCGAGGCAGGCGATGATGCTCTCGTTATTGTGGCCGGGTCTCTTTATCTCGCCGGCGAGTTTCGAAAAAAATGGGTGGGCGGGGATCTAATGATCGAGGCAGGCACCCCCTTTCCTCCGGAGGTGTGGTGTTGAGAAAAATTCTTTCCTTTGTGTCTGGCGAGAAGGTCATTCCCACTGAGGCCGACTGTCGTGGCCGGCGGCTTGATTTCACCCGCACCCGCGTGATGGGCGTCATCAATGTCACTCCGGACAGTTTCTCGGATGGGGGCCGGTTTTATGACCCAGCGGCAGCGATCGAGATATTCGCCCGGATGAGCGAAGCGGGGGCTGACATCATCGACATCGGCGGGGAAAGCACCCGGCCCGGCTCGGGCGTGGTGGACGATGCAGAGGAACTACGCCGCGTTCTCCCCATTCTTGAGCAAATCGACATGGCCTCGGGCCCGCTGGTTTCCATCGACACGAGAAAGCCCGCCGTGGCTCGCGCGGCCCTTGAGGCCGGGGTCCATATCGTGAACGATGTGGGCGGCTTTGGTGATCCCGAGATGCTTGCCGCTGCGGCCAAGGCGGGCGCGGCGGCGGTTGTCATGCACATGAAGGGCGAGCCGCGCACGATGCAGGAGGCCCCGGTTTATGAGGATGTTGTCCGCGAAGTGGCTGAATTCCTGGACGAGCGGGCCTCGGTGGCTGAACATGGCGGCGTGGGGAGCGTCTGGGTGGACCCCGGTATCGGCTTCGGCAAGAGCTGGGATCATAATCTGGAAATTTTACGGGCCCTCACAGTGTTAAACGAAATGGTGCGCCCGCTGGTCATTGGCGTGTCGAGAAAAACCTTCATTGGCCAGGCAACAGGGGTCGAGGTGGCTGAGGCGCGGCTGATGGGCTCGAAAGTGACTGAAGCCTTCGCTGTGCTGGGCGGTGCGGATGTCATTCGCACCCACGACGTTCCCGAGGCGATAGAGGCCATCCGCATGGCCGAGGCCCTGGCGCGTGGCACCGTCAAGCCTGAATAGAAAAAGATACGATTAAGCCCGAATCAGAGAGAGTGAAAAGACGGTGATTGAATACATATTCGAGTTCTGGTGGATGCTTCCGATTGCGTTTTGTATCTGCCTGATAGCGACGAGTTCCAGCGTCGAGGGCGCTGTTTTTTTTACGCCGATATTCATCCTGGTGTTCCCCTTCGCGGCGGGGGTGACGCTCGTGCCCATCGAGGCAATATTCCTCGCGCTCTCGATCGAGCTGTTTGGCTTCGGCAGTGCCATGCTTGGCTACCTGCGGCGCAACCTGATTGATCTCTCCATCGTGAAAAAAGTGCTTCCGGTCTCGGTGTCGGTGGGGATGGGCTTCGGCTTCCTCGCCCACTCTGTGCCCTCGCACATCATCCTCGGCGCGCTGGGTGGGCTGATGGTTGTCCTCTCGGGGCTGATGCTTTACTCGTTCCTCGCGGGGGACATCCACGGCAAAGATGGCGCGGAGGGCGAGGGTCCGCCCGTGCGAGTCGACTCCATGGGCCGGCGCTACTGGTACCACTACGAGCACGGCCCAATCGGCGTCTCCTGGTCAGCCTTGGGAGGCATCCTCGTCGGCCTGACCGGCATCGGAATCGGCGAGTTGACGACTACCACGCTCATCCTCCGGAACAAGCTTCCTGTTCGGGTGGCGGTGGGCACCGGCATCATGATCGTTTTCTTCACTGCCTTCATGGCCACCCTCGTGCACGCCTATGTGTTCTCCTCAGGCGAGCTCAACGTGCACTGGAATATTCTCTTCATGACGATACCTGCCGTGGTCTGCGGCGGGCAGGTCTCCCCCTACATCAACAGCCGAATGGACGGCGAGAAGATGAAAGCGTTCCTCTCGCTAATCTTTATTGTTGTCGGTGGCCTGCTCATCTGGCGGGGGCTGGGAAGCTGACCCTGCTAGGGGAGGGTAGGTGGGACGAGGTCTTCAGGAACTCTTGGCATTACCTGGCCACCGAAAAGTCGACGAGTGGGTGTTGCTCAAAGCCTGATTAACTTCTTTGTTCCACTACCTGCGTGGATAAAGGACCCATTCTTTCTTTAGCGTTAGCTGGATCCGTTTGTCGGCGCGATCTTGCCTGTCGAGGTTGCGGCAGGTCTCGATGATCGCTTTGAACTGCTCCACCGGTATCGGGATGCCAGGTATGGCATCGCGGATACGACGCGCCTCCTCGTCAAAATCCCACATGAACTCGTGTCCGGTGGAGTCCTTCGTGTAGCTCTTGCAGTCTTTAGGATTTTACGGGATATGGTTTAGGGCACAGGCCAAGGTAGGCCGCACTTTTTCCCGAGGTTCCGCCCGCAACGACAATGTCTATTTTTCCCGGTTCTTCAAACAAGGGAATCATTGCGCTCGAATCAGCTTCTGTGATCCATTTTCGATCCTGGCCCCAAACAAGAGATTTTGAACGCCTGTATTTCTCTGCGGTTATAGAACAATGAAGATGAAGGTATTGGCGAATATCGTTCTTCGTCCAGCCGTCTCGGTTGAAGATCTCTGCGTGAGCCGGTGACAGCAGAATTACTGGATAATAAGGGATGAAGATGGTCTGGCCGATACCGATGACCCGTAAGGAGATCGTATTTATCAGAGTGTCGGCAGTATCACTTTCGAGATCGGCGATTTCAATCAGAGAGTGGCCATAGAAACATGTGACGGCACTTTCCTCCACCTTAAATCCCTTTTCGACATGGTAGGGCTCCCATGGATTTTTGGTTTCATTTTCTGCGAGGACCATACTGAATTTGGCCGGAGAGCCAATGGTGTCTTGATCCAATATACCGGGATATGCTCCACCCACGTTCATCAACGCGAGCCGCACCGCCCTTCCAATCGCGATATTCGGAAAAGAAAGCTTTCCGGGTCCGGCATTCCCTAAAGCGCAGGAGCCGGAATTTATTTTCAGTTTTTCTCCCATCGGACCGTTTACGACAAAGAGCGGAGCGTGAGCACCTGTTGAAACCGTGCACATCCGCAGATTGATTTCTGGATGGTGCATGGCTTCTACGGCCGTGATGATGATCGGCATGAATTCGGGCTGGCATCCCGCCATGACAGCGTTAATAGCGAGGTCTCTGATTGTTGCCTGAGCCATTCCAGGAACAAAATTCTCAACTACAACGTCATCGGGCGCGCGTTTAGTCCCCCCCAACATTTTTTTCACGGAGTTTTTAGTCGGTGGGACTAGAGGAAATCCGTCGCTCCATCCCCACTCTAGGAATCGCTCATTCATGTTCTCTAGGCAATGCAAAAGGTCCGTGCCGAAGAATTCTAGGGTGTCGTCATCTGGTCCGTGAATAGCTATTCTTTTGACGACATTTTCGTTGGATGATGGGATTGGCTTTGTCAGGCCAGCGACAATGTCGTCAAATATAAGATCAATGGCCTCAAGAGTTTGAGATGCCGTGATGGAGGTGAATGCTTCAGAGGTCACAGCAAGTGCGGGTTCTTGCAATCCATATGCTTCAGCGCTAGCTCTTGCATCTTGGACAAAGTAATCCTGAACAATCGAGACAACGGGTATACCCAACTCTTCGATTCCTGCGTGGTTTCTGACCAACCACGATGTACAGGATCCTCAGTCCCCTGTCGTAGCAATTACTGCGGAGATTTCTCTTTGACGAACATTTTCAAACCACTCTTCGGTCGCCTCGTTCACTGGTCCTGTTTCTAGCCATTCGAAGCTTAATTCCTGAAATCTTTCTGACAGCAACTCTTTCACTCTGTTTAATGCCACATCTCCGTGTTTTTTATAGTTCCAGTACAATCCGATCTTAGATTTCGAAAGATCGCTAACTCTATTGGCGGGTGGCATAGGCTTGAATTTTCGGGCCACTACAGGATTCAATACACGAAGGCGAGTTAGGGTATTTGTGTTTTCTGGTGAAGAGTTCGGGGTCATTTGTTCCTCCTTATTGTCGATTGAAATCTGCCGATGGTGACCACTAGATTACCGCGTCCTGCCTAAAAATTCGAATGAATTAGATATCTTGGATTTCACAGACAACTACAGAGCAAGTTCCCTGATAATTCTTTATCGCCCCCTGTTAAATAATTAAAATTCCCTGTTCCGATATCTGGTTGGAATACCGCAAACTCTCTAATTCATGGGCAAATCCGAAGGATTCTTCGGTTAGATCGGTTCTTAGATCCATGCTCCCGCACAGTAAAATCTGGGCCCAAACCTCTTCTTGACACGCGCCCCCCGCAAATCTACGCTTTACCTTCCGCCGGGATCCCGCGGGGACCCGGAAGGGGGATTAATGAGCAATCGGCCCGCAGATTAAAGCCAAGCAGGCGTTCACCTTTAAGGAGGGAGCGACCATGAGCACCGTCTCCACGCGCAGGAAAATCACTACAAAGACAATTCGCGCCCGGAAGGGTAAGACGAAGATTACCTCTCTGACGGCCTACGACTACCCGATAGC
>Ga0115002_10004974_pt1 | contig 15861 bp, 13 predicted proteins | sample ArcticOcean_MG_C_8_FD_89576 | JGI IMG/M metagenome (GOLD analysis project Ga0115002, IMG submission 89576) | Marine microbial communities from western Arctic Ocean - ArcticOcean_MG_CB11_86 | ecosystem: Environmental > Aquatic > Marine > Oceanic | place: Arctic Ocean: Canada Basin | collected... | reverse complement strand
TTCTGCGAGTCGAAGGCGAAGTGGTCCGTATCGTTCAGAATCACCGGCTCTTCGCGGAATCGCGTCCAATGCTTGCCGTCCGCGGAGACGAACGCGGCCAGGCACCAGTCCTTGTTGTCGGGCGTGCGCTGGAGGCCGAGCGCCTTGAAGTGTTGCGCGGCGGGCACGCCGGGCTTCGTATCTAGAAAGGGCGCGAAGGAGCACGTACCTGGCTCACTGTTGGTGATGATGACGTTGTTCTTCTTGGCGCCCTTGACCACGAGGATACCCAGATCGGGTTTGCGCCAGTGGATACCGTCGTCGGACTCCGCGTAGCAGAGGCTTTCCCATCCCGTATCGTGCTCGCCTTTGGGCAAGCCGCGGTAATACAGGCGGAAGGTGTCGCCATCCTGGATGACCGTGGCGTAGAAACTGAAGTCTCCTTCCCAGGGTTTGTCGAACTTCACGACTTTGCCCTCATAACGGGGCTCATGGGCCGTCAAGCGCACGTTGTCGAGTTTTTCGATCAGATGGCCGTCCACCATGAGTTCACGCCGCTCGCCAACATCGATGACTTCGCCGCCTCGGGCGGCCAAAAGGGACGCGCATGCGAATGGGACTAGCATCATCCTGAAGATTCGTCTCGGGGCTTTCATCTTTTCCTGCTTTGCGTGCAGGGGTGCGTCTGAGTTGCCGCTATCTCTTCTCTCACTCAGGGTAGGAAAAACCGGATTTCTGAATTCCGGTGGATGAACAAGGAGACCCACTGACACACAATTCGCACTCTGGTCATCCACCAAGGTCCTGCTGCCCAACCCTCTGGCTGTTGTACCTGGCGAGAGCGTCCGGGTCGAATCATTGTAACCTGTATCGTCGCCAAAGTTGACGGCCAGAATGGGATTGCCGGCACCAGGCAAGCCCGATCTCGCCGCAAAGTTGTTTTATCAAACAATCTCTGAGCAGGGCGCGTCATTAAAGGACCGGTTTGGGAACGCTGCCGCGTCACTGGCAACCGGGCTTCAATTTGCCTTCAAAAGAATCTGCAATACGGCCGCAGAGGTCCAACGGATTCTAACACGAGGGGTGGGGGACTGAACACCCCCGTTAGATGCTGTGATCGCCAGTTGGAAAACGTAGCGCCCGGCGCCCGAATATTGTAGCGCTAGGGTTGGTGCGGAATTGATACCAGACCATCCCGCGTGGGCCTTGAGGTTGAGTAAGGGTTAGTTCGTGGGGGAGCGGCCCGCCAGACCCTAGTCAGGTAGGCAGTCAGCAGATTTCCCTGACCCGCGAGCACTGTCGCATTTATTTAGCTGCGAGATTTCACCGATAGTTTCTTTCTCAATTAGCATCAGCGCATGCGACATTACTTTCAAGGGACTCTCTTCTTTTCCCCGACTTGTCTTGATACTATTCAAGAACTTTTACGCTCTTGTGCTGGCGATTACTTGACGCCAGAAAGTTTGATCAGCATCTGCTTAATCCTAGGGAAATCGATTGAAGGCACTAATAAAACACGAAGCGACCGTTGGATTGAAACTTACGGATGTGCCAGAACCTATTTTTGGCATCAATGACGTACTGATTCGAGTTATCAAGACGGGCATTTGTGGTACCGATGTTCACATCTACGAATGGGACGCCTGGGCGCAACGCACGATTCCTATACCAATGGTCGTGGGGCATGAATTCGTCGGTGAGGTTGTTGAGGTAGGCTCCAATGTCAGTGACTTTGCGTCAGGCGACATTGTTAGTGGCGAAGGTCACGTTGTATGCGGACGTTGCAGGAATTGCCTGGCAGGGCGAAGGCACCTCTGTAAAGATACTTCGGGCGTTGGAGTTAATCGTACTGGCGCGTTTGCAGAGTACATTGCTCTACCGATGACCAATGTCTGGCATCACGCACCCGGCATCGATCTCGATGTGGCAGCGATATTCGATCCTCTCGGTAACGCGGTGCATACAGCCCTGTCGTTTTCGGTGCTGGGTGAAGATGTGCTTGTGATTGGGGCAGGGCCGATAGGTATTATGGCGGCAGCGGTCGCTCGGCATGCTGGCGCTCGTCATGTAGTAATCACCGACATCAATCCCTATCGGTTGCAACTTGCCCAACAAATTGGCGTTACACGCGCTGTCGATATTCGTACCGAATCGCTAGCCGACGTGCAACAAGAACTTGGTATGCAGGAAGGCTTCGATGTCGGCCTGGAAATGTCTGGGAACGCCAACGCTTTTCGTGATCTCATCGACAATATGTGCCACGGCGGCAAGATCGCGATACTTGGTATACCCAGTGCTGAGCTGACCATCGACTGGCACAAAGTAGTGTTCAACATGTTAACCATCAAAGGTATCTTTGGCCGCGAAATGTACGAGACTTGGTATAAAATGACTGCGATGATCCAAAGCGGACTAAACATTCGGCCAGTGATTACTCATCACATGCCCTACACAGAGTTTGAAGCTGGTTTTGCGGCAATGCGATCAGGAGAATCAGGCAAGATCGTTCTAGATTGGAGCATGGAGATATGACGGAGGTACTCAAAGAACTTGACGATCAGTTGCGTCAAATCCGTACTGATGGGCTCTATAAGAGTGAGCGACTCATTGATACGCCACAACGAGCAAATATCACACTCGCCGACGGTCAGGAAGTGCTGAACCTCTGCGCGAACAACTATCTTGGCTTAGCCGGCCACCCCGAGGTGATTCAGGCAGCGCACGATGCCCTTGACCGCTGGGGCTATGGAATGGCAAGCGTCAGGTTTATTTGCGGCACCCAGTCCTACCATAAGCAGCTTGAGAACGCTGTCAGTCAGTTTCTTGGTACTGAGGAAACCATTCTTTACTCGTCTTGCTTCGATGCCAATGGTGGGCTCTTCGAAACACTATTGACTGACGAAGACGCCATCATCAGCGACGCATTGAACCACGCTTCAATTATCGACGGTGTGCGTCTTTGTAAAGCTCGTCGCTACCGCTACCAGTCGTGTGACATGAACGACTTGCGAGAAAAGCTGCGTGAGGCAGATGCTGCAGGTACGAGACGTAAGCTGATCACAACAGATGGAGTTTTCTCCATGAACGGCAGTATCGCCAAACTCGATCAAATTTGCGAACTGGCTGATCAATTTGACGCGCTAGTCCATTTTGACGATTGCCATGCCACCGGCTTCTGGGGGCGCACGGGCCGCGGAACTCACGAATACTGCGGTGTCATCGATCGTATTGATATCACTACCGGCACGTTCGGCAAGGCATTGGGAGGCGCTAGCGGGGGCTATACGAGCGGTCGAGGAGAGATTATTGGCCTGTTGCGTCAGCGGTCACGCCCCTATCTGTTCTCGAACACTTTGGCCCCCCCAGTCGTCGGAGGGTCGTTAAAAGCGATCGAACTTGCAGCGCGTTCCACAGATCTTCGCGATCGACTTGAAGTGAACACGCAATTGTTTCGCGAAGAGATGAAACAGCGAGAATTTGATATCTTGCCAGGCGAGCATCCCATAGTGCCTATCATGCTTGGAAACGCGAAGCTCGCTTCAGCCATGGCCGACGAATTGCTCAAGTTGGGTGTCTATGTGGTCGGTTTTTCTTACCCGGTGGTTCCGATGGACAAAGCACGCATCCGAGTACAAGTCTCGGCAGGCCACAGCGAGGAATCCCTTCGTTTCGCTGCCGAACAGTTCAGTCGAGCAAGGCAAGCAGTGATGACATAAATCGTCAGCAAGGTGCTAGTCAACCACGCACGTCACAAGGGCAGGCTCTAAAGCTTGGTTGGCTGGAAACGGGTCGCGGAGGAAACGGGACGACGTTTCTGTTAGATTAACAAGGCCTGCTGACCTACTCTAGTCGAAGGGAGTAGGATTTGGGAAATACGTTCCAGGCATGGGTGCGCTTTCGTACAGCTGTGTTCGGGTAACTCAACGACGAAAGGGGTTTCGATGTTTCGATTTCTCTTGACCGTGATCTGCAGTTTATTGTGTATGCGTGCGGGGTCCGTAGCCATCGCGGCGGAGCCGGTTGCCGTGGCCCCCCAAGCTGCCGTGACCGCCCGTGTTGTCGACGTGCGGAAGATTTGGGACCGCGCGCCGCACAACGCGTTTACCGATCTGACACGGTGGCGGAATAAGTGGTACTGTGCGTTCCGCGAAGGCCAGGGGCATGCTGGGGATATTGGCAAGTTGCGCGTCCTTGTCTCGGACGATGGCGTGGCGTGGGAATCGAGTGGACTGATCGAACTGGCTGACTACGATCTGCGCGACGCTGCCCTGGCGGTGACGCCCGACGATCGATTAATGGTCCTGGGGGGAGCGCAACAAAATCTCTCCGGCGGGCGCGAGACCGGCACCTTTGTCAGTTTCGCAACAGAACCGGGGCAATTCACTGCTCCCGAGATGGTGGTACCGCTCGGCCGTTGGCTGTGGCGCGTGACGTGGCACCAGGGAAAAGCGTACGGAGTCAGCTACGCCACGCCTGCTGGAAAACCGTTCAGTTCGCTGCTCGTTACCGAAGATGGTAAGCACTTCGACGCACTCGCGCCCCAGCTGCTCGGCGAAGGGGGCTGGCCGACCGAAGCGCGGATTCGGTTTGCGAAAGACGGCACGGCCTATTGTCTGCACCGCCGCGACGCCGGGACCAACACTGCCTATTGGGGGTTGAGCGCCCCCCCCTACGACGAGTGGACGTGGAACGATCTGGGGATGTACTTCGGCGGACCCAATTTCATCCAGCTTCCCTCGGGGCACTGGATCGGCGCCGGAAGACTCCATGGCGATGGGGGCGCTCGCACCAGTCTGACGATCATCGACGCCCAGCAGGGCACAATGACGCCGCTGATCGATTTGCCCTCGGGGGGCGATACCAGCTACCCCGGCATGGTTTGGCATGACGGACAGCTGTGGGTCAGTTACTACGCCAGCCACGAGGGCAAGACAAGCATTTACCTGGCGCGGATTGAGTTCGATGAGCGGGAACCGAGCGCAGGAATCGGTTCAGAGGCAATCGACATTGGGTCACGGCGGGAATTATTCGTGGACCAGCACCTGATCGATCGGCTGGCAGGGGCATCGCTCGAACTGCAGCGCCCGATCGACGCAGGATCGGTCCTCGAGTTTGATTTGCCCTGGGAAGGACCGTTTAGCGGGTATGTCACGGCGATCCACGATGACGATCTCTACCGACTCTACTACCGCGGACTGCCGTTGGCCGGGGCCGACGGAACGGCGAACGAGTCGACCTGTTACGCCGAAAGTCACGACGGCATCCACTGGACCAAGCCGAAGTTCGACTTCTACCCGACCGACGAGGGCGAAAACACCAATCGTGTCCTCTCTGGCGCCGCGCCGGACACGCACAACTTTTCGCCCTTTCTCGATGGCAACCCACAGGCCGACCCGAGCCAACGTTTCAAAGCTGTGGGGGGCGTCGCTGTCTCCGGACTGCACGGGTACGTCTCTGCCGATGGAATTCGTTGGAACAAGCTTCGCGACGCGCCCGTTTTCAATGCGCCAGGGTGGGTCTTCGATTCGCAGAACGTTTGTTTTTGGTCAGCAGCCGAGGGGCAGTACTTGCTCTACTATCGCGTCGTTCCTGACGGCGTCCGAGCGATTGCCCGGGCGACGAGCAAAGATTTTGTCAATTGGTCAGAACCAACGGTCATGACCTATAGCGACACCGACAGCACGCAGCCGAGCCACCACCTCTATACGAACCAAACGCATCCGTACTTCAGAGCGCCGCACATTTACCTCGCTACCGCCGCGCGGTTCATGCCAGGTCGGCGGGTGATCGGCGATGCGCAGGCTGAGAAAATCGGTGTTCATCCCAGCTACTTTGGCGACACTTCCGACGCGGTATTGATGTCGACCCGCGGCAACGAGCGCTACGAGCGGACTTTTTTGTCAGCGCTGGTGCGTCCCGGCATCGGCGCTCAAAACTGGGTCTCGCGGACCAACTATCCCGCGCTGAACATTGCTCCCACCTCCGAGACGGAGATGTCGCTGTACGTCAACCAAAACTACGGCCAGACGTCGTCGCACCTACGCCGCTATGTCTTTCGAACCGACGGCCTGGCGGCGCTCCATGGGCCGTACCAAGGGGGCGTCATGGTAACCAAACCGCTTACGTTTGCTGGCAGCCAGCTCACGTTAAATTTTGCCACGTCGGCCGCCGGTAGCATCTGGATCGAGATTCAAGACGCCGCAGGGCAACCGATCGAAGGATTCGCCAAAGCCGATTGCGACACAATCATCGGTAACGAAATCAGCCGCGTTGTCACTTGGAATGGGAGCAGCGACGTCTCGCCATTGGCAGGCAAGCCGCTTCGACTACGCGTCGAGCTCGAAGACGCCGATCTGTTTTCGTTACGGTTTCAGTAAGGACCAAGCGTACGCGATTTTGCACGTTACTCAACTTGGCGCGTTACTCGATTTCCCCATTACTCGATTTCCCCATTACTCGATTTCATAGCCGGCAAGATGGGTGTTCGTCTTAGCGAATTCCACCAGCTCGGCCAGATAATCTGTGTTTCCCTCAGGGACGCTAAAGCTGCATACCTGCTGATTGGGATCCGTCTTGATGTCGGTGATGCCTGCAATCTTTTTTAAATCGCCTCGTACCGAGGCGGCGCAACCACCTCAGACCATATTGGGCACTTTAAGACTTACGAAAGTCATCGGCACCGCTGGCGAGTCGACCGGCGCAGCCGCTAGGGCGCGATCGACTTGGGGTTCCGCAGCGGATTGGGAGCTGGGTGACGGGACTTGAGGGTCGGCAGCCGGCTCGGACTGGCATCCGATGCCTACTGCGGCCAAACCAACCAATACGAGAGAGAGCCGTTTCACTGGTAGTCCTCCAAGGGATTTCGTGGGCTCATGTCGCGATGGCGGCCTACGGCGACTACGGCCCGGCCTACTCTAGCACGACCGCCGCTTACCGTGAAGGGGGATACGCGACCAGCCCCAGCGCCCCCTAGCGCCAGCAACGTCGCACCTGAGGTCGAGAAGGTGTTAACCGGCGCCATGAAGCAACTACTGGCGGACAAACCGTGACAGGAACACCGAGTCAGGAACACCGTGACAGGAACACCGAGTCGGGAATACCGAGTCGGGAACACCGTGTCAGGAACACCGTGTCAGGAACACCGTGTCAGGACAACCGTGCCAGGCAGAACGTTCGACGAGACCCGGAGCGGGTGTTACAATCGCCGCGGGGCGATGACGTAAGCCGTTTCGACGCGCAGCATGACGATTATGACTAGCGATTCCTATGCTCATGCATTGTTTGACCTGACAGGCCGGGTGGCGCTGGTCACAGGCGCTTCGGGTCATCTCGGGTCGGTTCTCGCGCGGGCGCTAGCAGAAGCTGGCGCAACGGTCGTTGTCGCCAGTCGAGATGCAGCGCGAGGTGAGGTGGCGCGGAAAGAATTGCCTGACGCTGCGCGGCATCACACGGTGGCCCTTGATCAGCTTGACGAGTCGTCGCTGCAGCATGGCTTCGACGAAGCGGTTCGCAAGGCGGGCCAGATCGACATCCTCGTCAATAATGGTCACGAAGCGGCACCGGCCGACCTGGTCAGCGTGACGGGCGAGGAATTTTCGCGTCAGCTGGCCCATGCCACCGGCTATTTCTTGTTAGCTCGACTAGTCCATGATCACGCCGTCGCCCGCCGGGCAGGCGCCAGCATTGTCATGCTGGGCTCGATGTACGGCCTGGTCGGATCGTACCCAGACGCTTACGCCGGTATTGGCCCAGCCAGTGGTGTGGCCTATCACGCGTTGAAGGGGGCATCGTGCAGATGACCCGCCACTTGGCGGTCTATTGGGCCCCCGATAACGTGCGGGTGAACTGTTTGAGTCCAGGACCGTTCCCCGGTCCGCAGGCGGCGCCGGAAATAGTCGAGCGGTTGAAGACGAAGAGCCCGCTCGGCCGCATGGGTGCGCCGGCCGAACTCATGGGTCCGCTCTTGTTGCTGGCGAGTGACGCGGGCAGTTATATGACGGGGCAGAATCTTATTGTCGATGGCGGCTGGACAGCTTGGTGAAATGGGTTGCTGGGTGAAATGGGTCGCTTTGAAAACTGGGTTACTTCGAAAACTGGGCCGCTGGGAAGACTGGGCTGCTGGGTGAAACAAGTCGCGAAAACCGGGAGCTAACGCTCTGCGGCTGATTGGAAAAATGGCAAGGCCTTATTGGTTCGCATCAGCGGAGCTGGTGATTTACGGACGCAGATTAAATGGCGGAGTGAAAAGCTGATGAACCAAGCAGACACGACGGCTACACTTTTGTTTGATGCACACCTTGATCTGGCGTGGAACGCGCTGTCGTTCGATCGCGATCTCACCGACTCGATTGACCAGATCAACGCCCGTGAACGACTGCTGACCGACAGTCCTTCGCGAGGCAACGCAACGGTCTCCTTCTCGGAAATGCGGCGCGGAAACGTGGCGGTCTGTCTGGGAACGATGATCGCACACGCTCGGCCCGATCTCTTGTCGGCGGAGGCGCAGCAACGAACCAGTCTGGAGTATCGCAGTCCGGAGGCCGCGTCTGCTATTGCTCAAGGGCAATTGGCCTACTACCGACTGCTAGAGCGGGCCGGCCAACTGAGGTTGCTATCCACAGCGAGTGAACTGACGTCTCATTGGGATTGCTGGACGAGCTCGTTTGCCGACGGGAAGGACCACGCTTTGCCCATCGGTCTGATCCTGGCGAGCCATAATAATTGCCGTGCCCTGGTCCCTGGGCAGCGTCAGTTTACCGACCAGCAGCTGCAGCTGCTGATCGAGCGGGGGGCCGTGATCGGCGTCGCAATGGATAACTGGATGCTCGTTGCCGACTGGCAGACGGGCGTCTCACTCCGATCGCAGGCGACGCTCGATCACGTGGCCAACCATATCGACCACATCTGCCAACTCGCCGGCAGCCATCGGCATGTGGCAATCGGTTCGGATCTGGACGGCGGTTACGGCGCAGAGCAAAGCCCAGCCGATCTGGACACGATCGCGGACCTCCAGAAGATCGGGGAGCGTTTGCAGCAACGGGGTTACGAGCCGGAGACGATTCGTGATATTTTCCACGGCAACTGGTTGCGATTCTTTAAAACGCATCTGCCCGATTCCTGATCCGGCATACCCTGATGGCATATGGTGATGAGCAGCACAAAATCGGCCGTTCTGGTTATTGGCGTGGGGTCGATTGGCGCACGCCATGTGGAGTGCTTTCAGAAGACGGGCGACGTCCGCGTGTCGATCTGCGAAATCGACGACGCCCAGCGCGAGCGGGTGCGAAACCAGTTTGCGATTGAAAGAGTTTACGCGGATGTTAACGCGGCACTGGCCGAGCCGCACGACGCAGTTGTGATCGCGACCCCCGCACAGTGGCACATTCCCATCGCACAGCAGGCCGCCGAGGCTGGCCTGCATCTGCTCATCGAGAAACCCCTCTCGGTGTCGACCCGCGGTGTGCCGCAGCTTGTCAACACGATTGCCAGGCAACGGCTGGTCGCCGCAGTGGCCTATGTCTACCGCGCCCATCCTGCACTTGCTGCCATGAAGGCTGCGCTCGACGCTGGTCGTTTTGGCAGGCCTTTGCAACTGGTAGTCGTCTCCGGACAAGATTTCGCCCGGTATCGCCCGGCGTACCAGAGCAGCTACTATCGAGATCATGCTACCGGGGGTGGCGCCATTCAGGACGCCTTGACGCATCTGCTCAACGCCGGCGAGTGGCTCGTCGGCCCCATCGACCGACTGGTCGCCGATGCTGAGCACCAACAATTGAACGGAGTCCTGGTGGAAGACACCGTTCACGTGCTCGCGCGGCACGCAGAGGTGCTGGCATCGTATGCGCTCAATCAACACCAGTCACCCAACGAAACAACGATCACCGTCGCCTGTGAAGAGGCGACCGTGCGGTTCGACTATCACCAGCGCCATTTCCTCTGGATGAATCGAGGCGAGGACGTGTGGCACGGAGAGTCCGCCGCTGCCTGGGACCGAAACGAGCTCTTCGTAGCTCAAGCACGTTCTTTCCTGCAGGCGATCACTGCCCGCACCGCCCCCCTTTGTCGACTCGAGGAGGCTGCGCAAACTCTCAACGCGAATCTTGCAGCGCTAGCCTCGGCGCGCGGCGGCGGCTGGCAAGTCGTCGGAAACTAGAAGCACAAAAGGGGTCACAACTGATTTTAACTAATGTGTTGCGTCCCCTTTTATATCTTTATCAATGTTCTTGAAGGGGACCGGCAGTGACCGAATGCCGGACCTAGCGTCATGGCCTGTAGCCAAGGCGCGTTGCTGGCTGTCTGCGACCGTGATATCCTTTTGGCGCCTCCTACCCATAAGGAACCCCATCGATGCGAATGAGTCGAGTCAAAGCTGGGCTGCTCGAAGGCCGTCCCATACTATTCTATGCCCTCCATCTCGAAGACCCGTCGGTTTGGGAGCTGGCCTCGCTCATTGGCCCCGACTGTCTGTGGCTCGATCTTGAACACCACTCCCACTCACTTCGCACCGCCGCCGAACTGATGCGCGCCGCGCGGGTTGGGACGTCAGACGTGATAGCCCGCCCTGCCAAGGGGGAATTCATGAGAATGCAGCGGATGCTCGAGAGCGGCGCCCAGGGTATTCTCTACCCCCGTTGTGATAATGCTGCTGAGGCTCGAGAAGCAGTCAAGTGGTGCAAGTTTGCGCCCCTGGGCAGGCGTGGTTTCGACGGCGGCAATCCAGACATGCCCTATGTGAGCATGGATATGGCCGAGTATGTCACTGCCGCCAACGAGCAGACCTTTCTGATCATCCAGATCGAGGACGAAGCTGCGTCTCACGAAGCGGAAGCGATCCTGGCCGTCGAAGGCGTCGATGGAGTGATGCTCGGCGGGGCCGATTTTTCCGTGCTGGAAGGAATTCCCGGCCAGTTCAAGCACGAGAAGATCCAGGACGCGCTCGATCGAATCGCCGCGGCTGCGCGGAATACCGGCAAGCATTGGGGCACTACTGCCGGCACGGCCCTCCGGGCGCAGGAGCTCATCGATGCCGGCGCTCGACTGCTCTTTAGCGGTGCCGATATCGTCGCCGTAAAAAACGCCCTCGAGAAGGTTGAGGAAGATTGGGGGACGCTGGGCCTCCAATTCAAGAATCGCTTGCGAAACATTTCGGAGTAACTGCCATGCCTGCGACTTTGGGAGACGCTGAAGTAGACGCCTATGCTCGGGACGGCGTGATTCGAATCCGTGAGTTCTTTGCGTCTGAAATGATCTCAGAGATTCGCGGCGAGTTGGAGCGTTACACGCGAGAGGCGTTGCCACTCCAGATAAAGCCCGATTGTACGTTCGAGGCCGACGGATCGACGATCCGGAATCTTTGGCGGTTGGAGCAACACTCCGAATATTTCCGTCTGCTGGCCGAGCGTCCGGAGGTCCGGGAGGTGGTCGGCAAATTGATTCCGGGCGAGCTCGTCCTCGTGGGCGTCGAAACGTTTAATAAGCCGGCAAGAATTGGGTCGAGCGTACCGTTCCATCAAGACAATGCCTATTTCTGTCAGACGCCACCCGATGTGCTGACGCTCTGGATTGCCATCGATCCGGTCACCGTCGAGAACGGAGCTGTTTACTACCTCAAGGGTTCGCATCGGTCCGGTCTGCTGCCGACCAAATCGTCAGGCACAACGGGCAATTCAATTGGTCTCGCCGAGCCCCCGGAGACTCCTGAAGCGGAGCAGTTCTGTTGCACCTTACGTGCTGGGGATCTGGCAATTCATCATTGCCAGGCCATCCATCACTCCCAACCGAATCGCTCCGCGCGATCTCGGCTCGGTCTGTTGATGGTCTATCGGGGTGCCCACACCCGGACCGACCCAGTGCTCATGGAAGCCTATACGGCGGCGGGTGGTTTGGGTTGAGTCGCTGCGGGGAATACCACCGTGGCGTAGCAGCCTAAAATGGAGAGCAGGCCTACTCGAGACACCCTGCCCCTTCGATATCCCAGACGTCAACAATCAGGCTATCGCGGACGATCCACATTTTTCGGTACAGACTATTTGTGGTGCAGCCATGCGAGGGGACCAGGCGTAGCTGATCGCCGATGCTCGCGGTGAGATTGTCGAGCGGCACGTGCTCTTCGGCCGTGTAGCGAGCGGTCGCGGCGGGATGTCCCTCGGCCGTGGGGGGGCCGAAATCGCAGCCGATGCCCTTGAGCCCGACGTCGACGACGGCGCTGCCGGAGCGGGCGGAGATGACGGTAGCCAACACCCAGCGGGCAATGCGAAACTCGGGGCGAAGTTTTTGGTACGTCGAGTCCATCAGCGCGTAACTACCACACTGCACCTCGTCGATCCCTTCGATGGAACCGGTGATATCATACGTCGACGAGCTACCGCCGGACACGATGCTCACAGGAAGTCCTGCCGCTTCGAGCAGTCGCCTGGTTTCAACGAGTAGCCGCATCGCCTCAAGGGTCTGCTCGCGCCGCTGAGGCTCTGCGGCAATGGAAACTAGGTGCCCTTCGTAGCCTTGCAGTCCGTCGAACCGCAGGTGCTTGTGATCAGCGATTCCCTCTGCCAGTGCCAGGGTCGCCGGCCCGGGTGCGACGCCGCACCGCTGCATGCCAATATCGACCTCGATGAGTACGGGAATCGTACTGCCGCACTTTTCAGCTTGCCGGTCGAGTTGCTCGATGCTTTCCAGCGAGTCGACGGCGCAGCGCACCGTCGCACCGCGATTCAGTTGGGCCAAGCGGGCCGCTTTGCGTGGCCCCACAACCTGATTGGCAATCAATAGGTCATCGATCCCGCCGGCCGCCAGTTGCTCTGCCTCAGACAATTTTGCACAGGTGATACCGCAGGCATTGCCCGCCGCCAGCTGCCGCCGCGCAAGTTCGACGCACTTGTGCGACTTGAAATGCGGGCGGATACGGCAATGCCGCGGGGCAAAGTAGTCTGCCAGCTGCCGGAGGTTGGACTCCAGCGCATCAAGATCGACCACCAGCGCCGGCGTAACGAGCGCTTCAACGCCTTGACCAACGAGCGGATTGTGTTGAGCACCCCTAGTCATTAGCAAAGTCTCGACTTTCGGTGGAGATGGCAGGCAGCGATTGCAATCGACCGGGGATGCTACCATGATTCAGTAACAGGGCAAAGAGCTTCGTAAAGATTATAAAACTTCAGGGTAGGAGATGGGGAAGATTCTCACGACACCATTGTTCCACCTTCTGCAACTGCTCCGGCGTGGCGGACAGGTACGGCCCCTGGCAACGAAGTCCGACATCTCCGCCGCCGAGCAATCGTTGCACCCGATCGACAGCCGAGTCCGATAAACCGTCTTGCTGGACGAGGGGCAGAATCGCTTCCGTTTCGTAGCGGCGCAACTCGTTCTGAATCGGCGCCGCGGCAAACCAATCTCCCGCAGCACAGAAGCGATAGAGCTCGACCACTCGCGCCGCATTCAGGCCGGCGATCGCGCTATAAGTTCCCCGTCCTCCTACCTGCATCCGTTCGATGAGGTCGTGTTCGGCGCCGAACACGCTGATGTCGGGCGCTCGTTCGAGCCACGATCGAATCTCGTCAGGCGAGGCAGCGGTGTTCTTCACACCGATCAGGGTGGGATATCGCGCGGCGAGCCGTCCGATCCATTCCGGTGTCATGCGCCTCTTGGCCCGCGCGGTATCGTAGAGCACTAGGGGCGTATCGCCTGCCTCTGCGGTTATGCCGTCGAAGAACGAGAGCAGCTCGTCGTCTTTCAACTCCAGCCAGAAAGGAATCGCGACCTGGACCGCATCGGCACCGTGTCGCTGGGCGACGCGAATTCGCTGCCGGCAGGTGCGCGTACTCAGCGCGGTGCAACCAATCTGAGCGAGCAGATCAGCCGCGTGCGCCTGCCGACAGGCGATGGCAGTAATCGTTTCGAATGTTGCGTCGTCCTGGGCGTAGAATTCGCCGGTAGTTCCGCCGGTGTAGACGCCCTCCACACCGGAACCGCCGTAGGCCATAATCTCTGCGACAAAGCGACCCTCGTCCACCGCGTCGTTGTCGGTCCACGGTACGATCAATGCAGACCAGACCCCACAAAGAGAATTGCGAGAAAGGGGAGAATTGCGAGAAAGGGGGGAATCGGGAGTATGGGCTCCGGTCACGAAAGGCTTCCCATCTGCTGAAACGTTTTTCTCGTTTGCATTAGATCTCTCTTCATTTCGGAAACTGCTTCTCAGAGGGTAGCGAAGGTTGACTATTGACTAAATCGCCATCCTGAAAAACCATGCGATCTGTCACGACATTCTGCACTATTCAGTCCGAGTTCTCGTCACCTTAAGGTTGCTGCGACTGCGACAAGAAAGTCCGCATGTTAGAATCGCGATTCTGGCATGATGGTCCTGCTTTTTCTATGCCTGATCTCATTTTTTTGCCCGGCGGCGCATGGATCGATCGCCAATTGGCCTAGACGTCAGATATACTCCCACGCATTGGCGGCAATTCAACTGCTGATCGCCGTGAGCGGCTCGCAGGTCCGGGGCGACTTGAGCCACCCATGAGCTGTGGAGCGGGGAACGACTCGCTGGATTGCCTGTTGGATGTCTCAGGTCGATCGGACAAATCCACGAAGGCGATGGTCCTATTTGCGTAGATTGCGAGTCGTGGTGGCCATCATTCGGTCGTCGCCTAATTAGCCGTTTGTACGGTCGGCTGGTACAATTGCCGGATGGAGTTTTTGGGAAGGACAGGTGCCGCTGGCGGCGTACTGCAACAATTTTTGCTTGGCTGCGGTGGGATCTGCGCTGGCGGCCTCCGCATGGAGAAATTCGGCGGCAATCAGGTAGACCCGAGCGACAGATTCCGATGGCTCCTGATCCGCGGCTTGCTGAATTTCGATCCAGAGATCGCTTTCGATTGTCGGCTGCCAACTTAGCGCATACGCGGCCAGCGAGTGGGCCCTTTCTGTAGGGTCGGTGAACAACTGCGTCAACCGTTGAGCTGCGCTGCGACGCGCCTGTTGATCAGCCGCGGAATTCAACAACACCCAACGAGCACACGCCTGCAGCCCCACGTCTTGGGCATTGGCGGCAGCCGCAAAGGCGTCCAATTCAGCTTGCTTGAGCAGCTCCCGTTGCTCGGCGCCAATCAGTGCGGTCGCTTCGTCGAGTGGATCCAATACGACGCTGCCCGCTTGGTAATCCAATTTCGCCAGTGTTTCGGCGGCGTGAATGCGATCGACGCCGTCGACGTCAAGAAACGCCGTACGGATCTGGCTGATGAAATGATTGCGCCGTCGGTCGTTGAGCGCCTCCCGCGCCAACACGCGCCAAATCCCGATACGGTATTGCGGCTGATCGCCATGTTCGGTCAGCTCTTGCTCGAAGACCTCACGAACGTCGTCCCGGTAGTCGAGTGCCAGCAGGAATTCGGCAGCGTGTACCTTGATCCACTCTGGCTGACTGAAGAGCGCGTCGCGGAGCACGGCAACGGCTTGCTCCCGTCGCTCGGCAGCCTCTTCCGCAGTCGCCGCGAGCGGCTGGTTGGCAAGCGCTGGTCCACCCAAATTCGTATTAGCGAGAAAAAGAATCGCAGTAACGAAGCAGAGCGGCCGAAACACGTTTTCTCTTCCCTGCCGTTGTGCTTTGGAAAAACGTCGCTGGCCGGTAGACAGCGCCTACCGGCCAGTGACAATCGAATCCATTGTTTTCTCAGCTGCGTTGCCTGCCGACAGCAAAAATGCTCAGCAGTGCGACACCGATCAGGGCCAAACTTGCTGGTTCCGGGACTACCCCACCGACATAGGCGAGATTCGGATTGAACTGGCCGGCACCCTGGCGGAAATAAATCCCCACCGCGTCGCCCGAGGGGGTGTTAGGGCTCCCCCCCAACAAGTCAAAAGCATCGACGTTGTCAGAGGTCTTTCCAT
>Ga0115002_10004972_pt1 | contig 15864 bp, 12 predicted proteins | sample ArcticOcean_MG_C_8_FD_89576 | JGI IMG/M metagenome (GOLD analysis project Ga0115002, IMG submission 89576) | Marine microbial communities from western Arctic Ocean - ArcticOcean_MG_CB11_86 | ecosystem: Environmental > Aquatic > Marine > Oceanic | place: Arctic Ocean: Canada Basin | collected... | reverse complement strand
GAATGAGACCATCCTGGTTGTGGTCTTGGAATGATATGAGTCCAGTGGATTCCCAAGTGGTAAACCATTCAGGCATTTCAGAGTAAGATTGTTCAGAAACGGTATTGAGAAGATTGGTGCGAGCGAAGACAGCGATGGCAGGAGCTGTGGTATATAGAATCGCTATAAAAAGAAGAGCCCAGCCGACACTTATTCTGGCATCTTTCACTTTTGGGACTGTGTAGAATCTTATTATCACATGGGGAAGCCCAGCCGTCCCAGCCATGAGGGCTGCCGTTATAAAAAAGATGTCTGTAGTCGATTTCTCTCCAGAAGTGTAGGATGCAAAACCTAATTCCGAATGTAGTCCGTTCAGGCGATCAAGTAAGAACATGCCACTTTCCTGATCAATCCCTCCTAGGCCTATTTGAGGTATCGGATTTCCTGTAATCATAAGAGAAAGGAAGATAGCTGGTACCAGATAGGCGAATATTAGTACACAATATTGTGCGACTTGAGTGTAGGTAATTCCTTTCATCCCGCCGAGGACAGCATAAAAGAAAACGATGCACATACCGATCAAGACACCAGTTTCTATGGGGACTTCCAGGAAGCGTCCGAATACTATGCCCACTCCTCTCATCTGGCCGGCTACATATGTGAAAGAGATAAATATCGCACAAACCACAGCTACAATTCTTGCGGTTTGGGAATAATATCGGTCGCCTACAAAATCGGGGACTGTGTAGGCACCAAATTTTCTGAGGTAAGGTGCCAGTAACAGAGCGAGTAATACGTACCCTCCGGTCCAGCCCATTAGGTAGACAGATCCGTCGTAACCTCTAAAGGAGATGAGTCCCGCCATAGAAATAAAGGAAGCGGCAGACATCCAGTCTGCTGCTGTTGCCATTCCATTTGCTAAGGGGGATACTCCGCCTCCAGCTATGTAGAACTCTTTAGTTGAACTTGCTCGAGACCAAATCGCTATGCCTATATAAAGGGCAAATGAAAACCCCACTAGGACAAATGTCCAAGTTTGAACACTCATGACTCGTCCACTTCCAGGACACCGAATTCTTTGTCTAGATTGTTCATGAGAAAGACGTAAACAAAGATCAGAATAACAAAGATGTAGATTGACCCTTGTTGGGCGAACCAGAATCCCAAGGGAAAGCCAGTTCCTGGTATGCGGAACTGGTTAAGGACGTCCACAAACACTATGCCGGCCAGGTATGAACCAATGAACCACACTAAGAGAAGGGCCAGGAGGTATTGGATATTCTTTCGCCAATACTGGGCCCTTTGAATGGTGATTTTGTCTATAGAATGTTGAGTCATAGTGGGCCTAGTTTGGTGAAGGTTTGCCATTGAAGCAAGTTCATGGGGTTATTGTTCGCCAGGCATGTCAGTTTAGTTAAATGTTTTTAAGTATTAATTCTTCTCACTTACTGGAACCCGGATGTTCTTTACCCATTTGTCGTACCAGGCCAGATATCTTTCATGGCGATCTTTTTGATAAGATGGAGGTCGGAGTCCGTGGCCTTGTCCTGGATAAACTACAAGTTCTGTCGGAATTCCAAGCCTACGGAGTGATTGATAAATTTGCTCTCCATTTTGGATTGGAACGTTCCAATCTTTTTCGCCTCCCATGACCAGGGTAGGAGTGGTTATCCTATCAACTTTATTGAAAGGACTGATAGCTTCCCAAGCTTTACGGTTGTCGCCTTCCCAGGGTAAGCCTAGCTCTTTTTCCCATTGCAGTTGGTAATGGTCATGTCCGTAATTCGCTACATAGAGAAATTCGCTAGCTCCTGTGATCGCACCTGAGAAACGGTCTGTCTGTGTGATCACATGGTCAGTTAGTATTCCTCCATAAGACCAGCCACCTACACCAAGTCTATCTGGATCTGACCACCCTCGTTCAATTGTATAATCCACTCCAGCTACGACATCTTCGTAATCTCGAACTCCCCACTCTGCCCATAGGTCAGCTGAAAATTCCTGGCCATATCCTGAGGATCCTCGCGGATTTGTTTGCACGACCACATAGCCATTGGCTGCGAAGAGTTGAGCTTCGAAATTAAAAGAATGTCTGTATTGACTTACAGGTCCACCGTGAATCCTTAGAAGTGTGGGATATCGAATTCCTTCTTCAAACCCTATAGGAAAAGTTACGAATCCTTCTATCTCGGTTCCATCTTTCGAGGGAAATCGAACATTCTTGACATCAGCAAGTTCGATGCCATCGAGAAACTTGTCGTTGGTATAGGTAACTCGTTTTACCTCGTTGTTTTCTAAGACATGTATTTCGGGTGGCCTATTAAGGGTGCCGATCAAAGTGGCTATTGTTCCATTTTTTCCTAAAGAGAATTGGCCCACACTTAGAGGGCCTTCAATAAATCGTACAGGAGTACCGCCGTCTACTGAAATTTGGACCAGATGGTCTTCCGATGAATCTTCCATTCGGAAAATGATATATTTTCCGTTTTCCTGGAATTTTGGGGAGCTGATATTCCTATCTATTTCTTTAGTCAGGATAGTGGCATCTCCTCCAGTTGAGGAAACAATGGCCAAGTGGTTAGTAGCATACCAGATGAGATCGGGCTCGGTAACTGATACATATGTGATCCATTCCCCATCGGGGCTCCAGGAAGGCGAGGAATCGGAACCGAGGTTAGTGGTGACTTGCAGGAGAGTTTGGCCCTTATCTGTATTTTTGGAGCTGACTATCCAAATGTCTGTATTTTGATTGCCGTCGGGCTCAGCCGTACGATTGCTCACAAAAGCGATACGTTGTCCGCCTGGGCTCCAAGTGGCTTGAGATTCGTTATAGTCACCAGAGGTGACTTGTGAGAGGCTTTGGGTCTTTATGTCAAAGATGTAAAGATGGGTATGTTGATCTCCGGTCAAGTAGCCCTGTCCGTCGCGTTTGAATTGAAGTCGGTCGACGACCCAGGGTGCTTGGGGTGCATTGTCTTTGTCACTACCCCAACCATTCTCAGGGTCTGGGTCCTGTATCGTCAGAAGAAGTCGTGATCCATCCGGAGACCATTGGTAGTCCTGAATCCCTTGTTTTACATTGGTCAACTGTCGCGCTTCACCTCCGCGTCGATCCAAAGTCCAAACCTGGTTACTTTCCCCATTTCTAGCACCTGTGAACGAGAGAAATCGTCCATCAGGACTCCATTGAGGATTCCCAGAGGATGCCCCTGATACAGTCATTGGTATGGGATCACCACCAGCTGTCTGAATCATCCATACGCGAGTTTCAGAACTTTCATCCTCTAGGCTAGTTTTTGTCAACGTATAGGCGATCCATTCTCCATTAGGGCTCAATGCAGGGGGCCCTACTCTTTCGATTTCAAATTGATCCGACGGCTCCAGGTGCTGAGAATTTTGGGCTTCGATTGCGTAGAATTGCCCAGTCACAGCGACAAAAATAAGAATCCCTATCAAGGGTGAGTGTTTAAGGATACTAGGGATTTTGTCTCTACTGTTTTGAAAAGCTCTGTGGAAGTCCATGGATACATCCTGCAGCGGTTAAGGTTTACTCTATCGACGCCATGGGTAGGGGGGCCTCCGCAGGTGCCAATCGGTTTCTTTTTGATAGGCCATTCCAAAATCGAGGGTGGATTGGTCGTTCCAGGCCGAACTCACAATTTGCACTGAAAGAGGTAGTCCATCTTCATCGAATCCACATGGAATGGCTAGCCCAGGATGTCCTACTAGATTCCCGATGGAATTCAATTTAGGCGTAGCAGAATTGACTTCATTGGGTGGCTCCCATTCTGGCCTAGCGGGTACCGGCCAGCCATTTCTTACCTCGCGTAAAGCCGCTCCGTTGGGCCAGGTAGGAGCAATGACTGCATCGAATTGTGAGACCAATTGATCGGCTTCTCTTTTTATTTGATTACGTATTCGTTGAGCTGTGAGATAGTCGGAGGCTGGCATCATTCTACCAGCCATCCATCCTGCAGCCCGGTCTTCGTTGAATGAGAACATCTCTTTGATACGTCCGCTGTCAAAGAGATCCTTGAAATTGGTACCGCTTTCTACAGTGACGAGCGTTGAAAAGAGAGCACCAGTAGGTCTTTGAGGGAATGAAATATCCTGAAGCTCCACACCCAGTTGTTCAAAGGCGTCAAGAACTTCTTGGAAGGTTTGTTTTGTTGTTTCTGAAGCTGACAATTCAAATTCAGCTCTGCATACTCCAAGTTTCTTGCCTTTCATACTCCCTGGATCCGTTTGAAACTTAAATGTACGCTGTCCAGTGGAGTTGTCTCTAGGATCGAACCCCGATATTTGCTCTAGAATATAACCGCAATCTTCAGCCGACCGGCCGACCGGTCCTATCTTGTCTAGGCTCCAAGATAGAGCCATACATCCAAAGCGGCTGACTCTTCCGAAGGTAGGCCTCAGTCCTGTAGCACCCACCGCAGAAGCGGGATAGACTATTGAGCCTCCTGTTTCTGTGCCGATACCGAATCCTATGAGGCCAGCAACCGCTGCTGAAACAGTTCCACTAGAGGAGCCAAAACTAGTGCGGTCAAGCTTCCAGGGGTTTAGTGCGGTGCTGGTGTTTCCTCCTGCGAATTCACCCATAGCCATCTTGGCCATTAATACTGCTCCAGCCTGTTCTAGTTTGTCGATGGCAGCGGCATTGCGAGTGGGTATCCGATCTTTAAAAATACGAGAGCCCCAAGTTGTACGGATTCCAGTGGTATCTAGTATATCCTTCACACCGTAGGGGATTCCATGTAGGATGCTCTTTCGATTTCCTGAAGCAAGTTCTTTGTCGGCTATTCGCGCACTTTCGATGGCATGGTCCGTAGCGATAGTGATCATGGTGGCAAGTTTGCCATCATGATCTTCGCGAGGTTCGTTTGGAAGATCGAAGGGTGGCACATCGAGTTCTTGTGAACGATCAAGATACAACTTGGTTAATTCAAGAGACGAAAATTCCCGTTTTTCCAAACCTTCTGCTAATTCTCTTATTGAACGAAAATGTATCGGTTCTAACACTCTTATCCTCTCCAAAAAACAGTGGATGGTTGCTCGTCATCGTCTATTGGAAAATCCCTTAGACTGGCCTGGGTACGGATCATATTACTTATCGCACGACGGAGTCGCTCGAATTCTTCTTCTTCTTGATAGATTCCCCTAGATCCTTGGGAGTCTAAAAGAACTTCGACGGTTTTCGTACTTATTTCACCTGATTCCACCAATTCAGAACAAGCTTGTTGCCACGCTGCAGCTAGCGCCACGCTGCCGGTCGCGGCTGCTTTGGTAAATTGTCTTCGATTTAGTTTCATATTGGTTTCCTCGATGTCATGAGTGTAAGTCATGAAGAACACTTCGGTCAACAGATTGACACTTTACGGTTGGATTCTCTATTATCTGAAATTTGGTGAAAATTAACTGGAGGATTAAAGAGGACAATGCGAGTCTTACACATTGAACCATTCCCCCGATGGATTCGAGACCTGTTTCAAGCGGAGTTTGTCGCGGCAGGGGTAGATGTAGTGTGGGCTGAGGATGTCCCAGAGGAATCTTGGGGAGATTTTGCTGACGATGTTGAAGTTCTTATGACTTCAAAGCAGCGCATCAGTAAGGAGCTAATGTGTCTGTTTCCTAATCTAAAACTCATACAGGTGCAAGGCAGGGCTCCCTGGGCGGTTGATTGGGAAAAGGCTAGAGAGGTAGGGATTCCGGTGTCGGTATTGCCGCATCGCGGGGCGATAGCTGTAGCTGAACAGGCACTGTCTCTGATGCTAGGCTGTTATCGCAGATTAATTGATGGGCATGTTGGAACCAAAGATGGGTCGTACCAGCAATTCAATGTCGAACCGATTAGGACTGACGAGCGTAAAATAGCTTTTAATTGGTTGAAATTCACTGACGTTCGTCAGTTGTATGGAAAGACTCTTGGCCTTGTAGGCTTAGGGGATATTGGTATTGAGGTGTCACGTCGAGCGCAGGCCTTCGATATGGAGATTTTATATACCAAAAGGGATGCTCTATTGCCTGAATACGAGCTCCAGGCCAATGTCCGTTATGTGGAACTTGAGGAGCTTTTTCAAGCTAGTGATTTTGTGAGTTTGCATGCGCCCCATACCAGCCAAACAGAAAAGATAATAGATGCAAAAGCTCTTAGGTTGATGAAATCCTCGGCGGTTTTGATCAATACTGCTAGGGGTGGGCTTGTCGACGAGGAAGCTCTTGTGTCTGCATTGGAGAACGGGTGTATCGGTGGAGCAGGTTTGGACGCATTCCTTTATGAACCACTGCCCGAAGAACATGCTTTGGTCCATTGTCCGAATGTCCTTTTATCACCGCATGTGGGAGGTGGTACTGGTGGTGGCCAGAAAGGTATGATGCGTGATGTAATAGATAATTTAGAGTTGCTGAGGTCAAAGTCGGCACCGAAAGGACTGGTGATCAGATGATTCGAGATCCTTTGTTAGTACTCACCTTCATGCTTGCGATCATCGCTTTTGCGCGAATGTTGGAAGAGCGCGTTGCATTTGTAAAGACGATTACTTCTGCGGTAGTGTGCACTCTTCTAGGCATTCTGTTTGCGAACATTGGTTTGATTGGTCATACCGGGCCAGTACATGAAGCTGTGAACACTTATGCTATTCCCTATGCGATCGTTCTCATCATCATGGGCACCGATATGCGTGAATTAAAGAACGCCGGATGGCCGATGATTATTGCGTATGGCGCAGCATGCTTAGGGAGCGTTATAGGAGGAATAATTGGAGGGCTTTCGACAGCTGGGTTTGTTGGCCCTGAAACCTGGAAATTATCGGGCGCATTTGCGGCAGCTTTTATGGGTGGCGGATTGAATTTTGCTGCCATCGGACAGAGCTTGGATATTGATAGCAATATCTTTGCTGCCGCAGCTGTGGCTGATAACATGTCTACAGTTCCGTATATGCTCCTCCAAATATGGCTCGCCACTGCTCTAGCAGGTGTTTTTTTGCGACGGATTGGGTCGAACAAGTCGATCATGAGTGTCGAGAATCAAAGTCAAGCAATCAATATTGGAATTTCTGAGGAAGAAGAGGCTGAGGCCGAGGCAATGAGACGGCGTTGGACTGACACTAAGATCAATGTTTTGGAGCTAGCAGTCCTAGGAGCCCTCCCACTCATGTTTCTGTGGATAGCTCAGCAACTAGTTGGTCATTACCCCGCGATTCCAGAGGTGATTTGGCTGACGACGTTTGCACTGGGAGTATCGTTACTTCCTGCTGTAAGGAATCTTAATGGAGCTGAGGTACTTTCTTATTTTGCGATGCATATTTTCTTCATACAGCTCGGAGCAGCTTCCGAACTCTCCCAAGTGTTCGCAGCTGGGATTCCTATCATTTCACTTATGATTATCATCATGGCTGTTCATGTGATAGTGAGCTACGGAGTAGCTTGGATTTTCAAGATTGATCTGGCTATAGTAACTATAGCCAGTCAAGCGGCCGTTGGAGGTCCGGGGTCGGCATTGGCCATAAGTCTAGCCATGAAGTGGGGTAAACTGATAGCACCTGGAGTCATAGTGGGAATCTTTGGGTATGCGTTGGGTACATATCTGGGAGTGCTTTGTGCTAACGTGGTCAGGGTGCTCTTGGTATGATCAGCAGTTTGCAGGATTCGATGGGAGGCGTAGAGGATCTGGATGTGTTAATCACTGGGGCCAGCCGAGGGTTGGGAAGAGGGATTGCATGTTTCTTGGGGCAAGCAGGTGCGCGATTGTGGATAGCCTCTGAAGTAGAAAGCGAACTTGAAACGACTGCTACAATGATTAGGGACGAAGGTGGCCGAGTAAAAGTCAGGGTGACGGATTTGAGTTCCCGATCTCAGAGGTCTGAATTAGCTAAAGAGGTGAAAGCCGGAAGCGATAGGCTCGTTGCTATTATTAATAACGCCGCTGTGCTGAAACGACAGTCACTAGCGGAAATCCAAGAAGACTCTTGGGAAGAAACGTTGAAAGTCAACTTGACTGCTCCTGTTTTCTTGACAAGAGATCTAATCTCTGAGCTCTCTGATAGAGGAGGGTCAATTATAAACGTGTCTTCTCAAGCTGGCGTCTTGGGCTTTGCTAATCAATCTGCTTACTGCGCATCTAAGTTTGGCATAGAGGCATTCACTCGCTCTTTGGCTCTGGAGCTAGTTGGATCAAACATCAGCGTCAATTCAGTTACTCCAGGCTTGAGAATTAAGCCAACTTCCATCACAGATGACGATGTGTCCGCACTTGGTACAGAGATTAGCCAGGCATGGGCTGATCCCATAGGATTAGGTCCTGCTTTTCATTTGCTTGCTTGCTTGAGGGGTAGTGTTAGTGGGTGTCGGTTTAATGCTTTCACTTTGGCCAACTATATCGCAGAACATGGATCAGAACAGGCTGTAAAAGATCTCCATACGATTGCGGAATATGTTCTGCCTGGAGAAGATAAATGAATAATGTGAACAAGGTGTCCACCGTGGCCGAGGCCCTTTCTGAACGGGCTAAAATTGCCGTGGCTGGTTGGTCTGAGGCTACATGTAAAAGTGGGGATATTCAGATCCCAAAAGGTTTAGTGGAGAGTCTTACTTATCACTTACTGAAGGGGGAGACTCACTATCCAGACCGCCCTGGAATGTCGGAATTAAGAGAACATGTAGGAAGAGAATTGGGAAATTATGTGGACATCCCTCGCGATCCGAATGAGGTATTGATCACAGCTAGTGAAGGCGAAGCAATTTTTGTGACAATGCTGGGCTTAGACCTGTTGCCAGGAGGTCAAATGTTGGGAGAAAAAGGGCAGCACAAGGAACTGTTCGATTGGATGGGCATAGAGGTTTCTCAGCGGGTAGATACAAGCGTATCGGTAGCCTACTTGGAATTGGATGAGCAGCGGTCAAGAGTGGAGTGGTTCAAAAACAGCAACGTTGACAACAAGATTCTTACTGTAGGTGGTAATTTGTATGGTAAAAATGTTGAAGCAGTGGGATTACCCTCGGACACAATTATAGTAGGTTCTCTTTCGAGCTTACTGGGAATACATGGTTTTGACTTAGGTTTTGTTTCTGCTGAGGCTACTCTGTTGAAGGGTGTTACTGCCTGGAAACAAGCTTCGTCGATCTGTGCCCCCTCACCTTCTCAAAGAGCGGCACTTTGGAAACTGGGAGAAAAGCCATGAGCTCAGAAACGAAGGACAACCACGCTAGCAACGAGAACAAGGCTGGGCGTGGGGCTGTTGAGTCTGGGCAGAAAGCCACTTCTCTTCGTTATCAAATGATGGATTTAGCCAAGACCAAAAAGGATGTAATTTCATTGGGGCGCGGCGATCCGGATCTGCATACCCAAAAAGAGATTATAGATGGAACGATGAAGTATTTTTCCGGTTCCGGAAAACTTGATAGTCATCCAAGGTTGGAATCTGTTCGAGGGTTATCTGATCTCAGGGCAAAAATTGCAGACCGGTTTATGGATGAAAAAGGAATTGTGGTTGATCCCGAAAGGGAATTGTTGATCACCAATGGAGCCCAAGAGGGGCTATTTCTAGCTTTGCTGGCACTTGTAGATCCAGGTGATAAGGTGGCATGTCCAGACCCGCGTTATACTTCGTATGATCAGGCTATTGGAGCTTGTGGTGGGACGATTGTGTCCATTCCGACACAGCAGGAAGGAAGGTCTTTTGAATTAAAAGAAGAAGACCTCATTGAGCATGCTTCTGATGCAAAGCTACTGGTATTCGTTAATCCCTCCAATCCAACTGGAGCATGTGCAACGGCTGAGAATGTTCGAAATTTAGCGCAAGTTTCTAAAGACCTGGGTATGATTGTTTTATCAGACGAGATATATGAGGACATTGTATTCGAAAACCACAAATCTCTTTCTTTTTGGGGAGTAAGTGGCGCTCGTGATCATTCTGTTGTCCTATCTGGATTTTCTAAATCATATGCTATGACTGGATTCAGGGTGGGATTCTTGGTGGGGCCGCCTAGTTTTATTGATGCAGTCTCAGCGTTAAAACAGACTACTTCTGGACCTTGCCCTGTATTTTCGCAGTATGCCGCATTGGCCGCCCTAGAAATGGAGCATGATTCTCGACCACAGTTTCTGAGTAGATATGAAGGCCGCAGGCAGATGTTAATGAATGGATTTGATAGGATGGGAATTCCGTATGCTGAACACTATGGAGGGCTGTTCTTGTGGGCCGACATGACTCGGTTTGGTATTGGGGCTGAAGAATTCTGTTATCGCCTCTTAAGAGATGTTGGCGTATTGATGTTTCCCGGAAATTCTTTCGGAGAGGGCTGGAAAAACTGGGTGAGAGTATCTCTTTTGGCACCGAAGAAAAGTATAGAGGAAGCTATAGTTCGCATGGCAGAATTTGTGGAAGGATTGGAAAAAAATGGATGAAGTATTAATTCGTGGAGGTACGATAGTCACGGCTGATAGTATGGGTCTATCAGATGTGCTGATAAGAGAAGGTAAAATTGTTGAAGTGGCGCCTGAGTTAGAGACGGATGGTTTGATCATCGATGCTTCTGACCATTGGGTAATGCCTGGAGGTATCGACACTCATACACACTTGGACCATCCTATCGAAAGACTTGGAGTCAGGACAGCGGACGACTTCTATGTGGGAACAATAGCAGGAGCCTGTGGAGGAGTGACAACGATAATCGATTTTTCTTTACAGGCTCAGGGAGAATCGCTCATCAAGGCGAGAGATCGCAGGCTGGCTGAAATCGCTCCAGACAGTGTGGTCGACTATTCTTTTCATACGATTGTAACTGATGTTAATCCTGACTCAATCGAGGAGATAGAAAGTTTGGTTGAATCAGGATTTCCATCCTTTAAAATCTATATGACTTACGGAGATAAGAAGGTAGGAGATGGTGACCTACTAACTCTACTAGAAGAAGTGGCTACCAGAGGAGGATTGGCCTATTTGCATTGTGAAAACGATTGCGCAGTCACTCATTTGATCGAAAGACACCTGACTCGTGGAGAAACGGGGCCACAGTTTCATGCTTCTAGTCGTCCTGTAACCGTGGAGGCCGAAGCAACGAATAGGGCTATAATGTTGGCGGAATTAGCAGGAGCTCCGATCTGTATCGCTCATGTCACTTCTGAAGCGGTTGCTAGGCATGTGGAGGAAGCCCGGAGACGTGGTCAAAGCGTGGTGGGTGAAACTTGCCCTCAGTATTTAGTCTTGAATGATTCAGTTTATGACCCAACGGGGGGCTTTGAGGTAGCGAAGTTCGTATGTAGTCCTCCCATACGTGGAATAGATCAAGTAGAAGGTCTTTGGAGTGCCGTTGAAGACGGTTTGCTTCAACAAATCTCATCCGATCATGCACCATTTCGCTACGAGGGCCAAAAAACCGAAGGGCGTGGTGACTTTACTAGGATACCTAACGGTTTACCCGGCATAGAGACTCGCTTGCCTCTTATGTTCACCTACGGAGTCAAGGCAGGAAGGATCTCTCCCAGTCGCTTTGTGGAACTAACCTCAACTAATCCAGCTCGTATTTTTGGCATGTATCCAAAGAAAGGAACCTTGGATATAGGTGCAGATGCTGACATAGTGATTGTGGATCCGGAAAAAGAGACAGAGCTGGATCCAGATTGTTTACACTCCGCAGTAGACTATACTCCGTATCAGGGACTTATAGTTTCAGGTTTTCCCACAGTGACTCTTTCAAGAGGGGAAGTGATTGTTGAGGATGGTGAGCCCATTGTAACGAGAGGGCGTGGTAAGTTGGTAGAACGTCAGAGGATAGATCCGAAATCCTTACCTTGACTTAACCTATTGAAACCGGAGGACAGACATGGACGATAGTCCGGATAGTGGTGAATCTCCTGAGTCACCTGGCTCCCTTGAGAGCTTGCGTAAAAAGGTTAACCATGCCGATACGTTGCTCCTAGATGCTTTAATAAAGCGCTTCCGTGTAGCCGAAGAGATTGGCACATATAAATCTCGTAAAAGAGCTTCATCTTTTGATCAAATTAGAGAAGCGGAAATCGTTCGAAGGGCTCACCGTGTAGCTCAGAAAGCAGGGATTCCCAGAGACGGCTTCGAAAGAATTATCAGGGCCGTGATCGACTATTGTAGAAAAGCGGTAGAGGGGAAGAGTCGGGAGCCGGCCCTTGAAAAAGCGAAGGGGTCTGATTCTGTGGGTCTAGGAAAGCCCAGGGTCACTTTTCCTGGTGAAAGCGGTGCTTTCAGTGAAGAGGCAGCATATTTGCTGAGACCAGGATGTGTCACAGTGCCGGCTCGTAGTTTTATGGAAGTTGTTAAAAAAGTGGAACGAGGGGAAGTAGAATTTGGTGTTTTGCCAGTAGAAAATACTATAGCTGGTGGAGTAACTTCTGCTTATGAAACATTAGTTGAGGGTTCCGTGCGTGTTTTGGGGGAGGTGGCTATTCCCATAGAGCTCCAGTTAGTGGGAACAGAGGATGCAAACCTCGAACTGGCGAGAGAAGTCTGGTCTCACCCTATAGCTTTGGGTCAGTGTAAGCGATTTTTTCAGCAATGGAATCATCTTTCAGCGGTAGAATTGCATGATACTGCTGGAGCGGCTAGGGAAGTAGCGACACTGGGCGATGACTCAATTTTAGCGATTTGCTCTAAAGGTGCGGCTCAGTTGTATGGGCTGAAGATAGTGGGGGCAAATATTCAAGATAGATTGGATAACCAAACCCGCTTTTTTATGATTGAAAAAAAAGAAGATCGAGCGGAATTTTTCAACCAGTCAAATCAAGTGGAGAAGGGGCTGTCCGATTCTCAGAATTTCTTTAAGACAGTGTTGACAGTCGAAACTAGCAATAAGCCGGGAGCTCTTCGGGACTTATTGAGTGCTCTGGCCGAAGAGGGTTATGATCTAGCTTACTTGGAGTCACGGCCAACAGGGGTTCCCTGGACGTACCGATTTTTCCTAGAAGTCAAGCATAGACGAAAAGAAGATACTGACAGAATCCAGGAGTTATTAATGGTTTCTGCGACACGAATTGCGGTAGTTGGAATATTTCGGACAACTTGAAGGGTAGATCCTCCTAGAAATGAGGTAGATAGGTGGTATTCACTCTTTGAAAGTGGCCCGTTCTAGCTTCTTTTGATTTATTAAAAAGTATAAAAACCTACGATCTATGCTTGCTAAGGCACACTATAGTCAGATATTGTAGGAACGTCTCTGTCAGATGGCGTGATAATCTTAGTGGGTGTCAAGAGAGTTGGTTTTGGATTTAGGGGAATGAAGCAATATGGCTGATTGGGTCAACCAAAAAAAGTTCAGAGTGCGGAATAAACATCCTTTTTGGCAGCATGTGAAAGGGTCAAACAAGAATGTGGGCCTTCCTGTTTTAGAAGAGAAACTTCAAGGAGAGGAGAAAGGAGCGTCCGCGGGTGCCCATCTTACTTCTACGCATGCACTGAGGAGGATATTCCTAGAGGTTTCTCATGGAATGTGTCCTGAGATGTGGAAATGGCTGGATTCCGGTCCATTGTATTGTTCCAAAAACAAACCAGAGTTATTCGAAGTAAAATTCCAAGATTGGTTGCAACATTTTGGCCTTTATGAGAGCTGGCAATATGAATGGTTTAGGTGGCATGTAGATGCCTGTAAGAAGGAGGGAAGAAATAGCGAGGGGGGTTGGTTCTTCCCGAATGATGTTGGCCGTGCGATTGAGATACTATTGCCATCGAAACTTGCAGGGAAGAAAGCTAGAGAACACGTAAATCTAGAGATGGATCGAGCAATGGATCTTGTCTTTGGAAGATTACAGGTTGGCGATACTCACCTTAAATGGTTTATTCGCTACCAGATAATGGGCCACGCTGCGATTACGATTGCGGAAGATGAGATGAAACATCCCAGTGTGATCAACAAGGGGATAGTTCAGGCTTCTAATAGGTTGCACTTAGGTAAACTCCGTAAGCGGACCAGGAGGAGATAGGCCTGTTAAATCAATAAAAATAGTAGATAGCCGCGCATATTAATATAATATATGTGATTTATTATATAGTAAGATAAAGTATTGTTTTGAGTCAATTATGATCCGATAAGGTCTGTTCGTACCTCGTCTATGATACCAAAGAAGCAACACCACTCTCCGGCCATCACCGAGGGTCGAGAGCGCAGGCCGAATACCACGCCGTCCTCTGGGGCCTTCACTTGTGACTGTATGTCACCGTAGAGGTCATAAATGCTACCTAGAACTGTCCCCTTCTGTATTTCAGTTTCGAAAGGAATGTCCGGAGTTCCTACCCACATACCGGAAGAAGGAGCTAAGAGAGCTTGTTGATGGCCCATACGCCATTGCGGTGCGTACGCAGGGGGTCCTTCTTCGATCATCTGGTAATGCTTCATTACGTTTCGGTATCCACTGGAAAGGTCTTCAGTGACTTCGTGAAAATCATTAGTCAAAGTGCGGCAATTCCCCCCCAACTCGATAGTGATACCGGCTTTTCCCGAGTCTCCTATCTTAGAAGCAGGATTATTCCCACCCTGTCCGCTACGGAAGACGAGGTCCCAATTGGTCCCCATAGCACCGGCCAATTCCAAACTTTTTGTGTTATCAGAAGCGAATATCATATGTGCCAGATAGGAATGTTCGCCTCCGGAATGGATGGCTATCTGCAGATCACAGTTATCCCTCATTGCTTCCCAATGGGCCCAGGCGGATCGCTCAGTTGGGTAGCCATCTGGTCGGCCAGGATAAATACGGTTCATATCATATGTGAAGCCGTCCAAAGGATCCCCTCGTTTTCCAGCTTCGAAGGCGGGTACGTTCATTGCTGGAACTCCAACGACTGTGCCTCTTATCAAGGAGTGTTCAAGCCATTCAAAAGTCTTGAAAATGGAGAGGGCTCCTTCAGGCTCGTCGCCGTGGGTGGCACCGTTCAACCATAACTTTGGCCCGTCTTCTTTACCCCGACAAACCAGTATAGGTATTTCAGTGGGTCGCCCGTCGAACCTTTTACCAGTGGATATCACACCTCTCATCGTACTATTCGGTTTGACTTCTAGGTTACCTATTCTCAAAGTTTCTGTCATGAGGACTCCTTATTGTACCTTCTCTAAGAGGAAGGGTATGCTTAGTTCATCCGCCAGTGCTTGGAGCCCATTGACGGTTTGTTTATCTACTGGTATACCTTCAGTCTTTCTCTTCAGTGCTCGCAGTTGTTCTGCTTCTCCAGGTAGTTGCACCGGAAATTCTGGGTCTGTTGGATTTGCACCGAGGACATCGGTGAGTAATGACTCGAGGCGCTGATCGAAGATTTTCTTTTCCATGAACGATTCTATATTGATTGCAATCAGAGTGTGGGCTACATCAAAATTAGTATCGTCTTGAAAGACCTGTGCCCCAAAGAGAGAACCAGTTAGGACACCTGTGAGAATATCTGTCATTAGACTGAGCCCGTATCCTTTGTAATCTCCCATAGGTAGCAGTACTCCACTGTCGGCTGCTTTGGGGTCTTCGGTGGTTCTCCCTGCTTGGGTCAATGCCCAGGATCTTGGCATTGATAATCCCTGACGCTGATACCAACGCATCATACCTTTTCCTGATTGAGTCAGTGCCATGTCTAAGACAATAGGATGCTTTCCGTTAGGCCTTGGTACAGCAATACCCCAGGGGTTGGTTCCTAGGATTGGAGTGGCAGAACCCCAGGGTGCCATTTCGGCTCCGGCATTAGTCATTGCAATTCCGATCATACCTGCATCAGCTGCCCATTTTGCGTGATATCCAGCGATTCCAAAATGGTTACTGTGGCAAACACTGACCATTGATATTCCTGATCTCTTGGCTTTTTGAAGTGCTTTCCCCATTGCTTTGTTAGCTGACACATAACCCAGTCCTTTTTGAGCATCTAGCAAAGCAATGGATCCTCG
>Ga0115002_10004971_pt1 | contig 15867 bp, 18 predicted proteins | sample ArcticOcean_MG_C_8_FD_89576 | JGI IMG/M metagenome (GOLD analysis project Ga0115002, IMG submission 89576) | Marine microbial communities from western Arctic Ocean - ArcticOcean_MG_CB11_86 | ecosystem: Environmental > Aquatic > Marine > Oceanic | place: Arctic Ocean: Canada Basin | collected... | reverse complement strand
TTGGCGAAGTTGTTGTCTGTGGCTCCTGAGGTGATTCAGTGGTTGTTTGGTGAGGATTGGTTGCCGGATTTGAAACCTGAGGATGTTGGGTGATGTGTCTGTTGTTCGCTCGTAGGTAGCTAGCCGTGTTACGCTCTTTGCCATGGCTATTCATGGTGATGATGTTGCGTTGTCCACTTCGGCGGTTGCTGTTTGGACTGCGAATAATGGTGATGCGAATCAGCCGCAGTCAGTGACGGTGCAGTCAAGTCAGTCGATTGTTGTGACTGTTGGTGGTGCTGATGTGGCGAATGCGTCGAATGGTGTTGTTTTGCCTGATGGGTCTTCGGCTCCGAAAGCGGTCACGGTGCCGTTGTATTACGGCGATGTGCTGTATGCGATTGCGGCGTCGGGTACTCCTACGGTTCAGATCCTTGTGAACAGGGTGTAATCGGCGAGGTGTGGACCCCGAACGGCATGGACTCCATCCAAGGCATTACTCCTTACGGTGCAGGTTTTCGCTACCAGAGCCTGATGTTGAAGTTGACGTTCGTGAAAGCGAACTCCAGGTTCGGGTGCCAATCTGACGGCCCGCCTCAGCGCACTAGAGTTGGCGGCATAAGCGCCTGTTTCGAACTGGTTGAAGCATAAGCAAGGAGATATTTATGAAAGACTTTTACAATCGCTTTGCTCAAGGCAGCATCGCATTGAGCGCTGCTGTCATCGACCTCGGTGCGGTGTTCGACTGGATCGACTGGTCCCAAGATCAGCTTGCAGCCGTTAACCTCGTCATCATCGGTACCTGGTCCGTCGTGTTTGGCACCCAGGTCAGATCACTCAAGGAGTCCTGATGATCAAGAAAGCTAAAGCCACCAAGAAGCCGGCGAAGAAGAAAGCCGCAGCTAAGCCTGCTGCTGTTCCCTCGCAGGCGGCTGTCACTTTGCCTACTTGTCGTGTTGATCCTGCGATTATTCGCATGTACAGCACTGATAAGACTGAGGAGATCGAGATTACTGAGCGACAGGCTGTGGCTCTTGGTATTCCACAGCATCGGTGGCGATAGATCAGAGGCTTTCTTCTGATGAGCTCGGGGAGCTTGAGGCTTTACTTGAGGTTGCGACTGAAGAGGAAGCCGAAGCGATCCGGAAGTACCTTGCGACTGAGGTAGCTCTTGAGAGTCCTCTGGATTATGCGTGTTACGTGTCTCCAGAGACGATCCGGTACAAGCATGTTTTGTTGCTCAACGATTACATTGCTGCGCTATGTGAGTTCAGGTTGTATGAGGACGGGCCTGGCCCTCCCCCCATCTGGTTTTATCGAACCTCTGATGGTCAGGTCCGGTCAATTGATGACGTTTGGTCTCTTCCCATCAATCCTGAAGATGAGGATTATGACGACGAGAACCCGATTGAGGAATGGTGGGGACAGCATCCGCACCGTCCTGAGATGCGGGTCAAGATGCGTCTTGCTCTTGCCATGCCACCCCGGCATGGCAAGTCTTGGTTGACGACTCTCCACACTCCTGGGTGGTATCTGTCTCGATGGCCTGATCGCAAGATTGCTGTTCTGACTTACTCCGATGATTTCTCTTGGGAGTGGGGTGATCTGATTAACAACCAACTTCGAGATGACAACGAGTTTGTCCAAACGAAAGGCAACCGAACCCTCATTCGAGAAACCGAGTTCAAAGGTGAGATGCGGTTTGCCGGGATGGGTGGAAGAATCACAGGCACCGGATATCACTTAGGTCTAGTTGATGATCCATTCAAGAACGACGAGGAAGCGAACTCGGTAGCAATCAGAAACTCGAAAGATCGCTGGTATGGCTCAACTTTCCTTACTCGTAAGGAACCAAGGGCTGTCGAGATCCTTATGTTTACTCGTTGGCATGAAGATGACATCTCTGGCCGTCGAGTGTTCGAGCCTGAGTCTTCTGTCGTTCGCAAGGATTGGGTCTATCTCAATCTCCCCGCCTTGGCTCTTGACCCTGCAGAAGTTGGTGAGGAAGATTATGTGGATCCGATCGGTCGTTCGCCTGGTGCTGCGCTCTGTCCTGCGAGAAAGACCAGAACGGAATTGGAAACGATCCGTGACGAAGACCCTCTTTTCTTCGAGGCTATGTACCAGGGTTCTCCGACACTTGACGCCGGAGGCATTCTCTCTCCCCCGTATCATCACTGGTCAGACTCAGGGACGCACTACCGGCTACACACCGATGACATATCCGGCCTACTGGTGCCGAAACGGGACTGCGTGCGCTTTGCGACGGTTGATCTTGCCGCTACAAAAAACACATGGTCAGACTTTTCAGTGTTCGGCGTGTGGGACTTTCATAAAGACATGCAACAACTCATTCTCGTCAGCATGGAGCGCACACGGATCGAATCAGCCGAGCATGAAACATGGCTACTCGACAATTGCCGAACCTGGAGCGTCGAAACGGTTGGCATCGAGGATGCCACCTACGGGAAGACCCTGATTCAATACATGATCCGCCGAGGCGGGCTACATGTCTGGCCTCTCAAGGTTGACGGCACCGACAAGATCAGTCGAGCCATCCCCTATGGCGCAGGGATCACTCAGTCTAGAGTCTGGTTCCCAAAGGGTGCCCCATGGCTCCACGTCTGGGAGTTGGAACACCGCAACTTCCCCAATTCCACCCATGACGACATGGTTGATGTCGGGTCATATGCCTGGCATTTGTCTCGCTCAATGCCTGCTACCCATCGGATCAGTATAAAAGAGGACACCTTTGAGGAGAAGTGCTACAAGCAACTCGAAACAAGTGGGAAAGGGATCCATTCCCTAGCTCACCAGTTGAGCATGTAGTCTAATTTCATGACATTCTCACTGGTTCGTGATGGCGAGTTCAATGTGGTCACCTCTGCAAACGGTGGATTGTGCTACGTCTGCAACTGTAGGAAACAGCCTGGCGACCTTGGAATCTTCCGAGGTGTCGCTATTGACTCCGAAGGCATCCTTGACATCTGTCAACGCTGCATTGTCACCGCAGCTCAAGACTTAGGCATGATTGGTATTGCCAAAGCTGAAGAACTGGAGAATCTGATCAATGAGCATGAAAATCAAATCAATGTGCTTCATCAGATCAATGAGGAACAAGAAAAGTTGATTATCGCACACAGAGCTACAAAGACTGCCCGTGAACGCTTGAACCTCCCAGCAGCAGCTACTAATAAGAAAGTCAGTGTTCGGTGATCTGGGTTTTGGTGGGACTCTCTGTTTTGCTAGTGATCCTGTGTATTATTTTGGCAATAGCGCTCATAGGGATTCATGAGTCTCATCAAGAGGTAAGAGAGAAGTTGACCCGAGTCGCTTTGCAGGTGACGCACGGTTCACGGGCTGCTATGACCTACGATCAAGGGGCAGAGAGAACGCCGGCTCTAAACGAAGAACCACTGGGATAAGTTATGGCTGACGATAAGGGCAAGATCACCGAGATCTATTCTGAGAGCTACACCCATATTTATGGGGAGCTTCGGAACTACTGGATGAACCACAGCTTTGTGCGTGGACTCCAGTGGCTGGGTTGGGGTGAGACCGTCGGCCATCTCGTAGATCAATCTCGCAAAGACGAACGCATCCGGATGATCGTCAACCGGATACGTGCAAACCAGCGCACCATTATGGGCAACCTGACGCAACGTCAGTTGACGTTCCAGTCGATGCCATCAATGGCAGACGATGCTTCAATTAGATCTGCGAGACTTGGTGAAGCAATCCTTCGTGATCTTGGAACCTCTCAAGGATGGGAAGTGGTCAGAGAAGAACACATGGCCGGAACCACTAAAGGTGGTACTGGCGCTTTGATGACCGAAATCGACCCTGAGACACGGCTACCGACAGTCAAAGCATTGTCGATTGCCGAGTTCGTGGTTGAGCCGGGTTCACGTCGAGCGGAGTTTGCTCGGTGGGTTATCAAAGTTGAAGCTCTACCCCCAAAGGTCGTCAAGGCACTTTTCGGGCTGAAGGTCACGCCGCCTGCTGACGCAAAGTCAGGTTTGGGTCCATTCCAGAACCAGTTCCTGAACCAAGATTTCGGATCGAACAACCCCACACCTGAGCTCACTCGGGTGCTTACCTATTACGAACGCCCGATGGGTGGGAAGCAGAAGACCAAGGGCAAGTGGATGGTTGAGGTTGACGGCAAAATTGTCGATCAAGGCAAGTGGCCTTTCCCATTCGATGATCGTCTACCCATTGCCGTCGCCCGAGAATCCATTGAGGAGAATCAGTGGTACGGGACTACCTACATGAACGACGTTCGCAAAGTTCAGATCCTCATGAACCACATCTGGAGTGGGATAGCCGAGCACGCCAAGGAACTAGCGACCAAGAAGGTCGTTTACCCTTCCGCTGCTCGTTCGTTTGTGGAGGAAATGGATGACCAGCCAGGTTGGGTGCCGTGGCCCGAGGGAGTCGAAATGCCTCAAGGTTTTGACCCACCCAAAATTGATGCCTCCTACGAAAACATCATTGACCGATGCGCTATGGCTATTGACGACATCATGGGTGTGCACGACGTGTCCCGTGGGCAAGCTCCCCCAAACATCGAATCTGGCCTGGGTATCTCTATCCTCAGCGATAACGACAACTCCCCCACGGCAAGATTGATTAAAGAGACGGCACGTTGCTGGAGCGAAACCGCTCGCATGTGCCTCCAGATCTATCAGACTGAAGTTACTGAAGAACGTGAAGTTGTCGTTCAGGGCGACATCGGAGTTGAGCGGTTCAAGCACAAGGGCTCGGATTTGAACAGCCAATTCGAAGTTACAGTTCCGACTGATGCCATCGTTCCTCGATCCAGAGCAGCGATGGTTGCTATTGCCGACAAGATGTGGCAACAGGGTCTGATCTCTGAGCCAGCTCAATACATCGAGGTGGCTGAGATGCCTGGCGCTGAAACTCTTATCTCTGCCATTGACCCAGACACAGCCAAGGCTCGTCGTGAGAACTTCGAGTTGGTTCGTGGTGAGATTGGTGATCCCAAATGGCACCTGATTGACAACCATGACATCCACATTCGTGAGCACGAACGCTTTATGAAAACAAAGCGTTGGGAGATGCTTGAGGATCTGGTTCGGACTGACTTCGACAACCACATCAAGATGCACAAGCAGTATCAAGGCGAAGCACGAGCTGCCGAAGTTAAGATGGCAAGTCTGGAAGCTGGCGCTGAAGCAGCGCTGGCTCCACAAGATCCATCAATGATGATGCCCCCTGGGGCCGGACCTGGAGGGGCACTGCCCCCAGGGGGCGCACCACCTCTAGAAGAGATGGGAGCGGATCCAGCAGATTTCCTTGATTATGACGAGCTTGATGTCCAAGACCAGCTCACAGGTCTGATGACCATGAATGACGCAGGAGCATAAAGTGGATGAAGTTGCACGGCAGGCAGAGCTATCTCGTGCACGAGAGCAAGCAGCGGCAAGTCGAGTAGAGCTTGCACCATTCAAGAAAGCATTCGCTCATCTTGATCCAGAAAACACGGCATGGATGCTGGAGACTCTGGCCAAGATGGGATCGGAGAATCAGCAAGATCAGGCTGAAGCGGCAGATCGCCTCGGCAGTCTCACCGTCAACTGGATGGGGGAGAGTTTTGTCCCATGGGTTGAACAGCTAACAGGAGTGTCACTTGATGCTCCTGAACCGCAGGCAGGAGCCGAAATGGAAGAGGAACAACTAAAGACAATGCTGGCTGAGTTCCAAAGGAACATCGTTTCAGCAGTTGATAGTCGCTTCAATGAACAGGCCAGTACGAGTGATCAGAGGGAGCGATTCAATGCCATTCTGGGAGAAATCCGAGGACTCGGGTACAACCCAGATTCGTGGCAGGGCAAGATGCTCCTTCAAACCGCAGCAGATGAGACAGGCGCAGATGTCCAGGCTGCTCACGCCATTCTTCAGGAGCGGGGCATTCAACCCTCAGATCCTGTCGCAGAGGAGACTCCTGTCGTCCCCGCAGGTGCACCGCTCACCCCAGTCATCCCTATTCCACCCGTTGTTGAACCTGCTTCTGTTCCTCCGACTGGCGGGCAGGTTGGTGGTACTGGCATTCCCGAGACGCCTTCGGAAGAGATCATAGATTTTGGGATGGCGTCGGATGCGACGTTGGAATTACTTACGAGCATTGTTGGCGGGGAGTAGGAGATTAGTTGGGGTGCTTGTGGCATCCCAACTTTTTTGTCTATAGTGGTGTTACGGGGGCAGGCCCCCCGAGCAAGACATAGGGCAGGACCCTTCAGTCGAGCGACAGAAGTCAAAACTCACCAATCATGGTGGGTTCTAATTTGTCGATCCTGAAAGGAAGCCCCAATGGCTCAAAACACGACAAACATTGATTCAGCTCTCAAGGAGTACTACCTCCCCCCGGCTGTAGAACAGCTTAATAACAAGTCGATGATGCTCTCCCAGATTGAGCGCAACAGCCGACACATCGAGGGTCGCCGTGCGGTCCTCTCTCTCCACGTCGAACGCAACCATGGTGTTGGCGCTCGGGCAGAAGGTGGAACTCTCCCAACTGCCCAGAACCAGGGATGGGCCGAGGAACGTGTGGGCATGGCTCACAACTACCTCCGTCTCCAGCTCTCTGGCCAGGTCATGAAGATGACCGCATCCGATGCCGGCTCTTTCGTCCGCTCTCTCGATTCAGAGATGCAGTACGGCGTTAAGGATCTTCGTCGAGATGTAAACCGTCAGGTCTTTAACAACACGGCTCAGACGATCGCTACTTGTGGTACAACCTCGGGTGCGACAGAAGTGATTCTCGCTTCGACGACTGGCAACACTGCCATGCGTCAGTTTGAGGTTGGGATGCTTGTCGATATCGGCACCGCTGCCGATTACTCGGTGGTCATTGCGGGTACGGAGATCAGTGCAGTCAACCGAGCTGTTGGTTCGGAATCCATCACGATTGGTACAGCGGTGACTACATCGTCTTCGCACTTCGTGACTCGGACTGGTAACCAGAGCAATGAACTCATCGGTCTTCGAGAGATTGTGGCGAACTCGGGCACGTTGCACAACGTGAACCCGGCCACCTACGAAATCTGGAAGTCCACTTCTAATTCCAACTCCGGTACGAACCGTGCAGCGACTGACAATCTCTTCGAGACTGTCATCGACACGATCGACCTGGATTCCGACGAGTCACCCAACTTCTGTGTGACCTCGAAGGGTGTGCGACGGAACTACGCCGCACAGTTGAAAGCTCAGAAGCGCTTCAACGACAGCGCAAGCCTCACCCTTAAGGGTGGCTTCAAGGCTCTCACCATTGACTGCGGCGACGTGACGTTGCCGATCATTGGCGAGCGTGACTGTCCCAACAACACCGCTTTCCTCCTCAATCTTGGTGCTCTTACACAGCACGAGATGAGTGATTGGGAGTGGATGAACGAAGATGGTGCCATCCTCAACCGTGTCTCTGGCAAGGATGAGTACGAGGCAACCATGTTCAAGTACCACCAGCTCTGCACGAACCAACGGAACGTGCACGGAATCATTTCAGACCTCACGGAAGGAAGCTGATTATGTCTGTTCCATCTTCGGTAACCATCGCAGACACCATCGATACGCTCAACGGAGTCATAGTGATCGGTACCCTCTTGGGTGCTGCTTCTACTGATGCCGGTGGAGACACGATCGCAGCGTCAAACTTCGGTTTGACCTCGTTCAGTCATCTCCAGCTTGGTCCCATTCCAGTGATTGATGTCCACGCTGTTTGGCTCGACGCAACCAAGAAAATTCAGTACTTCTTGGAAGATGCCGGTGGTATCCAAATTGAGACGTTGGACAACGACGCCAACATCACTCCATTCATTGTGTATGGGAAGGCCTGATCCATGGCTGTCTCCGTAACCGTTAACGATCGAGATGTTTGGGGGTCACATCAAGTCCGTTGGGCCACTGTGACCTTTGATGCCTCGTATCCAACAGGTGGAGAAGCTGTTACGGCGGCTGACTTTAACTTGTCGGAGATCAAAAACATGATCGTTGGAATGCCCGATGTCGGCGACACAATGGCCGGCATGTACTGGGTGGGATCAACGAGCAAAATCATTGCTGTAGAGCAAGATGGGGCTCAAGTCGCCAATACCCATGACATCGACGGTCGAACCGTCGAAGTGTTGGTTATCGGTAAGTGATCTGACCACCCCAAGTCAGAATGTCGGAGAGGGGTAGGCCGCCTGCGCCTGCCCCTCTTCGTCTACCATTGACTCATGCCTACATACACTCAATCACTTGAGCATCGGAGAGAGAAGCAGCGCTTACTTAAACAGCGCATCGAGCACGAAGCTCTTGGAGAACACATCCAAGAACGTGTTCGTCTCCCTGATCCAACTATTGGGTGGGAGGGAAACCCGTACTTTACTGTTGTAAAGCACCGGGTTTTAGACCGTATTGAGATTTGGTACGACAAGCCAGGAGAGGAGCAGATGGTCGGCCATGCGCCGCTTGATCCGTCTCCTGACATCGGACAAATGCTGGTCGGACTCATGGAGTGGGGAGATTCACGCCGCACACCCATCGAAACCCGGATGGCAGCAATGGACAAACACAACGACAAAATATTTGATGACAGGCAGAAGGTTATTGATGACCAATACGAAGAAGCTGGTGATCGCATGGAGCTTGCAGTCATCAAAGACATTCAGGGCTTCAGGGGACGCCTCTACTAAGGTTGGCTAAATGATCCAGGGCAATAGACGTTTGCAAGCAATGAGAACTGGTCGGAATCCATCCGTCCGGAACGCTCGCCGTAACAACGGCCATGTCAGAGCAGAAGCCCCAAGCCCTAATCCGATTCCGACTGTTGCTGGTCCTCCGAAGGCGGCTTCACCCGAATCGGGTGGGGACTTGGAGATTAGCCCTAACACTGAGTCTTTGATGCAACGTTTAGATGTGATGAGGCAACAACCTCCTTCTCCTGGAGGGCTTTCTTCATCGCCGCCCACAGCTAGACCAAGTTCCTCTAGTGCTTCCAACAAGAATGAGATCTTGGCTGGGGCTGTGGGCGAGTTCGCAACAGTCATGTCTAGGCTGCAACGCCTCATGGCTATTCAGAAAAGGCAGTTGCGTCGAGGGGCTGGGTTGGAATGACTACTGAGACGCTTCTCTTTGCAGCAGTTAGAGCACGTTGCAACCTTGCTGCCACCGATGGCCGGCTTACTGATGCTGAGCTTCGGATCTTCCTCAACTCTGCAATTCAGCATTGCGGCACCCGTGAAGATTGGCCTTGGCATCGAGCTAGCGCTTCGTTCAACACGGTTGTAGATCAAGCCGCTTACGGGTTGAGTGGTCGGGTGCACAGGTCGATTACGATTCCGAGCTTGGATCTTGTTCTTGAGGAGATCACGCTTCGTCGGGCGATAGCAAACTCTTCGGCTGCTTCTGGTGTCCCGCACTCTTACGTCTTGGAGTACAACACCATTACCTTGTACCCGAAGCCGAGCCAGGTCTGGTCGATGACTCACCACTACTACGCATTTGCTGATGCAACGACAACGGGGAGTGATGCAGTTGATTCTCCTAACATGTTTGATGACTTAATCGTGTTAAAGACTTGCATCTATGTCGCTGAAAAGATCCGTGATTCCGAACTTGCTCAAAGGTTTGATACGACGTTTAGGGACGAGATGAGGGAAGCCAAGAGCATGGCGACGAACAGTCGTGCTGCGATTGGCATCAATGTGCGTGACGACTGGGTGCTCTAATGCCCTCAGACGAAATTGTTGGATCCAACTTCTCAGACTGGAAAGCTGGTCCTTGGCATAGCCTCGGACCCGACAAAGGCCCAGCCAAAGGGCGACGTTACGACTGCATCAACATGCAGGTCTATCAGAACGGAAGCTTGGGGCCACGTCCTTGCCTTTTGGAAAACGGTGGCACTGGGTTCACCGAGACGTTGGCTAATTTCGACGGGGCTGTCCATTTTCACCAAGATTTCATTTATGACCTTGCATATAGCAACAAGAACCTGCTGATCTTTGACGGCGCAACCACGGTACGAAACGTCGATATTGCTGATGATTCGAACGCCAATGTCGAAATTAGTACTGCCGGGGCGATTAACACGCAGGCCAAGCATCCTCGGTACTCGGCCTCACCCCAAACAAAGATTGGGACACTTAGCCATGTACCTATAGCGACAGGTGGATTGATCTATGGCGGGCTTTCTTACATTGATGCCATCGGATCCAGCGCTACAAACATTACTCAACCCACAGACTGGTCGCCTCACACCATCATCTCCCACCGTGACCGATACTGGTCCTGGGGTGATGCTTCAAATGCAAACCGTATCCACTACTCAATTCCAGGTAGCCAAACCAATTGGACTGATGCTGACCTAGCCGGATACTTGGATGTGGGGGCAACTCCGCTCCTCCCCATCATTGGCGTTTGGCCAATGTACGACTCCCTCCTCATCGCAATGTCCAATCTTCGTTGGTACATTTTCCGATTCACTGATGATCCACAGTTTGGTGAGATCCGATACATAGGCACAAAACGTATCCCTGACTTCTCGGTTCAGGCAGCTCAGCCAGGGGACTCACTTCTCTTCTTGACCAAAGCCTCAGGCATTGTCGTAGTTACACCTGATTCCATTGATGACGTAACTCTTGATTACGTCAAACCTACGGGGGTGAGCGTAGGTGATCTGTTCTTTCTCCGAGCGATAGAGAACCAGGAGCAGAACTCTGTCTGCTTGCCTTACGCCGTCAAGGCTATTGCCGCTAACTCTCCAGACTTTTCTCACATTGGAGATCAAAGCTTCGATCTTGTTAATGGGGTCTGGGTCCGATCTCTCTACTGGGGTGTAGCGGCTGCTGATTTCGTACCCAGTGTCATTGACACGTTCAGAGCGTCTAGCTCCGAGATCGGACTCATTGCAGTCAATGACACCTTGGGTGGAGACCAATGGGGCAACTACGTCAGACCCGTTACCCTCAACCGACCAAGTAACGATAATGACACGTACTCCAGCGGCAGCGAAGTAGCGATTCATTCCTCAAGCTCAGCCGATCGTTTCTCGGGCGAGCTCACATTGGCTCGTTGGCGTTCTCCCGAAGGCGACTCAGGGATTGTGGAGTCTGTGATTTTCGATATCGACTATTGGAAAGCTTCGGGGTTTCAGACTCCAGCATTTACGGTGACTGCTGACTATGAGTCTGGCGGCACCGAGTATCTGGATCAGGCGATCGGATCGCTGAATGCGGCAACGCTAGATGCAACATTGACCTATACACCCGAGCGAACTCGTGTGGTGTTGAATCCTGCTGCGATCCCTGCGGCAAGTTCGATTCTTATCAAAATTAAGGGCATCAAGTCTGTTGCGTTTGTCAATATCAGTGTCGAGATGCGTGTCCAGTCACAGGATCCTCTCACCTCTCAAGGAGCTAGCTAATGCCGTCTCGTGGAGATTATGATAACGAGTTCCCGTACATGGCAAAGGGTGTTTCTCGTGAGGAGTCAAGAGGGTCCGGTGCTCCTCCGAGCACTTTTGACTTTTTGGCTTCGTCTTCGCTGGAGGTGCGTACTGGGCTGACAGTCAATGGCAATATCCGGCAGTCTCGTGGCACGTTGGCTTCGTCGAACTTTGTCTCTGGTAGCACTGGATACAGTTTGGATGCAGAGACGGGAATTGCTGAGTTTACGTCGGGCACGTTTTCTGGCACGGTTTCAGCGGCCACTATTGCAGCGAACACAGTGACTGGGTGGCTTACAACTAGCGGCACTGCTGGTTTGCGATCTGCGGCTTCAGGCGAACGGGTCCAGATACAGGGAGCAGATCATGCGATCCGTTTCTACAGTAGCGACGCAACCGAGACCCGATCTGGCACTATCGACATGCAGGACCTAGTGACCGGTGACCAACAACGACTTAACATCCTTGGCCACAAGATTGGCGACGGCAGCGGCGGTACCTTAGATCCTCAAATCTTCTTGTATTCCAGGACCACATCTGTACCCTCGCATGTGGATATCACCGGTGATACTGTTCTCATCGATGCCAGCCAAATTTTAGGGCCAAACGGGGCAGTAGACGCACCCGCCTACTCGTTCACCAACGACGACGGCTGCGGCATGTACAGGGTGTCAGCTAATACCCTCGCATTTTCGACCAACGGCACGGCCCGCATGACGGTCGATTCGGCCGGCAAGGTCGGTATCGGCACAACCAGCCCTGGACAGACCCTTCAGGTGAGCGGGTCGCTTGCTGTGACCAGCAAGATGGTGACGGGTCAGGCTTCATTCACTCAGGAGCCTTGGAATGCCAGCACGATCGCTTTGGGCGCTTACGGCTCGATTGGTACGCAGGGTTCGTATCGTGCTTCGTTGGCTTGGAACTATGAGCGTGGGACCGACACCGGTTGGCACGCTTTAGGTATCAACAGTTACTCGTCTGCTGCGGGGATTGAGCTTGGCAACGACGGCATCAGGTTTAGAGCTGATACCACTTATGGTGCTAGTAATCAGCCGACTACAAGGATGATTATGACGCCTGCTGGCAAGGTCGGTATCGGCCCAGCGTCACCGTCTGAGCTTCTGCATGTGGGCGACGGATCTACGGCGGGAACGTTTCGAGTCCACGCCACCGCTGGCGTCAACTCGTTTCGAGTTACTGGCACTTCCGTTATATCCACAACCATAAAAGACAAGACCACTGCCAACGCTGCGAATGTCTACATAAGCACCGGCGGCTATATGTACCGGTCGACTTCGTCGCTCAAATACAAGACAGACATTGAAACTCTGGACGATGCATACGCCGATCGGGTTCTTGAAATGCGTCCGGTTTGGTATCGGTCGACCACCGGCAACGACCCGACGGAGCATTCCTACTACGGGCTCATAGCCGAAGAAGTCGCCGCCATTGACCCTCGCCTCGTCAATTTCGGCCCGTTACCTGATTGTGTCTGCCCCGAAGACCCCGAAGACCCCGGCGTGGTAGTCCACACTCCCGAATGTCTCACCGAACCCGAAGGCGTCCAGTACGACCGCCTCGTGCCGCACCTTATTAGCGTCGCCCAACGCCAGGCCGACGAGCTCGCCGCACTAACGGCCCGCCTCAGCGCACTAGAGTCCCAGCCATAACTTGTGGTGAACTGTAGTCAAGCGTGCAATTCCAAGTTTCACGCGCGAAACTTGGAGAATGGCTATGGAAATCCAAGTTTGGTGAAATCGCTCAACCACTCGCCAATCGGCGAAGTTGTCCCGATCACCGGCAACGCCTCAACACACTAGAGTCGTCACCGAACACGGTCTAGGATGCACCTATGCCAAACATGAGCGACGCAGAACCCGACGAGGTTGATTGGGGCCAGGTTCTAGCTGCCCTCGCAGGTGTCGTGCGTAAAGCGCAGGAGAATGAACAACGTATAGCAGCTTTGGAGGCTGAATAATGGAACTCAATGGGGAAGTACTTTTAAACAAGATCAAGAACCAGGCGGCACAGCTTGCAATGTTTGATATTGAGATTGCCCATCTGAACGAAAAACTCAAGGCATACGAGGAGCAACCTGAGCTTCCCCTTGAGAGTGTGGTAGAGGACTAGAGTGGTGAAATGCCAAAGGTAACGGTTGAAGCCGGTGACACATTAAGCCAGATCGCAAAGCGGAATGGAATAACGCTGTCTAAGCTTTTGAAGCTTAATCCCGATTTTAGGGCTAACCCAAATCTGATTCATGCCGGTGCTGAAGTTAAGCTCCCGTACTCCAACGACAACAACGGTGGCGGTTCAGGCAACAACGACAACAAGGGTGGCGGTTCAGGCAACAACGACAACAAGGGCAACAAGGGCAACAAGGGCAACAAGGGCAACAAAGGGAAAACGGATAAAGAGAAGCAAGAAGCGAACCGTGAGCATGATCCCTTGGTTGATAACCCCAACCGAGATGCTGCTCAAGGTGGCCTGGAGATAGCCCCTGGAACAGGTGGCATGACTCAGGAAGACCAGCGGGAAGAGATCACCTTCGACCGTGAAAAAATAACTTTCGATCAGGTCGCTCGCAGCTTAGGCATAAGCACCGAAGAACTTATTGAACAGAACCCGGCAATTGGAGCCGCCTACGGGCCGACGGGTCCTCCGGGCAATGTTTGGGGCATGGACATCCAAGCCCCCGATGGGAAACCTTTTTTCGGGCTAGCAGGCAACGTGCGGGGGCCGAAGAACCGAGCTGGTCTAGAGAATGCTCGTGTTTCGTGGGACGATCGTCTTGAGCAGGGAAGGACCCAAGAAACCGCAATTGTTGACGATCTCCTAAATCAAGATCCTCAATGGTTGGCATTTGTGCGAGGTATGGACCTTAAAACAGCAGATGCTATAGATCTGATGAAATATAACCAGGATAAGCTACAAGATTCGTTTGAGGCCACCAGAGAACTTCATGATTACAACATGGAGCGGGGAACGAACACGATTAATCAGTCGGCAGCAGGTCGAGGCATGTACTTCGGATCAGGTCGTGGCCGTGACACCGACGAATTTCAAAAAGACATGATTGATCGCCGAGAAGAAGCAAGACTTCGGATGGTCGATCAACAGGGTGACCATGAACGCATCCGCACTCAAACAGACCTGGGGATTACAAGAGATACCGGCGACGAGCGTATGACGGCTACGGAACGGATCGCTGCGCAACGACTAGAAGATGAGTATCCCGAGGTTTACTGATGCCACTTGAATATGACGAGTTCGGTGTTCCTATCGTTAACACTGACAACAGGTCAGTCGATAACGCTGTTTGGAATGTCGGCGATGGTATCGAACATGACCGCCGAGAGATGCTGGCTATGGCAGCAGAGTTCGGGACGCAAGGGGCTCGCCTGTTTGAGCCAGTAGGGGCAGCTCCTGCGCCTGCTCCAAGTGAGCCTTCGATAGCGCAGCAAAGCAACCCTGATTACGGAACAGCGGTCCAGATTGGGCTTGATGATGTCCTTCAGCGGATGGCTGCGACACACCAGCGTTCGCTAGATCGTTCAACTCAAGCAACTGATGCGTACCTCAAGTCGATTCAAGCTGCTGTGCCGCTACATGCTCAGCAAATGGATCGTTCGATCCTTATGGCGCAAGATGCGTTGGAAGCTCAGTTCGGGGGCAGCGGCAGCGGCAGCGGCAGCGGCAGTAGCCGTGGCAGTGGCAGCGGTAGTGGCAGCGGTGATGGCAAAGACAAATTGCCACGCCTTGGCGACTACAAGCTTCCATTCCGCTTCAGGGACGATCCCGAAGGTGATCCCGAAGGTGATCCAGCAGTAGGGCAAATACTTGACCAGCTTGGAATTAATCCAGATCTATCTAACAAGCTAGCAAATTCTATTTGGTATGCCGAATACCAATCCCGATTCGCTCAGCTTGTAGAGCGGGGTGTGCACCCAGACAAAGCTCGCGAAGACATGGCTGAATGGGCTGAGCAATACGAAGCAATTGATCCAGAACTACTCAAGTTGGCTGGTTCCCTAAACACGACTCTCTTTTTGTATCAGGGTGGTCAGATCTCAAGCATTAGCGAAATCCCTAAAACTATATGGATGGACAGCGAAGGTAACCAAATCATCTTGGCAAATCCATTTAGCGAAGATAACGAATCGGAGATGTTGTGGGATCCCAATGAGGAATTCCAGGCATTCTACGATCAAATAGAGGATCTAAGCTCTAAGGATGTTGAGTCCATTCTTGGCATTGCTGCTACTGGCAGAGATGTCATGGACGATGACTACAAGCGTCCTTCTGATCCTTCTGATCCTTCTGATTCTCTGTCTCCAACGGGTCCTTCAAGAAGTGAAGAGTTGGCTATTAAAGTAAACGAAGATAAGCGTCTACGTTCGATAGACAAGAACATACCGATTTTGGCAGACATAGAAGTTCTT
>Ga0115002_10004969_pt1 | contig 15869 bp, 9 predicted proteins | sample ArcticOcean_MG_C_8_FD_89576 | JGI IMG/M metagenome (GOLD analysis project Ga0115002, IMG submission 89576) | Marine microbial communities from western Arctic Ocean - ArcticOcean_MG_CB11_86 | ecosystem: Environmental > Aquatic > Marine > Oceanic | place: Arctic Ocean: Canada Basin | collected... | reverse complement strand
TCGCGGAGACTGCGGATATCGCTGGCAATTGATGCCGTCGTATCCGTATTCGTAGTTTGTGAAATCGAGTACTTGCAAGCTTTGCTGAACGCTGTAAGAGCCTCCTCGTGTGTGAGCACATCCAGTTTTTGCAATGCTCTCCAGGCCGGTTGTTCGGTGATAGAGAGGTATTCGTTGTCTGGCTCGAGGCTCCGCTGATACGCAGCCATCACGACACTGGTACAAAGTCGCATTCGAACTAAGTGAAATAAGACGCTGAGTTCGACGTCTTCTAGCGGTTGAAACTCATGAAAACCGGCCACCACTTCGCAGGCCGCGACGAGTGGTTCGTCTTTGTCCAAAACAACATACGCAAGAGCGATCGCCAACTCATTGATCATTGTCGAATAGACCATGTCGCCGAAGTCGATCACTCCAATTTCCCATGGACTGGAATCGCCCGCTTCGGAATCCACAGCGGAATCAGCTTTGGAATTCTGTCGGTTGACGATGACGTTGTAGTCGTTGCAGTCACTATGCAACGTGGCACGTCGCAGTGATTTTGCAACAGGAACAAAGTGGCAGCGATACTGCCTTAGCATCCGATCGATAATGGCTCGTTGCAGCGGATCGGCAACGGCATCTACATACTCCGAAACGACCTCGTCGGCTCGGTCGAGATCCCAATAGAGTTCACGATGAGCTCCCGGATGTTCAAAGTGTCCAAAACAGTTGGAGACTTTTCCAACAAATTTTCCCAACTGCCTCAGCAGTTCTGGCGGTTGAGGCTGAACGAGCGCCAGAGGTTGGCCGGGAAGATATGTTAGCAATCGCACAAGATGGTTTCGGCCAGTCGATTCATCGGGGACCGAAGTTAAAAGTTCGCCGTTTTTCGCGGGAATTAATTCAGGGGATGCCAGCGGCCCGACGTTCTGTCCGACGTGCTTGATCGCCTGATTTTGGCATTCAAGAATTGCGGACTCCACGACAGAATTCGCGATTTTCAACACGAAATCCCGCCCATCGTCACAACGGATAAGAAAGTTCTGATCTCGCTCGCTCGGCAATTCAGAGATCGAACCCGTCACTCCGAAGTGCGTACTGGTAATAAGAAGAGCACCTTCTTTGGTGAAGCGGGGTCGGTCGCGTACGTCTTCCAATGCAAATCTCCTCTGCTTTTGTGGCATTGTCGCGTGAGAACGGCAAGTGATCAACCACCAGACCATAGCGAAATATGTTGGCGCGAGTTCGCCGAACTCTCGCTACGATCACCTCGATCCGTGATTCGAGGGCCGATATTTGGTGCGATTCCGAATGCTGCCCTACATTCTTTCCAGCCTCGCAGATATGATAGACAAATCGTTAGAAAATTCGCGGAGCCGAGCAACTATGAGTGGCGACGACCCTAATCTGCATATCCAAGCTACCGTGGAGCTCCCTCGTGACTCCACCTCGCAACAAAACGACGAGCCAGCGCGGGCCAAGAGAGAAGAGCAAAAACGAGATAGTACTCGCAAACCAGCGATGGCATTCGTCGAGGGCTCGCAAGCTTCACTACGTTCTGAGGCAAATGAACTACTGCGAGTGCGAATCCGGGCAGCTTCACTTGCGTTGTTTGCGCTCTACCTGACTTTCTTCGTCTTGTCATTGTTTCGAATCGGACGGTTCGACGGTTTGGAAACGACGCTAGAGTGGACGTTTTTTTGGGCTCATTTCGGGATCACCGTCATCACCGGATTGGTTGGTTTTCGACTTTGCGCTGACTGCCACATCATCCGCGGCATGCTGCGTTTCACGGAAATGATGATTTTTGGCGGCTCCGCATTGTTCTTCGCGATACTCAGCTACTCAGCAGTCATCGATTCAGTAGCAAACGGATACATCATACCCATTTCGGGACCGTGGATACTTTTGATTTTCACCTACGCTCTGTTTGTGCCGAACACTTGGCAACGCGCATCGGCCGTGATTATCCCAATGGCTCTCATCCCCGTTTGCATTCTGGTTTCGATTCGCATGACGTCGATGGAGTTCCGCGACGTGATTCGCATGGAGCCCGAAGTCAGGGGCATCATCGTTACTTCGGCATTGGTTATGATATTTGGCGCGATGATTGCCATCTGGGGCGTGTCGATGTTAGGCACATTGCGGCGCAAAGTAATGGAAGCCAAACGACTGGGCCAGTACAAGCTCAAGAAACTACTCGGCCGCGGCGGAATGGGCGAAGTTCATCTTGCCGAGCACGTACTTTTGAAACGCCCGTGCGCATTGAAACTGATTCGTCCCGAAATGGCGGGCGACCCAAATACACTCAGCCGTTTTGAACGCGAAGTGAAGTCGACCGCTCAGTTAACTCACTGGAATACCGTAGAGATTTACGACTACGGTCGAGCAGAAGACGGGACGTTCTATTATGTGATGGAGTATTTGCCGGGGATGAATCTCGATCAACTGGTCGAAATGCACGGACCAATGACCCCGGGTCGAGTCGTCTTTCTTTTGCAGCAAGTTTGCGAGGCGTTAGCCGAAGCTCACGACAAAGGGCTGATCCATCGCGACATCAAGCCGGGAAACATATTTTCTGCACATCGGGGTGGGCGGTTCGACGTCGTCAAACTTCTCGACTTTGGACTCGTGCGAACTTTACTGGCAGATCAGGATGCCTCGCTAACGGCGGAAGGCGTCATCATGGGCTCGCCCATGTTTCTTTCCCCCGAGCAAGCTCAGGGCGACGAACCCGTCGTGCAAAGCGACATCTACTCGCTGGGCGCTGTCGCATACTTTTTGCTCACGGCCCGCGCTCCTTTTGAATTCGACAATGTGATGAAAGTGATTTTGGCACATGCGACCCAAATGCCAGAGAAGCCATCGTCGCTGTCGTCGGATATACCGGAAGAACTGAGTGACATCATCATGCGATGCCTCGCTAAGAAGCCTGCGGACCGATACGCTTCGGCGGAGCAGTTGCGAGCGGCACTGGAAGCATGTGGCGACATCGACGCCTGGGACCAGCATAAAGCCAACCAATGGTGGACGTGCCACGGCTGCCCAGAGAAAAAACGACAAGATCGCGAAATACTCGAAGTCGCTCACAGCCACTAAGCTGCCGACCTATTAAGCAACCAGTCGTTCGAATCTATCGCTCCCAAAGATGCGCCGATTACGAAATGCGGTCAGCCCACGGTCCCGTAATGGCAAAAGTAATGCCTGGAGTTTGTGCGTTGACAAACAGCCATTTTCCATCGGGGCTAAAAGTCGCTCCGGCGAATTCCTTCTTGCGAAAGTCCCCTTTGAACTTGTTGTGTTCTCCTTTGAGAATGACATTGTTCATAGCAAACGGCTTCAGGTTCCCATCCTGCGTGAGCGTATGGATGCGTTGGTAACTATCGTGGTTGCCGTAGTCACCGTCCTCGCACAAGATGATCCCGCCATCTGGATGAACACACAAATTGTCGGGCATGTTCAGAACTTCTTTACCCGGCGACTCAAAAATCAGACTTAACTTTTGCGCTGCGGGGTCGAACTTCCATATTTGCCCAGCTCCTCTTGCACCGCCGCTGGTGGCGTCGAAGAAGATTCCATCGTCACTTGCCCAACACCCTTCTAGTCTTGCGAACGTGGTGCCGCCGAGTGCTTTGCCTTGCGAGAAGCATCCCAAGTTGTCGAATGATTTTGGACGATGGGCTCGCTGTGGTTCCGCGATGTCGACCCATTCGACGTCGAAGGTCGAGCCATGATCGACTCCCCTGCGGAGATCTTTCTCTCCGATAACTTTCATCATTTGCAACTTGCCGCCAGCAGCCATTTTGCCAGGGGTCTTAGGCAAGAACCGATAAAATCCCGAAGTCCTGCGATCCTCGGTTTCGTAGACGATGCCCGTCTTGCGATCGATCGCAATTGCTTCGTGAATAAACCGCCCCATATCTACCAGCGGCTCGTTGGTAGCCTTGCCGGTGGCGGGTACTTCAAAAATCCAGCCGTGGCTTTTTTGGTAGGGCTTTTTGCGGAGCTTCTTGACTTTGGCTTTTGGATCTTCCCAGTCTTTGGGATCGACAAGCGTTTCTTCACACGTCAGCCAAGTTCCCCACGGCGTCGGGCCACCAGCGCAATTCCGCACGGTTCCCGATAAACTGACCCAGCTTTTCTTAAGCTTGCCTGCTTTCGTATCGAAGACGAGATTTGTACATCCGCCTTTGCCGACAGGATCGTAGCTACCATGCTCCGAAGGCATAGGAGAACCGATTCCGTTGACTTCGTGATTGCGTGCGACGGTAACCAAATCACCATCCGACGCAATCACCGCCATGCCGTCGTGCGATCCAGGAGTCTTATCACCGTTCGTTAGTGGATCGTCAGTCCAACCAAAGGTAACGTAGCGAAAACCGGCCGGCAATTTTAACAACGGCACGCCAGTGGTCTCATCGCAACAAGGCACCAAGTCCACTTTCGACTTAACGTCTATTGGGCGAGCGTGGCTCAAACGCGATCCCAAAGATTGAAAGGCTGCTCCAACTGCAAATGCCGAAGCAGTCGAAAAGGAATCGCTGAGAAAACGCCGGCGACTGGAGGGATTTGAGGACATGGCAGTTAAGTATTCCGGTTATGCGGCTAAGAGGGGTTGTAACTGGATTTTGCTTGGAGCTATCTCCGTTTGCACTCAAGCAAAGCGTATTCAGTTTTTCTTCGGCTGCTTAATCGATGAGACATTCACTTAATTGAAACGCGTCAGACTAGGATGTCCTTGACGACTTTACCGTGGACATCGGTCAGTCGGTAATCGCGTCCTTGGAAGCGGAAAGTCAGCTTGGTGTGATCGAGTCCGAGTTGATGCAGAATTGTCGCTTGCAGATCGTGGACATGAACTTCGTTTTCGGTGATCCCGAAGCCGAGTTCGTCCGTTTGACCGTACGTGATTCCGGGTTTAATACCGCCACCGGCCATCCAAATGGTGAAAGCATCGACGTGGTGATCCCTTCCTGCGGGCGAACGATTTTCGCCCATTGGAGTTCGGCCGAATTCACCGCCCCAAATGACCAAGACATCGTCGAGCAGTCCTTGCTGCTTGAGATCTTTCACAAGAGCTGCGGACGCTTGATCAACTTGCTTGCACCTTTCGGGCAACTCTTTCTCGAGCGACTCCGCACCGCCGTGTTGATCCCAATTGGTGTGATAAAGCTGAATAAATCGAGCCCCACGTTGTACCAGCCGCCTCGCCAACAGAGCATTGTTTGCGAATGACGCAGCGCCGGGTTTGGCTCCGTACATGTCGAGGATGTGCTTTGGTTCCTTGCTAATATCCATCAGCTCCGGCGCGCTGATTTGCATCTTGTACGCCATCTCATATGCGGCCATCCGAGTCTGAATTTCGGGATCGCGAACGGCGTCGTAACGCAGGCGATTGAGATCGCCCACCGTATCGGTAAACAGACGTTGCCCTGCGCGGTCAAAACCGGGAGGACTCTCGAGGTTCAAAATCGGATCGCCTTGCCCCCGAAACGGCACGCCTTGAAAAGTCGTCGGAACAAAACCGCTAGACCACAACGCCGATCCACCTCGCGGACCGCGCGGTCCCGATTGCAAAACGACAAAGCCGGGAAGATCGTCCGCTTCACTTCCGATTCCATAGGTCACCCAAGAACCCATCGATGGTCGCCCCGGCTGCGGCGAACCCGTTTGGACAAATAGTTTTGCTGGACCGTGATTGAATACGTCCGTCTTAACGCTCTTAATGAAACAGACGTCGTCGACAATGTCGCGGTGATGAGGCAGAAGTTCGCTGACCGAAGCGCCACTATCTCCCCACTGACCAAATTTCCGTTGGGGCCCGAGCAATTTCTCGGTCCCTTTGAGAAACGCGAAACGCCTTCCCTTCATAAAACTGTCGGGGGGCGTCTTGCCGTTTAGTTCCTCGAGCTTGGGCTTGTGGTCGAACAACTCCAACTGACTTGGTCCACCCGCCATAAACAGATAGATCACCGCCTTCGCCTTTGCAGGGAAGTGCGGTTTTCGAGAAGCCATCGGATTCAAAGACGGATTCGCTGCCTCCGTCGGCGACGTTCCCAACACCGACGCCAATCCTAAAGCCCCGATGCTCAATCCACTTTCACCGAAGAAATGACGGCGAGTCACATCGCGGAGGTGATTGTTCGCTGAATTTGGTTTTGATTTGGAGGACATGTTCAAAAACCTATAATGTCTGTTGAGTTATTCGCGAGTAATGAACTCATCCAAGTTCATAATGACTCGAGCAGTGGCTGTCCACGCGAAGTGTTCGTTCGCCGCTTCTTCTTTGTGAATTTTGAGAGACCGAACTTTGTTCAAATACTTGCTTACCACGTCCGATTCATTCGCGGACGGCACGCGTGAAAAACATCGGCGGAACATATTCCGAATCCGATCGGCATCGTCTTTCGATTCGGACTGAATAACACTCGCCAGTTTTCCGGCGAGTTCAAACATTGATTCCGAGTTTGCGACAGTGAGCGACTGCAAAGGAGTGTTCGAGCGATCTCGCCGCGTGCAAGTTGTGTTAAATTTCGGTACGTCGAAAGTCGTAAGCATCGGGTGTGGAGCACTGCGATAGAAAAAGGTGTACATGCCTCGTCGATAACGGTCTTCCCCGGTGCTGGTTCTCCAGCTTTTCTTTCGCTGAGTAAACGCGTAGACGCCGTCCGATTGAGGCGGAAATACACTTTTACCGCCAATCTTGTGACTCAACTCGCCACTGGCAGCGAGGGCAATATCTCGAACGATTTCGGCCTCAACTCGAATGCGGTTTTGCCGCGCCAGCCAGAGATTGCTTGGATCCGACGCTTCGAGGTCGGGTCTCAGATTGGACGCTTGCCGGTAAGTCGCCGACTGGACGATCGTGCGAATCAATCGTTTGGTCGACCAGCCAGATTCGATGTATTCAGACGAGAGCCAATCGAGCAAATCGGGGTGAGTCGGCAAGGTCCCTTGGGTACCGAAGTCGTTTTCAGTAGCGACCAACCCTCGTCCGAAGAGTCTCATCCAAATTCGATTAACTCGAACGCGCGCCGTCAGCGGGTTGTCGCCGCGCGTCAGCCACTTGGCAAATTCAAGTCGAGTTTGCCGGGACTCGGATTCCGGCAGCGCGGGCAAAGCCTGTGGAATTGTCGCCGAAACTGCTTCACCATGCCTCAGGAAATCGCCGCGGACATGGATGTAGTTATCCAATGGCTTGGGAAGTTCGCGAATCACCATCGTCGACGGCACGCTGCGACCAACGGTCTCGCGTTGTTTTTTACTCGATTCCAGATTCGAGAAAATAGGGCCGAGCACAGCATCCTGTTTCACGAATGCATCGTCCAGTCGCTTTGCTTGAGAATCGCTCCGATCACCCGACTCAATGCGAGCCAGCTTTGCCAAATCCGATGTGGAGGGGTTATCGATATATTCATCGCTGGAGATCGATATCCGAAACCTCCCCATGTTATAGGCGGCTGTTCCATTGTTAAATTGCATTGTGAATGTAAGGGCGTGGTTTTCCTCCACCTCGAGAACAGTTGGCAGAACGAACCAAGCGACTCGATTGTGATTGGCTCCACCTTCTGGTGTGCCATTGATTGCCCACCCCGTTCCGTCGTTGTTGTCGATTGACTTATCGACGCTGTACTTTGGTTGCGAGTGATCGGCAAACGCTTTGTTAAAGCGAAGCTCGCGACCATCACCGGTGCGGAACCAGATTTCGGAAAGGACAAAATTACCGTTGCCAGCGCGGCCCGGGCCACCCATTGGAAGGCTGTCGTGCTTGATAGCTTCGATCCGCACCGAACGAATCTTGGTAAGCGGCGAACGCAATGTCACTTTGTACTCGTCTGCCGCTTTGTCCGTACCTTTGACGAGAACGGATTTGTCGTCCAGAGTTTCAAAGATAGCGCCGTGCTTCGACTTTGGGTCGGGATCTGGCGTCGTCCACATCTTGTCCTGCTGCTTCGTTGTCGAGTTCGCTTGATCGGCAAGCTGGACGACTCGCTTCTCCCAAGCCAGCTGTCGCTGTTCGCGAGAATTGTCCGCAGCTATTTTCGCGGTGAGTTCCTTAATTGCGGCATCGAGTAAATTCTGTTTGGCGACTTGAATCTGCGAGGGAACTTGTACCGTTGGGGCAACAGAGTTCTTATCGACGGTCGAATTGAAAAAGGCGTAGAGCTGGTAATACTCTTTTTGAGATATGGGATCGTACTTATGAGCATGGCATTTGGCGCAGCCCACGGTCAGTCCGAGCCACACGACACCTGTTGTGTCCACGCGATCCTTGGTTTGTTCGTCGTGGAATTGATCGGCCTTGGTTCCGCCTTCGGAGTTAATTAGAGTGTTGCGATGAAAGCCAGTCGCCACAATCTGAGCCAACGACGGTGAGTCGAGCAGATCACCGGCGAGTTGTTCGGTGCTGAATTCGTCGAAGGGCAGGTCGCGATTGAAAGCGTCGATAACCCAGTCGCGGTAAGGCCACATCACTCGTTCATTGTCGTTGGTATATCCGTGGGAATCTGCATAGCGAGCTTGGTCGAGCCAATGGCGACCCCATCTTTCGCCGTAGTGCGGGCTTGCAAAGATGCGATCCAGCATCCGGTCAAACGCGCCAACTCGATCGTCGTATACAAACTTGTCGACCTCGCGCGGTTTGGGTGGAATTCCAAGGAGATCGAGGTAGAGTCTGCGAACGAGTGTTTCTTTTCGAGCGGCGTTTGAGGGGCGTATCTTTTTCTTCTCAAGCTGAGCAAGAATAAATGCATCAATTTCGTTTTCCACCCAATCGTTTGCTTTGGTTGTTGGCGGAATAGTTCTTTTGATCGGCTCGAGCGACCAGTGCTTGGCGTAGTTTGCACCTTCCGCGATCCACGTTTCTAGAATCTTGATTTCGGCAGCGGAGAGCTTCTTTCCAGATTCGAGCGGTGGCATCCGCTCGTCCGGGTCAGTCGACTTAATTCGTTCGACGAGCATACTCTGAGCTGGCTTGCCAACCACGATTGCCGAATGTCCATCGAGGTCAATTATGGCGCCTGCCAAAGTGTCCAGTCGCAAATCCGCTTCTCGTGTACCCTCATCTGGTCCGTGGCACTGAAAACAGTTGTTGGCCAAAATCGGGCGAACATCGCGGTTGAAGTCGACGCGATCGGCGGACGCCAGAGTCTCTTGCTCGTCTGCAGCCCGCAGTTCGTTCGAATACAAATTGCACGACGCGAGCCATCCAAATCCAAGGAGAGTCGCGGCAACAAGTGATGGAAAGTTGCTTTGACGAATGAATGTCATTGAGACCGTCCTCAAAAGATAGAAAGAGAGGCAGGAAAATGGGAAGGATTCGATTTGGTGTAACGCTATTTTTTACACTCTTAGTTTATCACGACTGGCGGGCGAATTGGAGTTGGCGAGAGCGGAGTTGAGCAGTTAGCGGTTTTTATGGGGAAATCGCAACAAGAAAACGAAAAAAGGCCTGGCAACAACGAGCTGCCAGGCCTCCGGTGTAATGTAGGTTCAACGCTATCCACGCTTACTCTTCGGGGAAACGTTGGTCCACGTATGCATTACATCGTCCGCGATATCATTGATCGCCGCTTCCGTTGGGGTAGGCGGCGTCACTTCTGCTCGGGCAGGTCTCGGCGATCGAGCTGCCGCGACATTCGAGATGACTGAATGACCATTAATCTCATTGATTACATTCAGAACATCCAGAGCCGAGATCGTTCCGTCATTGTTGACGTCGAAGAATCCAATCGAGTCCAGAGCGGTGAGCAGATGAATGAGCCGCTGACCGCCGCGGTTGAGATAATTGACCAGCATCAAAACATCGCTGGCCGAAGTCGACGAGTCACCGTTCACATCCGTCGGATTGGAATCGTTGGTGAACGTCGTGACTTGCTCACCCTGCCCTCCAACAATCGGCTCGACCACCACGTCGGTCGGGTCGGACGTACCGTTATTGGAATTCGGATCGGTAACGGGATCTTCTTCGTCGATAACATCGCCATCGTCGAGATCATCGTCGAGATCGACGTCAGCCGGATCTTCTAGATCGTCGTCGTCGTCATCCACGCCTTCCAAGTCATCGTCTTCGTCGGCGTCGTCGTCTTCTTCCTCATCGAGATCATCGTCATCTTCTTCGTCCCCGTCTTCTTCGCCCTCGTCCAGGTCGTCATCCTCATCGTCATCGAGATCATCCTCTTCTAGATCATCGGCGTCCGCGTCGGTTGGGTCGTGATCGAGGTCGTCGGAGTCGGAACTGGAATTACTCATTGAGCTGGAGTTGCTCATGGAGTTTGAGATTGAAATGTCGGTGCCGACATCGTCTTGATCATCGGGTGCGTCGAGCATGTTGAGAATGTCGACGGCGAGGAGTCGTCTACTTTCGAGTGATTCGAGGCGCAGGTTCTTTCGTCGTTTGATTCGTTTGGAGTTGGTGGATTTGCGGTTATTTCGTTTCGCTGACATTCGAGAGCCTCCTCTGTAGGACCGTTCCCGCACCGAAGCGGCGGGTTAGAAAAGATGGGGAGTTGCCGAACTCCCAGGTTTGCGAAATGTGACGATGCCCTCGCCGCGTTTGATGGAAACGATTGCGAAAGTGAAGACCGAATCGGGCACGACGAAAATCGCCGAAGGATTTGACGACGTATTGCCTTGGTTTGAACCCAACGACGAAGGTCTTGGCAAACTTGGACACTACACGATCCTCGAATGCATTGGTCGCGGCGGTATGGGAGTCGTCTTTCGCGCTCGCGACAATTCTCTGCACCGCGATGTCGCTGTCAAAGTATTGGCGCCCAGTTACGCCATGAACGACTCGGCTCAGAAAAGGTTTATTCGCGAGGCTCACGCCGTCGCGCGAGTGCAACATGCAAATGTTGTTGCCATCCACGCTGTTGAAGAAGGTGGAAAGATCCCGTTTTTTGTCATGGAACTAGTGAATGGCCCGTCGCTCCAAGATCTACTCGAAGAACGAGGAAACCTGTCTGTCGACGAGACGATCAAATTAGGGATCCAAATTGCCGACGGACTGGAAGCTGCTCATCAGAAGAACGTCGTCCACCGGGATGTAAAACCAGCCAACGTCCTGCTAACTCCGGATACCAAGACCGCCAAAGTCTCCGATTTTGGTCTAGCTTACATCGCCGATCAAACCGCGCTCACTCGAAGTGGAATTATTGTTGGCACGCCAGCGTTCGTTGCACCAGAGAATATTGACGAGTCGACTGTACCAGACCACCGCAGCGATCTATTTAGTCTAGGTAGCGTTCTCTACCGCATGGTTTCCGGCGAAGTGCCCTTCCGCGGCGGCTCGACCTTGGCGACATTGCACAAAATATCTACCGCAACTCCACCTCCTCTACGCGAGCACAACGCCGATACTCCCCAGTGGTTAGTCGAGGTAATTGAAAAGCTACACGAAAAGTCGCCCGCCGATCGCTTTGCTTCCGCTGCCGATGTGGCCAGATGCCTTCGCGCTGGAGTCGCCGGACAAACAGTAGAAATACCTCGCTCCAAAACAGCTGCCAGTCGTGCCGCTACCAGTAGCAAGACAAATTCTTCAGCCACAAATACAGACAAACCAACGAGTCTCCTCAACATCATCCTCACAGTGGCGCTGGCGGGCATCGTCTTTTATGCGGCCTGGCTGGTAGCCGACAACTACATCTCTGGCGGCTCTCCAATTCCCGCCGTCAACGGCCACGACGAGGAAGAAGACGATCACGATCGCGACGAGGACGATCGGGATAAAGATGACCGCGACAAACACGAACGAGATGAAGAGGAACACGATGAAGACGATCACGATGAAGACGACTAGTAGCTCTACTAAGTTCTTTGTCCTTCGCTTGTTACGCTTTATTCGCAGCTACTTCGCGGCTCCTTCTCGCTCGACACTCAATGTTAATTCGTGGCGCGATGCAGTAGAATCCTAAATTCACTTAATCTGCACGGCCCTCCCAAAGAGCCACCAGAATGTATGGTCGGATGCAGACGGATTCACAACAACGAAGTAGTCTCGAGGTAACAATGTTGTCACGATTTAATTGTTTGATTGCTTTGGCAGTCATGATGGCGGCCCTAATTTCAAAGCCGGCATCGGTATCGGCCGCCGACCGCCCTAACATCGTCTTTATTTTCTCAGACGATCACGCTCCGCACGCCATTGGAGCGTACAGCGATTGGTTGAAGAAAGTAAATCCAACACCCAACATCGATAAATTGGCAAAGCAAGGCATGTTGTTTCGCAACAGCTTTTGCACGAACTCGATTTGTGGTCCAAGTCGAGCTGTAATTCAGACCGGAAAACATAGTCATCTCAACGGTTTCATGCACAACGGAAATCGTTTCAATGCAGACCAACAAACGTTTCCCAAACTGTTACAAAAGTCGGGCTACAAAACTGCGATGATTGGCAAGTGGCACCTCAAATCGAATCCTCAAGGATTTGACTTCTGGACTGTTTTGCCTGGCCAAGGTGATTACTACAATCCCAACTTCCTGAGCTCAAAGGGAAGGCATCAAGTCGAAGGGCATTGCACCGAGCTCGTGACAAACATGGCACTCAATTGGCTCAAAGAGAACAAGGGTTCCGACAAGCCATTTATGTTGATGTGCCAACACAAAGCACCTCACAGAACGTGGATGCCAGCTCCCGAGCACCTTACGCTGTACGACGACATTGAAATTCCCGAAGCCAAAACGTTGTTCGATCGAGCGAAAGACAATGCGAGTCCAGCTCGCTACCAAGAGATGGAAATCGATCGGCACATGAATCTGGTTTACGACTTAAAGGTCTCCCCTTGGGAAGGCTGGAAAGAAAACGACGGCAAGCCATCCGATCGCTCCGGCTTCCGCAATCTAACCAAGATGACTGCGGAGCAACGAGCAAAGTGGGATGCAGCTTACGAACCGAAGAATAAAAAGTTCCTGGCAGCAAAACTCGAGGGCAAAGAACTGGTTCGTTGGAAGTATCAACGCTACATGAAGGACTATCTCCGCTGCGTAAGAGGCGTCGATGATAGCGTTGGCCAAATCATGAAATATCTGAAAGAGAATAATCTCGAAGAAAACACGATCGTCATTTACTCATCGGACCAAGGTTTTTACCTAGGCGATCACGGCTGGTACGACAAGAGATGGATGTACGAAGAGTCGTTCCAAATGCCGCTGATCGTGAAATGGCCCGGTGTCACGAAACCCGGTTCGGAGACTAAGCAGCTCGTTCAGAACCTGGATTACGCTGAGACGTTTCTCGAAGTCGCTGGTGTCGACATTCCGGCAGACATGCAAGGTTCATCGATCGTTCCGCTATTGCACGGCAAGACACCCGAAAACTGGCGGAAATCCGTTTACTACCATTACCACGAATATCCCAGCGTTCACATGGTCGCTCGACATTATGGAATTCGTACGGAGCGATACAAGCTGATTCGTTTCTATCAATTTGACGAATGGGAAATGTACGATTTGCAATCGGACCCTGACGAACTAAAGAATCTGTACAACGATCCGGACCAAGCCAAATTGGTGGCGAAACTCAAAGTCGAACTGGAAGCGCTTCGCAAGCATTACAAAGACGACACAGATATCAGCGTGATGCCCAAAGAATGGCAAGCAAAGTTTCGCCCAAAGAGCTGATTGAGAGAATCCCAAACAGAGGCGTTCAGAGACGGTCGTGTGAAGCGGCCGTCTCTCGTCTGCCCTGAACGCTACTCTGAACGCTACTCTTTTCTGAACAGGCAAAAGTCACCCGTTCAGCGCTTCTAGTTCCTCCCAACGACTGTAGGCGGTCGCGAGGTCAGACTCGAGTTTCTTCGTTTTCTCGGCAGCCGCGGTGATGACATCACTTGGTTGCTTGTAGAAATCCGGGGCGCCCATCTCTTCGTGAGCCACAGCGATTTCGGCTTCGAATTTTTCGATATCTTGAGGGAGAGTTTTCAATTCGCTTTGCTCTTTGAAACTAAGTTTCCTTTTGGCGGGAGGCGTTGCAGTGGCGGCCGCTTTCTTGGCTCGAGCGGCTTTTTTGCCGAGCGTTTTTCCGGGCGGCAAATAGGATGTTTGGCGTTGCCAATCGTCGTAACCGCCGACGTATTCAAGGACCTTGTTGCCTTCGAATGCGAGTGTTGCCGAAACGACGTTGTTGAGGAACTCGCGATCGTGGCTCACCAGCAGCACGGTTCCCTTGTACTCCATCAACATCTCTTCTAAGAGTTCCAGCGTCTCGGTGTCGAGATCGTTCGTCGGTTCGTCCAAGACGATGACATTCGCAGGTTTCGCGAACAGCTTAGCGAGCAGGATTCTGTTGCGTTCCCCACCAGAGAGAAAGCGGACTTCTGTCCGGGCTCGTTCGGGAGTGAAGAGGAAATCCTGGCAGTAACCTATGATGTGTTTTGAACGGCCGCCGATTTCTACTGAGTCATATCCGTCGCCGACGTTATCGAGAACCGTTTTTTTGTCGTCGAGTTGTTCGCGAAGTTGGTCGAAATAGGCGACCTGCAAATTGGTACCGAGCTTGATTGTTCCTTCGTTTGGTGCGAGCTTTCCGAGCAGCAGTTTGATTAGCGTCGACTTGCCAGCTCCGTTCGGTCCAATGATGCCAATCTTGTCACCGCGTTCGATGAGAGTGGTGAGGTCGTCGATGATCACCGCTCCCGGCTCATAGGAGAAACTGATGTTCTTCATTTTGGCCACGACCGTACCAGTCCGCACCTTTTGGTGCACGGTCATTTTGACTGAGCCAACTTTTTCGCGGCGATCGGCCCTTTCATTTCGCAGTTCTTTTAGAGCGCGGACTCGTCCTTCGTTTCGAGTTCGTCGCGCCTTGATTCCTTTGCGGATCCAAACTTCTTCTTCGGCGAGTTTTTTGTCGAAGAGTGCATCCTGTTTTTCTTCGGCCGCCAGATTTGCTTCTTTACGTCTCAAAAACGTATCGTAATCGCAAGACCAGTCGAATAGTTTTCCGCGATCGAGTTCGATAATTCTAGTTGCCAGTCTGCGGAGGAACATTCGATCGTGCGTAACGAAAATAAGCGTGCCACCCCAGCGCTTAAGGAACGTCTCCAGCCAGTCGATCGCTTCGATGTCGAGGTGGTTGGTAGGTTCGTCGAGCAGCAAGACTCGCGGCTCACTCACCAATGCTCGCGCCAATAGGACTCGGCGTTTCATTCCGGACGAGAGCGTCTCAAAAGCTACCGATCCATCGAGGCCCATGTCGCCGAGAATTCGTTCGAGGCGTTGGTCGTTACGCCATTCATCCTCAATTTCCTGCTCGATCAGTCCTTGAGAGACGACCGACTCGATAGATCCAACAATATCGAGTGGAACGTCTTGGGGAAGAAACGTGGCATGAGCGTCGTTGCCAAACGCCACAGAACCGTGATCTGGCTCTAAATCGCCGCAGATGATCTTCATAAACGTCGATTTGCCAGCACCATTGCGGCCGAGTAGACCGATCCTCTGGCCTGCTTCAATCGAACAACTCACTTCGTCCAACAGCGCGGGACCGCGAAAGCCAATGGATAATTCGGTAATAGTTAGGACTGCCACGGGCTGATTCTCTGTCTTTTGAGCGGAAAAACGTTGGAAGGACGGTGATTTACGAAATCTGCAATCTGGAGAAGAGAAACATTTTAGAGGCAGAGCCTCATTCGCGGAAGGCGGTTATATTCCCAGTTCGTTCAAGGACGTGGGATAGTTCGTAGGATAGGCTTCCAGCCTGTCGGTGTTCGTGGCATCGCCACTCTTCGGGCCGTAGGCCAAGTAACCCGACGCTCTTCGGGCCGTAGGCCAAGTAACCCGACGCCAGCGAGGAATTTCTTCGGGCCGTAGGCCAAGTAACCCGCCGCGTGAGCGAGGAATTGGGCCTACGCCGCTTCTCAGATCGCTAGTAAACCGCACTAAACAGG
>Ga0115002_10004963_pt1 | contig 15882 bp, 18 predicted proteins | sample ArcticOcean_MG_C_8_FD_89576 | JGI IMG/M metagenome (GOLD analysis project Ga0115002, IMG submission 89576) | Marine microbial communities from western Arctic Ocean - ArcticOcean_MG_CB11_86 | ecosystem: Environmental > Aquatic > Marine > Oceanic | place: Arctic Ocean: Canada Basin | collected... | reverse complement strand
TGCGGCTTCGTGTCAGCGGTGGCACTCAACGGGGCCGGGATCATCCACGACTTCGAAATCGCGCTCTCCGGTGGCACGTCGGAAGACGTGGACGAGGCCCTCGGCCCTGGCCGCTTCGGGATGGCCGAGGAGACGGGCGTGATGCTGAACGACGCCATTCGCAGCGGAGCCGAACAGGGGCTTGGCCTCGGACAAGCGGTCGCTTCGTTTCTCTCCGACTACGACCCTCCGCATGCGGATCGAAGTTTGGCCGTGGCTGCGCATCGTCTCGGCATTCCGATGACGGTCCACGTGGCGATGGGCACCGACATCATTCATATGCATCACACCGCTTCGGGTGCGGCGATTGGCGACACAAGCCTGCGGGACTTCAGGTTCTTCACCTCGAGCGTGGCAAGCCTCAGCGGCGGCGTCTACCTGAACTGCGGATCGGCCGTGGTACTCCCGGAGGTGTTCCTGAAGGCGGTCGCGCTTGCGCGCAACCAGGGCGTCGCGCTCGACCGATTAACCACGGTCAACATCGACTTTCTGAGAATGTATCGCCCGCAGACTAACGTCGTGACGCGGCCTGTGGCTGGCACCGGGGGCGCGGGGATCTCACTGGTTGGCCATCATGAGGTCTTGATTCCCCTGTTGGCGGCGGCCATCCTGGAGGCAGGGTAGCGGTCGGAGCGGTAGCGCGGGCCCCGGTCCTGATAGAATTGTAGATTCGTGCCGGAGTAGCTCAGCCGGTTAGAGCACGCGTCTCATAAGCGCGGGGTCGGCGGTTCGAGTCCGCCCTCCGGCACCATCGAATCCCAAATCCCACCCCCCCGGATCTCAGGGCGCTACGGCAGACTTGGGGCTGGGGATTTGGTGACTGGGGTTGGGGATGTGACAGGGCTGCATCAGCAGATTCGCCGGACCATTCGTCGGTACGGGCTCGTCCCCCCCGGCACGAGCGTGTTAGTGGGGCTGTCTGGCGGATCGGACTCGGTGGCTTTGACCCGGTTGCTGATTGACCTTGCGGAATACGGTGAGTTCACTGTGGCCGGCCTGGCACATCTGAATCATCGGCTGAGGGCGTCGGCCGACAGGGACGAGTCATTTTGTCGGCAGTTCGCCCATAGGCACGGTCTGGCGATCGTCATCGAGGCCGTCGACGTTCGCGCCCACGCGCAGACGCATTCCCTGTCGGTCGAAGACGCCGCGCGACGCCTTCGGTACGCGTTCTTTGATCGTGTTGCGGCCGATATCGGCGCAGACTGCATCGCCGTTGGTCATACGCAGGATGACCAGGCCGAGACCTTCCTGCTCAAACTGATGCGCGGCGCCGGTCTGACTGGGCTTGGCGGGATCTTTCCGCGGCGGGGGTTGCTGGTCCGACCCCTGCTTGACGTGACCGACGCGGCCCTGAGGGCCTATCTCACCTCCCAGGGGGAACAGTGGGTCGAGGACGAAAGCAACGACGACCTAAATAATCCGCGTAACAGGGTTCGCCACCGGATCCTTCCAGAAATGGACCGCGCGGCTGGAGGGTCAAGTCATCCCGCTATCGCACGGGCGGCGGAGCTGATCCGGCAGGACGGGCAGTGGCTCGATGAGCTGAGCGACGAACGGTTCCGCGCGCTAGCGATCAAGACCGAATCTGGCCTCGATATAGACGTCAGGGAACTCGCGGCAACGCCCCCACCCGTTCGGCACCGGGTACTGCTGCGGGCGATGCGTGCCGCCGCCGGCACCCATGAAGTGGGCCTGGACCACGTCGAGGCGGTGACGGCGCTCCTCGGCCGGACCCGCGGTGGGGTTGACGTTCCCGGATGCCGCGTGGAAGTTCACGGCCCAAACCTCGTCTTGCTACGCAGAGGGGCGGTCTAAGGTGATAGTCTTGAAGCGTATGCCGAGCGGAGGAAGGTCATGAACTCGACCCTGAAGAGCCTGGTGTTCTGGATGGCCTTGGTCATCATCGGGGTCATCGTGTGGAATTTTTCCACCCAGCTCAAGACCAGCCTCCAGCCCCTGAGTTTCAGTGAGTTCATGGGGGCGGTGGATGCGGGCCAGATTGAGCAGGTCACGATTACCGGCAACGAGATTACTGGCGTCAACACGGCGAATGAGAGCTTCCGGTCCTATGCACCGCCGCAGTACGAGGGTCTCGCCAACCGACTGATCGAGCGCAATGTGAGTGTGTCGGCACGGGAACCGACCGCGAGCCCGTGGGCCACGCTGCTGTATTCATGGGCGCCGATTCTCCTGATGATCGGCTTCTGGATCTTCTTCATGCGCCAGATGCAGAGCGGCGGCAACAAGGCCCTCTCATTCGGCAAGAGCAAGGCGAAGCTCTCGTCGAGTACCCAGAAAAAGGTGACGTTCAAGGACGTCGCAGGCGTGAACGAGGCCAAAGAAGAACTCCAGGAGATCATCGATTTTCTCCGCGAGCCACAGAAGTACCAGAAGCTTGGCGGCCGGATTCCGAAAGGCGTTCTGCTGATGGGCGCGCCAGGAACGGGCAAGACCCTGATGGCACGGGCCGTCGCCGGTGAAGCCAACGTGCCGTTCTTCTCGATTAGCGGATCGGATTTCGTCGAGATGTTTGTGGGCGTTGGCGCCTCGCGCGTGCGCGATTTGTTCGAGCAGGGAAAAAAGAACGCACCGTGCATCGTGTTCATCGACGAAATCGATGCCGTCGGACGGCATCGAGGTGCCGGTCTTGGCGGCGGCCATGATGAGCGCGAGCAGACGCTGAACCAGCTACTGGTGGAGATGGACGGCTTTGAAGCCAACGAAGGCGTCATCCTCGTCGCAGCCACGAATCGCCCGGATGTGCTCGACCCGGCCCTGTTGCGTCCGGGGCGGTTTGATCGGCGGATCATCGTCAACAGGCCCGACGTCAGAGGGCGCGAGGGCATCCTCGACGTGCACACGAAAAAGATCCCCATGTCGGACGATGTCGATGTGGCGGTAGTGGCGAGAGGGTCTTCGGGGTTTTCCGGGGCTGACTTGGCGAACCTGGTCAACGAAGCGGCGCTGAACGCGGCTCGCTTCAACCAGAAGGTCGTCCGCATGCTCGACTTCGAGTCCGCCAAGGACAAGGTGCTGATGGGCGCGGAACGACGCTCCATGATCATCAGCGAGGAGGAGAAGTACGTCACCGCAGTGCACGAGGCGGGGCACGCTCTGCTGGCGGTTTTGTTGCCGCAGGCCGAGCCGATCCACAAAGTGACCATCATTCCGCGAGGTATGGCGCTTGGCCTGACGCAGCAGTTGCCCGTCGACGAGAAGCACAACTATTCGCGCGAGCACCTTGAGGATCAGATCGCTATTCTGCTGGGTGGTCGCATTGCGGAAGAGATCACGATCGGGAGCATCACCACTGGTGCGAGCAACGATCTCGAGCGCGCGACTGAAATGGCGCGCCGCATGGTCTGCGAATGGGGGATGAGCGACGCAATGGGTCCGCTGGCCTTCGGCAAGAAGCAGGAGCAGATCTTTATTGGTCGCGAGATCGCCCAGCACCAGGACTATAGCGAAGACACGGCGGGGCACAGCGACCGAGAGGTCAAGCGGTTCATCACCGACAACTACGCGCGGGCGCACAAGGCGCTGCTCGATCACAAGGAGCAGGTGGTGGCACTGGCCGACGCGCTCCTGGTCCGCGAGACACTCGACGCTGAGCAGGTCCGGCGAATTGCCGTGGGTGAAGCGCTTGAGGCGTTCGTCCCGACCACCAGTCCGACACCGGCGGCACCGCAGGAGCCGAAGGTGGCCAAGGAGGAGGAGCGACCCGCCATCGTGCCGTCACTGTCACCGAGGCCCATCACGCAGGAGTAGCTCAGGACATCACCAAGCGGCGGCGGCACGGAGGAATTCGCAACTTTGACGCCCGCGCATAGCGCGGGCGTTCTCGCGTACGGCGGGGCTCGCTCACCGGCGTTGGCCGCCGTCCATTGACCTACACTGTTTTGTCATGACAATGCGCCGCCGCTTCACAGTGCCGCTGCCAGACGGCGCGAGCCTCGTGCTGGGCGAGCGGACGCTGATCATGGGGGTGGTCAACGTCACGCCGGATTCGTTTTCAGATGGTGGTCGTTGTTTCGAGCCGGACAGCGCGATTGAGGTCGGCGTGCGTCTGGCGGAAGAGGGTGCTGACCTGATCGACGTCGGTGGCGAGTCGACTCGACCGGGAGCTGATCCCCTCGAAGAGGCGGAGGAGCAGCGACGAGTTCTTCCGGTTATCGAAGGGCTGGTGCGACGTGTTCGCGTCCCACTTTCTGTCGATACCTATAAGGCCTCGACGGCGGCGGCGGCGCTTGCGGCCGGAGCAGTGCTTGTCAACGACGTGAGCGGCCTGAGATACGAGCCGGCGCTGGCGGATGTCGTGGCCAGTCACGACGCGGCCATCGTCTTGATGCACACCCGCGGACGATCTCGGCAGATGTACGACCAGGCGTCGTATCACGACGTCGTCGCGGAGCTGCAGGATGAGCTACGCGAGAGCATGGCCTTTGCGACAACCGCAGGCATTGCTGCTGAGCGCATCATCCTGGATCCGGGTCTTGGCTTCGCCAAGGCCTCGGCGCACAGCTACGAGGCTCTGGCGAGGCTCGACGAGTATGCCGATCTCGGACGGCCGCTGCTTGTGGGTCCCTCCCGCAAGTCGTTTCTGGCGACTGCCCTGGGCGGGTCAGCTCCCGCCGCGGATCGCGATTGGGCAACGGCCGCGGCGGTCGCGTCTGCCGTGTTGTCCGGTGTACACATCGTGCGCGTGCATGCGGTGCGCGAGATGCTGCAAGTCGTGCGCGTAGCCGACCAGATTCGGCGATATCATTCGTGAATACGTGACCTGGCTGGCAGAGCTTCTCCGGCGCCAGACGATTAGCTGGTGGAACTTTCTCGATATCGCGATCGTCGCGATCCTGATCTACCAGCTCTTGTTGCTGATCAGGGGCACGCGGGCCGTGCAGATGGCGCTTACCGCCGGATTTTTGATCGGACTGTTTTTCCTGTCGGAATGGCTCGACCTCGAGATGCTCAACTGGGTCATCCGGAACCTCGCGGGGTACGTCGTATTCGCCATCATTGTATTGTTTCAGCCGGATATCCGCCGCGCCATGGCCCATTTTGGTCGCGCGTCGTTGTTGCGGCATTTCCGCCGGGCGCAGAGTACGAACGAGACGATAGAAGATGTCGTCACCACTGCTGCGAGCCTCTCCTCACAGGGCATCGGTGCGCTGATCGTTGTCGAGCGCCAGATCGGTCTCCGCAACTACGTCGAGGGGGGAATTCCACTGGAGGCGATGGTCACCTACGATCTGCTGGCGAGCATCTTTCAGCCAGGATCGCCGCTGCACGACGGTGCCGCGATTATTCAGGGTGACCGCGTTTCGGCAGCCGGCTGTTTCCTGCCGCTCTCGGTCAGCCCAGGCGTCAGGCGGGAGATGGGCACACGGCATCGCGCTGCGATTGGTTTGACCGAAGAGAACGATGCTGTCGCAATCGTCGTATCCGAGGAAACAGGTAGCATCTCGCTGGCGCTTGGCGGCGAACTTCAGCGAGGAATTTCGCCTGAGGCGTTGCGAACGCGTCTGCAATCGCTGTTGGGCGGTCGGAGGGTCGGCCGTCTTCCGCGCGACGATTCACGGAGCTCTCTGACGTAAATGGCGAATCTGCGCGTTCGCAATGTCGGTCTCAAGTCTCTCTCGGTGGCGCTGGCGGCGCTGGCCTGGTTGCTCGTGTCTGGTGAACAGGTCGTGGAGCGGGCTTTACAGATCCCTCTAGAGTTCACCAACTTGCCGGCGGAGCTCGAAATGGTGGGCGACACGCCTGCCGTTGTGGATGTTAGGCTCCGGGGATCCTCGGGTGCCCTGGGTCGGGCAACCACCCTCGAGCTTGTCGCCGTTCTCGATTTGCAGTCGGCTCGACCAGGTCAGCGTCTCTTTAATCTGTCTGGCGCCGATGTGCGGACGCCGTTCGGGGTCGACGTCGTACAGATCACCCCGAGCAACGTGTCGATCGAATTCGAGCTACCGGCCACGAAGATCGTCCCGATCGTCCCAGCGATTCAAGGGGAACCCAGTGACGGGTACGTGGTTGGCACGGTGACGGCGAACCCAGCGTCAGTGCAGGTCGTCGGCCCGTCCAGCGCGGTCGAGGGGTTGACCGCCGTCATGACCGAGTCGGTCTCTGTTGCTGGCGCGACGGGACCGGTGACGGAGACGGTCAATGTGGGTGTTGGCGATCCTTCTGTACGACTTCGGTCACCGGTAAGCGCCACCGTGACGGTGGACGTGCTGGCCCGGCCGGTGGAATGGGCGATTGCTGGACTCCCAGTGCGTGCGCGTAGCGGCGGGCAATCTGAGGTGGTGATCGCCGAGGTGGCGGTCTTTCTTCGAGGTCCACGCGAGTTGCAATCGTCTGCCGTCCGAGATTTCGATGCCTCGGTCGATACCGAAGGGCTGCCGGTAGGCGTCTTTGAGCTTCCGGTGCACGTGACCCCGCCAGCGGGCGTCGGCATCATACGCGTCGAGCCGCCGTTTGTGCGGGTCGAGGTTCGATAGGAGAACGATGGCACGGCTCTTTGGCACCGATGGTGTGCGCGGCAAGGCTGGCCAGTACCCGCTGGATGCAGTCACCATCCGGCGGTTTGGCGCGGCACTCGCGCGCGCGCTGCGTCCCGCCGAGGGGGGCGCCCGGTTTCTCGCGGGACTCGACACGCGGGAGTCGGGAGTCTGGATCGAGCGCGAACTCGCCGCTGGCGTGCGGAGTCAGGGGGGCACACTCACCAGTGCTGGTGTTGTGCCGACGCCGGCGATTGCTTTCGTCACGCCCCGTATGGGTTATTCCGCCGGCGTGGTGATCTCCGCGTCGCACAACCCATTCGAAGACAACGGAATCAAGGTCTTTTCCGGCGCGGGCGGAAAGTTCACCCAGCGACTCGAGGAGCACGTTGAATCGATCGTTGCCGATTCGTCGTGGGGTTTGGATGACGCCGGGCGCAGCGAATCTGGCGCCGATGCCGGCACCACCGCTACGGCTGGCTCAGGTTCGGACCCAGTCGATCGCATCGACTGTCGATCAGAGTACATTTCGCATCTGTTGCGTATCGTGCAACCTGAACATCGACACCGATCCATTCGTATCGCTGTAGACTGCGCCAACGGAGCGACCACGACGGTCGCGCCGAGACTCTTCGCGGAACTCGGGTTCGATGCGACGTATATCGGCTGCGAGCCCGATGGGCGAAACATCAACCTCGGTTGTGGCTCGACGGCGACTGATCTGCTCGCCGACACAGTGGTCGAAGGGGGCTACCAGCTCGGAATCGCCTATGACGGAGACGGCGATCGGGTCATCTTCGTCGGGCCCGATGGACATGTCGTCGACGGCGACGCCGTCATGTTGATGTGCGCTAAGCAGCTGAAGGCCGAGGGTCGCCTGACCGGCAGCGCTATCGTCGCAACGGTGATGAGTAACATCGGATTGGAGCTCGCGCTACGCGATGCGGGCATCGAGACGGTGCGCAGTGCGGTCGGCGACAAGCACGTCATGGAGGAGATGCTGGCGCGGGGCCTGGTGCTCGGCGGCGAGCAGTCTGGCCATGTGATTTTCTCTGAACATCTCCTGACCGGAGACGGGCTCGCCACATCTCTGAACGTTCTGCGGACGATGGCGGCAACAGGGCGCGATCTTGCTGACCTCGCGTCCGACCTGACAGCGTATCCGCAGGTCCTGATGAACGTCCGCGTCCGGCGTCGGGTCGAGCTGAAGACGATTCCTGAGGTGGTCGAAGTGATGTCATCGGTCGAGTCCCGCCTGGCGGGTAACGGACGACTACTTGTCCGCTACTCCGGCACCGAGCCGCTGCTGCGCGTCATGCTGGAAGGTCGTAATCAAGGAGACATTCGCCGATGGGGCAAGGAGATCGTTGACACGATCAGGGCGCATGTCGAGTGCTGACGGGAAACATCTGGATTGAGGCGGTCGTCGGCGCTCGTGCCGGCGCGGGTTCCGGGGTGTGATGTGGCCAGACTGTCCGTCAACGTCAACAAAATCGCTACGATCCGGAACTCGCGAGGTGGGCGAGTTCCCTCTGTGCTCGAGGCCGTGCAGGTTTGCGTGGCGGCGGGGGCCACAGGTATCACGGTGCACCCGCGGACCGACGCCAGACATATCACCACTGCCGATGTACACGACATTGCCAGCGGCCTCTCCGGCTTTGCGGGCGCCGTAGAGTTCAATATCGAAGGGGATCCACGGCCGGATCTAATTGAACTGGTCCACGCCGTACAGCCCGATCAATGCACACTGGTACCTGTACGTCCTGGCGAGATTACGAGTCAGGCTGGGTGGGCGGCTGATACGCCCCGCGAGGGACTTGGCCGGGTCGTCAATGGGCTGCGCACTGCGGGCGTGCGCGTGAGCGTGTTCGTGGATCCCGACGATGCGGCACTTCGGTGGGCGGCCGATATTGGCGCTGACCGAGTCGAGTTGTACACCGAGCCGTTCGCGCGAGCCTTCGAGCAGGGGGCCGAGGAGGCGCGTCGCTCGTTCGACGTGTTTGCGCGGGCCGCGGAGCGGGCGCACGCGCTCGGTCTTGGTGTGAACGCAGGGCACGACCTTGACCTCCGTAATCTGGTCTTATTCCGCGGCCTGCCCCATCTGGATGAGGTGTCCATTGGCCACGCGCTGGTGAGCCGCGCGGTGTTTGTGGGCCTCGCGCAGAGCGTTCGAGAGTACGCGAATGTGCTGCGCTCCTGACATACCTCGATCGAGGGAGGCGCTGGTGGCCTCGGCCCGTACCAACGTCGCCCGTGCAGGGTGGGAGGTCAGGATCCGCCGGGCCTGGCTGAATGGTTTCAGCTGAGGCACGAGTGAAATAGAATCGACGAGAGGGACAGACGTTTTTATGCGACTAGACTCCATCGTGTTTGCCGTGGCTGGAATGTGTTTCGGCGTCATCCTCGGGTGGGTGGTCGGCGTCCAGCAGGCTGGCCAGACGCCGCCGGCGCTGACAACCGCTGCTCCAGCGAGCCAGGCGGCCGGCGGTGCTGCCCCCCAGGCGCCTCCGCTCGACGAGGCTCGTGTCCAGTCGCTGATGACCGTGATCAAGAATGATCCGGAAAACGCGGGCGCGGCTCTGGAGCTGGCCAACACGTACTTCGATGCAGAGCAGTACGCCGACGCCATCACATGGTACGAAGCGAGTGTGCGGCTCGACCCGTCAAATCCCAATGCTAGTACCGATCTCGGCGTCAGCTACTACTACTCCGGCTTGACCGACCGCGCGTTGGAGCAGTTCGACGTGTCGCTGGCGCTCGATCCCGCCCACACGAAGACGATGTTGAACCAGGGCATCGTGTTGGCGTTCGGCCGACAGGATCTAGCGGGTGCCCAGGCAGCATGGGAGCAGGTTGTCGCGCTTGCCCCGAACAGCCCCGAAGGACAGGCTGCGAGTCGGGCGCTGGAAGGAATTGCCGCGGCGGGGCACAGCGCCGCAGCGCCCGGTGGCTAGGGAAGACGATCGGTGCTCCGCTTTGTCCTTGCGGCGATTCTTTTTGCCCTGGTCGCTCGCGCTCTTGCGCGATTAGTCAGCAGCGTGATCGACGCAGCGGGGGGACGGCGATCGCGAGGCGACAGCGGAGGTCCAGCGACGACGAAGCTTGTGCGGGATCCGGTCTGCGGCACCTATGTGGCACCTCGCGCGTCGTTGTCGATCAGCTCGGCCGGCAGTACCCACTACTTCTGCTCCGAGGAGTGCAGAACGACGTTTGGCAGCCGAGCCTAGCCCGCAGTACGGGTGTCAGTCGGACTGTCGGCTCGACGCGCTCGATGAACAACCATGACGAGAACAGAGGAACAGCTTCGCGGTGAGATCGTAGAAGCCGGCCGCCGACTGTATGCCCGTGAGTTTGTCGCCTCGAACGACGGCAATATCAGCGCTCGCCTCGACGAACGTCGCTTGATCACCACCCCGAAGAGCGTGAGCAAGGGCTTCATGACCCCGGACATGATGGTGATCGTCGACTACGAGGGTCACAAGCTAGCCGGAGAGCGCGATCCGTCGACCGAGTTGCCGATGCACCTTGAGATCTATCGCAATCGGCCGGACGCCAACGCCGTCGTGCATGCGCACCCGCCCTACGCCACGGGTTTTGCTGTCGCCGGAATTCCGCTAACGCGTGCCGTGCTTGCTGAGGTCGTGACCACGCTCGGAAGCGTACCGATCGCCGCCTATGGTACGCCGTCGACGAGCGAGCTCCCTGACGCCGTGCGCAAGTACATCAAAGCCCACGATGGTATGTTGCTCGCCAATCACGGCGCGGTGACGTGTGGCGGCGATGTCCTGAACGCGTACTACAAGATGGAGACGATCGAGCACTTCGCGAGAATCAGCTTGGTCGCGCGGCAGCTTGGCGGCGAGCACCTGATTTCGCGAGAAGAGGTCGCACGACTCCAGGGTCTTCGCGGCTTCTACGGCATTCCCGCTCCCGCGCCCCTTTGCGCCGACCCATCCGAGGAGGACCGTGATCAAGTCGTGTGCCAGGAGCTGGAATCTCCGGAATCATCCGTCCGGCGCCTGGTGCCCGCCGTCTCTGAGGCGCTCCAGCATGCGAGCAGGGACGGAGAAATTCGACTAACATACGCCGAACTGACGGCGCTCATCGAGGACGCTGTCAGGACGCTGAAAGCGTAGGGCGATGCGCGCCAGCAGCCGACCACGCAGCAGTTACTGAGAACCGGAGGCACTGAATGGGAGAGGCGTTGGGAATGATCGAAACCAAGGGGCTGGTTGCCATGATCGAGGCGGCTGACGCCATGGTCAAGGCAGCGAACGTCACCCTTGTCGGTTGGGAGAAGATCGGTGCCGGCTACGTGACCGCGATCGTGCGGGGCGACGTGGCGGCCGTCAAGGCCGCGACCGATGCCGGCGCGGCCGCGGCGCGCCGCGTCGGCGAGCTTGTGTCGGTGCACGTGATCCCGCGTCCGCACGCAAACCTCGAGGACGCGTTGCCGATCGGGAAGGTCAGCTCCGGCAAGTCGTAGTCAGGTATCTGTCCCGATGATTCTCGCCCGCGTCGTCGGGACCGTCGTTGCCACGCGGAAGGACCCGAGACTTGTCGGTCACAAGCTGCTCGTGGCGCGCCCCATGGACCCGCAGCGTACGTTAGAAGGCGCATATCTTGTCGCGGTGGACACCGTTGACGCGGGTGTGGGCGAGAGTGTCCTGATCGTCAGCGGTAGCTCCGCCCGGATGGCGGCTGGTCTGAAAGACTGTCCGGTCGACGCGGCAATCGTCGGGATCGTGGATACGATAGACGTTCCGGCAGAGGGCTGATCCGGTGCAACTCGCCCGGGTCATCGGCGACGTCGTCGCCACACACAAAGACCAAAATCTGTCGGGATTGAAACTGCTGGTATTGCAGCCGCTATCAGCCGATGGCTCGGCGTCTGGGCGGTCGCTCGTGGCGGTTGACGCTGTAGGCGCAGGGGTCGGAGAAACGGTGTTTTTTGTGCGCGGAAAAGAGGCGAGCCTTCCATTCTTTCCGACATGGGTTCCGGCCGACGCGGGGATAGTCGGTATCGTGGATCACTGGGATCTTGGCTGATGCGGATTGCGCGAGTGGTTGGAACGGTCGTGGCGACGCGCAAGCACCCCGCATTCGATGGTGGCAAGCTGCTGCTTGTGCAGCCGCTGACGCTCGACGACAGCCCCCGCGGGCCGGTGCTCCTGGCCGTCGACGCGATGGGCGCCGGCGTGCACGAGAAGGTGTTGATTGTCATCGAGGGTCGCGCGGCCGGCGAGGCGCTTGGCCGGAAGCTGGCGCCTGTGGACGCGGCGGTCATTGGCATCGTGGATACGGTGGACGTGCAGGAATGAACGAGCAGGAGCTTCGCGTGATTGTCCGCCAGGCGATTGCTCGAAACGAGGGTGCGTTCGCCGGTCGCGCCAGTCAGTCGCCGCTGATGGCGGCCACGAAGTCCCACCCGAGCCACCGACGGTGTGAACTCCCTGCTGGCGCCGATACGGACGGCCCCTGCCTGATCGAGCCAGCCGTGCGGTGCAATCACTGTGGCTACTGTTTGTCGTACGGCCACTAGCAGCCCGTGGTCAAAGTCCGCCTGCATTCGACGACCGATGCATCCTCGCGATCTGCGTTGCTCCGCCCTCAGATACGGGCGATATTCCCAGGCGGCGCGCCCAGTCCGCGAGCGCGGGTTTCGCAGGCGTGGCACAACCGAGCGAAATCCGCGCGAGGCGCCGCGCTCGTCTAGCGCGGATTTCAGAAGTGCCTGGCTCGTGAAATCCGCGTTAGGTGCGACGCCGGACTTTCACCACGGACGGCTAGAGACACAGGTAGTCAATCTGTGAAGTTCCCGGTCCTGGTCACGCGCGCGCTGCCCTCCGCGGTCATGCTGCGTCTTGAGGCGGCATGCGACGTCGATCGAGGCGACGGCCCCGGAGCCCTGGCGCACGATGAGCTTGTGTCGCGGATTGCCGGCAAGCAGGCGCTCCTGTCGATGGTCACGGATGTCGTCGACCGGACCGTTATCGAGGCCGGTACTTCTCTGCGAATCATTGCGAATGTGGCCGTCGGGTACAACAACGTCGACGTGGTCGCAGCGGGCGAGCAGGGTATCGTCGTCACGAATACGCCGGATGTGTTGACCGACGCAACGGCTGATCTGGCGCTGGCGCTGATTTTGGCCGTGACCCGCCGCCTGGGAGAGGGTGAACGCCTGATTCGCCGCGCCGGATGGCAGGGATGGGCGTTTGATCAACTCCTCGGTATGCAGCTCAGCGGCCGACAACTTGGCATCGTCGGATTCGGACGGATCGGGAAGGCGGTTGCCACTCGGGCCTCGGCATTCGGGATGACCGTCGCGCATGCATCCCGGTCCGGAGACGGCATGCCGCTGGACCGACTCCTTGCGACATCGGACATCGTGTCGCTGCACGTGCCGCTGACGCCAGAGACACACCATTTGATTGGCCAGGCTGAGCTTGCACGTATGAAGCGGTCGGCGTATCTCATCAACACGACGAGAGGACCTGTGGTGGACGAGGCCGCGCTCGCCTGGGCGCTGCGCGGCCGATTGATTGCAGGCGCGGCTCTTGATGTCTACGAGCGGGAGCCCAAGGTGCATCCTGAGTTGCTCGCGCTTGAGAATGTCGTACTGGCTCCTCATCTTGGTAGCGCCACGATAGACACACGAACAGCGATGGCGGACCTCGCCGCAAGCAACGTCATCGCCGTGCTCGGTGACGAGCCGCCACTCACCCCGGTTCCCTGACAATTTCTCTGCGAGGTCGTAGATGACGCCGGTACCCCGTAAGACGTCATCTCGAAGGCCGGCGCCCAGCAAGGTGGAACGCGTTATGCGGGCGCTTTCCCAAGCGATCACCGGGCTTGAGCTTCCGGCCGTTGAGAAAATCTCCAACGCGCAGGCGGAAGATCCGTTTCAGATTCTCATCGCGACGATTCTGTCGGCGAGGACCCAGGATGCGACGACTCACGCAGCCTCGACCCGGCTGTTCAAGGTCGCGCGGACGCCGAGGGTGTTGGCCTCGCTGCCCGTCAAGGAGATCGAACGCTTGATCTACCCGGTGAGCTTTTATCGCCACAAGGCCCGGTTTGTGAAAGCGTGCTGCGAGATGTTGATGACTCGCTGGGCTGGCAAGGTGCCCTCGACAATGGACGATCTCGTGACGCTGCCAGGGGTCGGCCGAAAGACGGCGAATCTCGTGATGATTCTCGGGTTTCGCAGCCTCCAGAATATCTGCGTGGACACCCACGTCCACCGGATCTCGAACCGGCTGGGATGGGTGACCACGACGCTGCCAGACGAGACCGAGCAGGCGCTGTACCGCGCCACCGACCGCCGGTGGTGGCCGTTCATCAATCTGTATCTCGTCACCTGGGGCCAGAACGTGTGCCGGCCCGTACATCCCCGATGTGGGGATTGCGCCATTCATGGGGAATGCCCAAGAATTGGAGTGCAGAAGAGGCACGGCGTGAGGAAGACCGAGTCGGTTCCGCGAAAACCAGTACAAGGGAGGACAGCATGAGGCGACGGAGTGGAATGAAACAGGTGGTGGCCAGCGTGACGCGACGGATCCCGCTCGCCGTGCTGACACTCGCATTGGTAGGGTGCTCGCCGAGCCCACCGGAAGCGACCGTGGTGGAACCGATCGCCGCTGACGCCTCCGAACGTGCTCTCACAGGCAATTCAGAGAGCACGCCAGTGACGGCCGAGGCCTCGCCGGAGCCTGCCACGGAGGAGAGCAGCGGACCGCCGGTCCTCGTCATCGTGACGGCCAAGGGTACGATTGAGATTGAGACCTTTCCCGAGGAGGCGCCGAACAGCGTCGAGCACATCGTGGCGCTGGTCAACAGACGGTTCTACAACGGGTTACGCATACACCGGGTGGAGCCCGGGTTTGTCGTGCAGTTTGGCGATCCTCAGACGCGCGACATGACCCGTCGCGCCACGTGGGGATCCGGGGGGAGCGGTGAGCCGATCGGCGTGTCCGAGGTGAGTCCCGCGCACAGGCACCGGCTCGGCTCCGTTGCCCTCGCCCATCCGGGCGATCCGACCAGGGCGGACAGCCAGATGTACATCTCCTTCGGGCCGCAGCCAGCGTTGGATGCTGATTTCACCGTGTTTGGACAGGTCATTTCCGGGATGGATGTCGCGCAGGCGCTCGCCGTTAACGACGTCATCAAGAGCGTGACTGTGCAACCGTGACCGCTACAGGCAACAACGCCTCGTGCTCGCCAACGTAGGCAATTGCTCACGATCAACGAGATTTTCTATTCCATTCAGGGCGAGTCAACGTTTGTTGGCCGGCCGTGCGTGTTCGTGCGCCTGTCAGGCTGCGACCTTCGTTGTTCGTGGTGCGACACGGAGTACGCGTTTCACCAGGGTCGCAAACAATCGCTGGGCGACGTGCTCGCCGAGGTGGAGCGTCTGAACTGTCCGTTGGTTGAGGTCACCGGTGGCGAGCCGTTGCTGCAGGAGCAGGTGTATCCACTCATGCAGTCGCTGCTAGATCGGGGCCGAACCGTGTTACTTGAAACGGGGGGGCATCGCAGCACCGCTGACGTGCCGCCGCCCGTGGTCACCATTCTCGACGTGAAGTGCCCTGGCAGTGGAGAGGCACAACGCACCGAGTGGAGCAACCTTGAACGGCTTCGGCGGCACGACGAAGCGAAGTTCGTTGTGAGGGATCGCGAGGACTACGAGTACGCGCGCAACGTGATCGGGCAATATGATCTGGGCGCGCGCGTCGCTGCAGTTCACTTGTCACCGGTGCACGATGTGATGGACCTACGCCTCCTCTCCGAGTGGGTCCTTGCGGACCGGCTGCACGCGAGAGTCCAGGTCCAGCTCCACAAGTACATTTGGGATCCCCTCACGCGTGGCGTGTAACAATCCGCGCGCGGCGCGTGATGACACGCGCTACGCGCGATGCACGACCCGTGACGGGAGCGCGGTGACGGTCAGTCCGTGACACGTCGCCGGTCAGACATTCGTATGCCAGATGCGGTTGTGCTGTTAAGCGGAGGGTTGGACTCTTACACGGCTGCGGCGATGGCCCGCTCAGATGGCTACCGTCTTTTCGCGTTGACGATCAGCTACGGACAGCGCCACGCGCAGGAGCTGACGGCGGCTCGTGCGGTAGCCGCCGCGCTTGGCGTGGAACGGCACATCGAATTCGACGCGGACCTTTCGCTGTTTGGTGGATCGTCACTGACGACCGACCAACCTGTCCCGAAAGACCGCGCGCTCGATGGCGGAGGCATTCCCTCGACCTATGTGCCCGCACGGAACACCGTGTTTCTGGCCCTGGCGCTAGCCTGGGCTGAGGCACTCGGACTCCATGACATCTTCATCGGCGTG
>Ga0115002_10004962_pt1 | contig 15883 bp, 16 predicted proteins | sample ArcticOcean_MG_C_8_FD_89576 | JGI IMG/M metagenome (GOLD analysis project Ga0115002, IMG submission 89576) | Marine microbial communities from western Arctic Ocean - ArcticOcean_MG_CB11_86 | ecosystem: Environmental > Aquatic > Marine > Oceanic | place: Arctic Ocean: Canada Basin | collected... | reverse complement strand
TTCTTATTTCAGAGAGAACAATGAGTCAAGGAATGAAAGACGCATATCACGCTTGCTGTATTGCCGAGCTCAGAGCGACCAGAAAATCCGCAATCGGTACCAACTCATCATCGGAAGGCGCCTCTCCCGTCCGTAGCGCCTCCACGGCCAGTTCGAGAGCACGCGCGGCTTCACTTATCGATGCAAGACCGAAGGTTGCCCCAGCCCCGGCCAGTGAGTGCGCCAGACGCTCGAGGGTCTCGGCGTTGTCGTCATTCCATCCGGATTCCTGAAGAACACGCCACGCGGTCGAAATATCATCGAGGCGCTGAGGGAGTTCGTCGCGAAATCCCTCACGCAACTCTGCAAGCCGCTTCTCGAGTTCTTCTCTCGGCATGCCGTCGTCCCCGTGTGGTTGCGACGCATCAGGCCACGGTCCCATCATAACCTCATCAGGCCGGGACGAAGCTCGCATTTTTCACAGGAACCGACATGACCTTGACCCACTCCGCCGCCAATGGTCCACTCGGCCGCCAAATTTTGACTGGATAGTGGAGCCAAATATGACGGGAGTCCTGGTGGTCACCGGTGCAAGCCGTGGCATTGGGGAGGCAACGGCGATCGCCGGTGCGGCAAAGGGATATGCGGTTTGCGTCAACTACCGCAGCGGAGCCGCAGAGGCGGAGGCCGTGGTCGCCCGGATCACCTCGGAGGGCGGCAAGGCGATTGCCGTCGCCGCGGATATCTCACAAGAGGACGACGTCATCCGTCTGTTCAAGACGGTCGATGAGAGTCTGGGTCCCGTGACCGCCCTGGTGAACAACGCGGGTGTCGTCCCGAACCGTTACCGCGCCGACGAAATTCCATATGAAGACATGGCGACGGTCCTGCTCATCAATGTCGGCGGCACCATGCTGTGCTGCCGTGAAGCGCTTCATCGCATGCTGCCAAAACATGGCGGCCAGGGCGGCGCCATCGTCAACGTATCCTCCATGTCATCGACGCTCGGCGCTGCGCACTACTGGGTGCATTACGGTGCCTCCAAGGGTGCCATCGATGCCTACACCATCGGGCTGGCGAAAGAGGTCGCGGGCGTAGGAGTCCGGGTCAACGCCGTTCGGCCCGGCCTGATCGACACCGAGATGCATGCACGATCAGGCCAACCCGACCGGGTCGCAAAGATCGCAGAGCGTCAGCCCATGAAGCGGGCGGCAGCGCCGGAAGAAGTGGCAGCGGGCATTATCTGGCTACTTTCCGACGAGGCGTCATACGTCTCCGGCGATATCATGAACATCGCTGGTGCCCTTTGATGGGGAGCGACAACAAAGAGAATACCCCCATCCCGACCTCCCCCCTGCAAGGGGAGAGGAGATGGGGTGACGAGGTTGTCGGGGAATTGCGGGAAGTGGCGCTGGAGGCTGGGGCCGCGATTATGGAGATTTATGAGTCGGACTTCGATGTCCGGTCGAAGGACGATCGTTCTCCGGTGACCGATGCCGATGAGCGGGCCGAGAACATCATCGTTCCGCGCCTTGCGGCACTGACCCCAGACATCCCGATCGTCGCCGAGGAAAGTGTCTCCGCCGGCAATATTCCGGACGTCAGCGGCGGTACGTTCTGGCTCGTGGACCCGCTCGACGGGACCCGGGAATTCATCAGCCGGAACGGTGAGTTTACTGTCAATATCGGATTGATCGAGAACGGAGTCCCAACGCTCGGGGTTGTCTACGTTCCGGTCCACCGCCGTCTTTACACGGCGAGCGGTCCGGGTGCCGCATTTGTCGAGAACGACGGGGGCAAACCTGAGCCCATCGCAGCCCGCGCACCCGCGGCCGACGGTTTGGTCGCCGTGGCCAGCCGGTCGCATCGGGACGCCCAAACCAACGAATTTCTCGGGAAATTGAACATCAAGGATTTCACGGCCGCCGGGAGTTCCCTCAAGTTCTGCCTGGTGGCGGCGGCGGCGGCCGACATCTATCCCCGCTTCGGACGCACGATGGAATGGGACACGGCAGCCGGCCACGCCGTACTGGCGGCAGCCGGCGGAACCGTCCGCACGATCGAAGGCGATGATCTTCGTTACGGGAAGAACGGCTTCGAGAATCCCTTCTTCGTCGCCCGCGGACGCGAAGACTGAAGTACTCTCAGGCGTTCAGGTCGATGACGGTGCGGCCGCGCACCTGACCCTTCAGGATTTCACCGGCAAGACGCGGCAACTCAGCGAATGGCACCACTTCGGTCATCGAATCGAGCAGATCCATGGGTAGATCCTTGGCGAGCCGATCCCAGGCCACTTGGCGCTTTTCATTCGAAACGAAAACCGAGTTGATCCCGAGAAGCGACACGCCCCGCAGGATCAAGGGAACCACGGTTGCGGGAAGATCCGCCCCGGCCGCGAGGCCGCACACGGCGATCGACCCATTCGGTTTGATCTGTGCCATCGCGTTCACCAGAATCTTGCTGCCGACCGTATCGACCGCCCCCGCCCATCGCGCCTTGCGCATGGGACCGCCGTCCTCTTCGAGTTCCGACCGTTCGACGATGCTCTTGGCACCGAGTGATTTTAGGTAATCGTGGGTTTCAGCCCGTCCCGTCGAGGCGGCAACGTCGTATCCGAGGTTCGCCAATACCGCGACGGCAACACTGCCGACACCACCAGCCGCCCCGGTCACGAGGACTTCGCCCTGCGACGGCTCCAGGCCCATATGCTCAAGGGCCATCACAGACAGCATGGCCGTGAAGCCCGCCGTTCCGACAGCCATCGATTGCTGCAACGAGATGCCGGCGGGTATCGGCAGGAGCCAGTCGGAGTTCAACCTGGCTTTCTGCGTGTAACCACCCCAGGCACTTTCACTGAGCCCCCAACCGGTGACAACGACCTCATCGCCCGGTTTCAGGTCGGAGTTCCCAGGTGACTCGACGACACCGGCAAGGTCGATGCCGGGCACCATGGGAAGGTTCCGCATGACCTTGCCCCGGTTTCCGTTGATGGCCAGGCCATCTTTGTAGTTGAGCGTCGAGTAGGCGACTGAGACCAGGGCATCACCGTCATCCGGCAGATCATCCACTGTCAGGTCTTCGAACGCACACGCCGTCTTGCCATCCGTTTCGCGCGCCATAAGGGCTTTAAACGTCTCAGTCATGTTTTTCGGTCGCTCCACATCTCTTGTCAGGTGCTAGGCGTCGCTGGCCTGAACCAACATCACGCCAGGATCACGCATTAGTAATTGGTTGAGATTTGCCTGCCAATCATATCTTCTTAGGTACCGATCACGGTAAAGCGAAAGGGTCACCATGCAGACTATCGAGCTTTCCGTCAGAGATTACCGCCTCACGACGGCGGAAATCCTCTATCACCTGCCGGATTTTCCGGCTCTCCTACAGACCTTCGTCTGGCAGAACGTGGATGCACCGCCAAAGTATCCCCGCCTGCAACAGTTCCTCGATTTCTGGGACACGGAGCTTGAAGGTAAACTCCACTCCGTGCAGGTCGCTTCGTCGCGACTGCTGGGGCCGCACGAGTTCCGACACGCAGCGGCACTGCTGCAGATTCACTGATCGTTGGATCTTGATGTCAGGGACCGGCGCCTTCGTAGAAGCGCATGACACGGCCTGAGGGTTCGTTCATGAGCTGACCGTCCCGCATGACCGGCCGGCCGCGGATGATCGTCGCCATGGGCCATCCCGTCACGGTCATTCCCGCGAACGGCGTCCAGCCGCACTTGGCTGCGACCCAGTCGTCTGTGATCTCACGCTTTGCCGCGAGATCGACCAGGGTGAAATCTGCGTCGTAGCCGACCGCCAATCGCCCTTTGCCAACGATCCCGAACAAGCGGTTCGGTCCCTCGCACAACAGATCGATGAGCCGCATCAGGGACAACCGTCCATCGTGGACGTGGTTCAGCATGAGCGGCAGCAGTGTCTGTACGCCCGGCATGCCGGACGGTGTGCTCGGATAGGCCTGAGATTTCTCTTCACGCGTATGGGGGGCGTGATCGGAGCCGATGACGTCGACCACGCCATTGGCCAGCGCCCGCCACAGGCCTTCGCGGTGGCGGGCCTCGCGAATAGGTGGATTCATCTGCGCGAAGGCTTCCAGACGGTCATAGCAATCGGGTGCTTCCAGCGTCAGATGCTGGGGCGTCACCTCGACGCTCGCGACGTCCTTGTGATCGGCCAGGTAGGCTGCCTCTTCCTCGGTGGTCACATGCAGAACGTGGACGCGGCGGCGCAAGTCTTCGGCGATGGAGATCAGCCGCCGGGTCGCATTGAACGCGGTCTCCACGTCGCGCCATTCGGGGTGCGCACGCGGATGCCCTATCTCGGCGGCGATGTGACTGCGCTCCTTCAGACGCTCTTCGTCCTCCGCATGGACGGCAACCCGGCGTCGGCAGTTTTCCAACACGTGGCGTAGCGAGACATCGTCGGGCACGAGAAGGCTGCCCGTGGACGACCCCATGAAGATCTTGATCCCACAGCAACCCGGCAGGTTCTCGAGATCCCTCAGGGATTCGGCATTGTCGGGTGTCGCGCCGACATAAAACGCGTAGTCGCACCAGGCCCGCCCGTCCGCGCGCTCCAGCTTGTCGGTCAAAGCCTCCGCCGTTGTGGTCAGCGGGTTGGTGTTGGGCATTTCAAAGACGGCAGTGACGCCACCCATGACTGCGGCGCGCGTTCCGCTTTCAAGATCTTCTTTGTGCTCGTTCCCGGGCTCCCGGAAATGGACCTGGGTATCGATGATTCCGGGCAGGACATGCAGCCCCGTCGCGTCGATGACTTCACCGCCATCCGCGTCCGCGAGCTGGCCCACCGTCACGATACGCCCATCCTTCACGCCGACATCGCCCACGCCGATCCCATCGTGGGTGACGAGCGTTCCGCCGCGGATGACGAGGTCGTAGGTCATGCTCATAAACCGTTCAGATATCTTGGGTTTCAGTGTCGATCAGCGCGTCTATGGCGCCGCCGAGAGATATTCGAAAGTATCGCCCTCCGGGAGCTGACCCAGGATGTGACGACGATACCAAAGAGCATAGAACAGCAGTGTCCAGGCGGCAAAACCCTCACGCTTTCCCGACGAGCGGAACACTTTCGTGACACCTTCGGGCCGGCAAATCTCCTCGATACCCGGAGATGATGCGACCAGTGCACCCAACTGCTCACCCCGGCCCGCGATCCACTCGCCCACGGGAACCGTGAACCCCCGCTTCTTCGAGAAAGGCGCCGCCTCGGGCAGGTGTTCATGGAGCCATTTGCGCAATACGTATTTGCCGACACCTTTGTTCACCTTGAACCGGTCCGGTAGCGGAAAAGCTGCCGCAGCAACCGCGGGATCGAGAAGCGGTACGCGGCCCTCCACGCCATGCGCCATAAGGCACCTGTCGACTTTGAGCAGCAGGTCGTGCGGTAGCCAATCGGCACAATCGGTGGCCTGGGCGATCTGAAGAGGAGTCCGGCCGCCACTGGACGCGAGTGCGCTGGCCGCGGCGATTCCGTCCCGCCAGCCCGTTGTCGGTTGGCGCAGGACATCCAGATTATCAAAGGTGCCGCGCGGACGCATGATCCGTCCACCAAGCCACCAGGGACGGCGTGCACTGCGATAACGTCCGTATCCCGCAAACAATTCGTCACCGCCCTCGCCGGTCAGAACGACCTTGACGTGCTGTCCCGCAAGACGACCCAGGACATAGGTGGGCAGCACCGCGTAGTCGGCCACGGGATCGTCCATCGTCGCTGCGATCTCAGGCAGCAATTCCCAGAAATCGGCCTCCCCAATCGGGACGTCCACATGCTTGGCGCCGACACGTTCCGTCAGCATCCGCGCGTGCGCGCGTTCATCGTGGGCGCCCGACCCGGGAAAGCCGACGGTGAAGGCGAGTACGGGATGATCGTTGAGCTTCGCCATCAAGGCGAGCAACGTCGACGAGTCGACACCGCCCGACAGGAACATGCCGAATGGAACGTCGGAGCGCTGATGTACGGTGACGCTGTCATTTAACGCAGCGTCCAGACGTGACATGACCTCGCGCGGATCTTCGATAACGGCGTCATTGCCGGGGAGCGCGTCCCGGCGGTGGCGATCGATGATGCGGCCCGCGCTGACGACGAGCGTCTCGCCGGGGAGAACCCGCTTGATCCCGTTGAATATCGTATCCGCCCCGGTGGTGAACTGAAGCTCCAGAAGTTCGTTGCGGGCTTGAGTATTGATTCGTGGTTCGACGATGCCCGCCGCAATCAGAGCTTGAGGTTCGGAAGCGAATGCAAAACCTTGACTGCCTTCGGCGTAGTAGAGAGGTTTTATGCCGAACGGATCGCGCGACAACACCAGCCGGTCCGAGGCTGGATCGTAGAGCGCGATCGCATACATGCCGCGAAGCTGAGCATCGTATCTGGCACCTTCGCGACGGTAGAGGTGGAGCGGTGGTTCGCAGTCGGATGCCGTTGCAAAGGAAACTTCTTTGAGGGCCTTGCGGAGTTCAACGTAATTGTAAATTTCGGCGTTCGCGATCAGGACCGCGCCGTCCGGCTCACTGAGCGGCTGATCCCCGGCTTCCAGATCGATAATTGCGAGGCGGCGGTGCACCAGTCCCATGCCATCTTTGACGTACCGGCCTTCGCCATCTGGTCCGCGATGCACGAGGGCGGACGCCAGCCGATCGAGGACCGAGTCTTCCGGTGGCGAACCGTCCCGGGTCATCAGTCCCGCGATGCCACACATCAGGCAGCATCCTTCCGGGCGGTCAGGCGCCTGAACAAGTCGAGGTATTGGTCTGTTACCACGGACTCGGTGAACCTGGTTTCGTACATGGCCCGGCCCGCGGCGCTGCAGCGATCGGCCAAATCCCGATCATCGAGAATTCGTTGAACCGCACCAGCCAATGCCTCGGCGTCGTCCAGCGGAACCAGCAATCCACTTTCTCCATCCTCGATCAGCGCTTCGGGGCCCTTGGCGGCAGCGGCCACGACCGGCACGCGGTGCGCCCAAGCTTCGATCACCACGTTGCCCAAAGGTTCGATGCGGGAGGGACAGACGTAGACATCGGCCGCCGCGAACAACGGCGCCACATCCTCTTGCCAACCGGGGAAGGCAACGCGATCCCCTATGCCAAGCTCAGCCGCCTGGCGGCGCAGATCACGTTCCAGCGGTCCCGATCCCGCGATACAGAGGACGGCACCGGGAAGGTCGGCTAAAGCCCTGAGTAGGACATCGAAAGCCTTATTGGCATGGAGCCGGCCCAAGGCGAGGAGGAGCGGAGCGGCGTCGGGTAACCCAAGCTTCCCGCGTTCGGCCGGCCCTGCGGTCGAGGCAGACACAAAGTTGGGCAGATAGTGCGCCCGTTCGGCCGGCCACCCCTGTTCCGTGACATAGCGCACGATATCGGACGTGTTGCCAATCAGATGATCGCAGTTTCGGTAATACTTGAGGTCGTAATATCCGCCTAGACGACCGATATGCACGAACGGATTTGGGGGACTTTTACGGGCCGGGCAAAACCGGCTGGCCCGGCTCATCCAGGTCAGCACGACGTCGGGCACAAAGGAATCGATCTCGCGCTGGAACCGGCGGGCCGAAATCAAATCGAGCAAGCCGCCGAATGCCGTGGTGGCTGTTTCGATATCGGCGTCACGCAGCGCCGCCTCGCGGCCCGCGTGCGGCCGCACGAGAGCACGTTGTTGGACACCGCGGTCCGCAAACGACTGACAGAGACGTAGGAAGAATTCTTCCGCGCCGCCCTGCTCTCCGCCGGCCATGGCCTGAAGGATCCGCATCATTCCTGCTCGAGGCGCGCCTTCAGATGGGAGAGGATCGGATAGAGCCCCGCCATCAGGGCGATCAGCAGTCCCCACGGCCCTTCCCGATAACCTTTGCGGGCGACGTAGCACTTCCAGAACCTGGAGAATATGCGCCGGACATTCGCGGGCAAGGTGCCGATATCACCGCTATCCCGCAGGTCCAAGGCACGTGCCGTCGTGTATCGGTCCAGCCGCTGCAGCATGTCGGAAATATCGCGGTCGACCAGATGAACCATCGGAGTCTTGAGCGTGCGTTTCGTCCCAGTAAGTTCAAGCGACGGATGGACGCGCTGGTTACCCCAGCGTTTGGCACCCTTGGTGAAGAGGCGCGGTGCGGCACTGACGCCCCAGGAGGCTCCCCATCCGTATCGCACCAGCCGATCGCCGACATAATTGTCGAACGGGATGAGGAAGTATCCCGGTTCCGCGGCGGCGATAGTCTCAAGGATCTCCCGGCCCAAGGCGTCGGGAACGCGCTCGTCACTGTCGACTTCAAGAACCCAGGGGCCCTGGCAGGCCTCGATCCCAGTGTTGTGACGATCCCCTTCCAGGGGCCAAGCCCCTTCGATGATTCGGTCCGTGAAGCGTCGGGCGATCTCGGCGGTCCCATCGGTACAGCGATCGAGCACGACGACGATTTCATCGGCGAACGCCAGTCGCTCCAGGCAGTCGGCAAGCTGGTGCTCTTCGTTGTGGGCAACCACGAGGGCCGAGAGCGTCATCGCATCATCCCCGCCGAAGCTGCGGCGTCACGCGTCCGCTGCCAAAGAACGACGGCGGCGTCCTCAACGGCATCGACTGACAGCGTGTCCATCCAGGTGTCATGGCGACGATAATCGTATGCGGGATCGCCGACGATCTCCTCATAACTCTTGGCCGTGCGAACGAAGGCACAGTGATCTCCCCAGGGAGCGTAATGTACTTCCCGGCTCGGCCCGAACAGACCCAAGGTGGGTACGCCCATGGCGGCGGCCAGGTGCATCAGTCCGGAATCATTGCCGATATAGAGATCGGCGTGTTCGAGACAGGCCGCGGTGACCAGGAGATCGTCATTGCCGACGAGATCGACGCGCCGCTCGGGCGGAATGGAGTCGAGCACGGGTTGCGCCATGGCACGCTCATCCGGCGCGCCGAACACGGCAACATCGGCGCCATCCAGGCTTGCATCCGCGGCGGTAAGGAGCGCGATGACGTCCGCGAAGAGTTCCGGCCGCCACTGTTTTCCGCCCCAGTTCGCCGTCGGTCCCACGGCCAGGATCGGACGGCCGGCGGGCATGAGGCGCGATGCTTCGTTCCGCTGAACGTCACCAAGCCAAATCCGCGGCGGCGGGACACCATCCAATCCGAGAGCGGCATCCAATCCGAGAACGGCCGCAAGCTGTACGACGCGATGCGTTGAGTCGCGGGAGGCACCGGTATCAAGGACATGCCGTGATTTCGCCTTCAACAACCAGGCGATGGCCGATGCCCTCAGGTCAACAATGAGATGCCAAGCCGTCCCGACGGTTTGAGCCCAGAGGGAGAGCCAATGTCCAGCCAGCGGCCGCTTTTCGAGCACGATAATGCGTTCGATACCAGGCATCTCACGAAATAACGACGCGGGCACGGCACCGCAGGCCACGGTCACCCGGAGTCCCGCATCCTGGCGGATCAGATGATCAAGCAATCCCGTCGACAGCACGGCATCGCCGAGCCGGTTCGACGTGATGAAAAGAACATTCATGGGCAGGTGTTCATCAAAAGCTTCCTGCCAATACATGGCACAGGCACATCGTCTCCGCTGCCAAGCCTCGACTGTCAGCGGTTATACGCCCGGCCGCGCGCGCCTGCCAAGAGTGCCCTTGCCAGATGGGTTGCCCTCGCATAACTCTAACGAGAAGAGGATCGAGGAATTGCCAAACATGGCTGAGCGAAATTCCATCGTGCTGGAGAGACGGAGCGTGCTCGTGGTGTCGGGCGCGGACGCCGGCGCGTTTCTGCAAAATCTGATCTCCAACGACGTGGATCGGGTGAACGCACGCCGTACGATTTACGCGACGCTGCTCACCCCACAGGGCAAATTCCTGCACGACTTCATGGTCTCTGCCCATCCCCGGACCGCCGACGCCTACCTCATCGAAACCGAAGCCGGGCGCGTCGACGATCTGGAAAAGCGTCTCACCATGTATCGGCTCCGAGCCGACGTGACGATAGAGCATGCCGACCCGGATTGGGCGGTTTTCGTGGGCTTTGGAGACGATGCGGCACAGGCCCTCGACCTCGAACCGGAAGAGGGATCCGCGGCCGCAAGGACGGGCGGCGTGATTTGTGTCGATCCCCGGCTCGCTGCGCTCGGCGTCCGGGCCGTCGGCCCTGCAACCGAAATGAGGCAACTCATGGAGGGAGCAGGATTTTCCAAAACGGACCGCTCTGCCTACGAACATTTGCGGTTATCGCTGGGAGTGCCCGACGGAAGCCGGGACATTCTGATCGAGAAGTCCTTTCCCCTGGAATGCAATCTCGATGACCTCAACGCGATTGACTATGAGAAGGGCTGTTACGTCGGGCAGGAACTGACGGCGCGGACCCACCATCGCGCCAAAATCCGCAAACGGCTGTTCCCCGTGAAATCGAATGGCCCTGTCCCCGCGGCCGGCACGCCCATTACCGTCAATGGCAAGGAAGTGGGAGAGATGCGTTCCGGCGACGGACAGCAAGGTCTGGCGCTGTTGCGCATCGAGTCGTTGAGGTCGGCTGAGGCTGCCGGCCTGTCGTTGATGGTAGATGACGTCGAGATCGTGCCCGACATGCCCGCCTGGCTGAAGATCGACGAAGCGACTGATTCTGACACCGCCTAGAGTAGTGACGTTGCGTTCCAATCGCTGGAACCAAGACCGGAGAGCGACATGATCGACCATGTATCCATCGGTGTGACCGATCTCGAGACCAGCGCGGCGTTTTATGATGCCGCCCTTGGGGCCTTGGGAATGCGACGGTACAGAGAACTTCCCGTCACAATCGGCTACGGCTATGACCGGGCGATATTCTGGATACGGGTATCGGACAAGACGACCTTCTCGCCGGGAGAGGGATTGCACGTCGCGTTGGCGGCACCCAGCACGGACGCCGTCGATGCGTTCTACGCGGCCGCGTTGGCACAAGGAGGACGGGACGCGGGACCGCCCGGCCCTCGCCCCGAATACACCCCCGACTATTACGGCGCCTTCGTTCTGGATCCCACGGGCACAAAAGTGGAAGCGGTGTACCGCGGCGACACGCCGCTGGTCTGATGAAAATCCGCTGCACCTGGCCAGGCGCAGATCCGCTCTACGTCGCCTACCATGACGAGGAATGGGGGGTACCCGAACACGAGGATCGGGCGCTGTTCGAAAAGCTTATCCTCGACGGGTTTCAAGCGGGCTTGTCGTGGATCACCATCCTCAAGAAACGTGACAATTTCCGCGCCGCGTTCGATGGATTCGAGCCCGAACGCATCGCCCGCTACAACAAGCGCAAGGTCGAATCGCTGATGAAGGATGCGGGCATCGTCCGCAACCGCGCCAAGATCGAAGGCACCGTGAAAGGCGCCCGGGCCTATCTCGACCTGTTGGAGTCCGGCCGCACGTTCGATGATTTCATCTGGCAGTTCACGGACGGCCGGACCCTCAAGAATGCCCCCGCAACAGGGCAGGACATCCCCACCGAATCGCCCGAGTCCCAGGCCATGAGCAAGGCTCTGAAATCCCACGGGTTCAGCTTCTGCGGCCCGACGATCTGTTACGCCTTCATGCAGGCTGTGGGCATCGTCAACGACCACACCGTCACCTGCTTCCGCCACGACGAGGTTTAGCCGCTGCCTTCGAGGCTTTGCGACAGTGGCGCGGCAAGAGGTGCATTTACTTGCAACACCCTCCTCCCGCCTGCGGGGCCGGAGCCCCTTCGGCGCGGCGAAGGCCCGACCCCCTCCCTGTTAGGGAGGAGGAGTGAAGGTGGATCGGGGTCCAATTCGCACAGTTCGCACCTAGTTGAGGGGCGAACCGCGGTGATGCAGACTATTAAACAATAATTTAATTATTTCAATTGGTTATGACACCTTCACGCGGTTGGCGTTAAGGGCTTCGGGGATCAGGCGGTAGAATGTCACGACTTCGTTGAAGCCACGAATTTCGCTGGTGTTGGATTCCAATTCGTAATCCGCCAGAACTGCGGCAACGGCAGGGTCTGCGGCCAGTTGGCGTGAGACCACGATGTCATCGCCCTGGCTTTGCCCTTGCAGGCGCGAGGCCAGATTGACCGTGCCGCCGAAGTAATCGAGACGCTCGTTCAAGGTCACGGAGATACAGGGCCCGGCATGGACGCCGGCCTTCACGACAATCGGTTCGGCGCCCGATTGGGCGTTGAAATCCTTGATTTCGGCCTGGATATCGATCGCCGCACGTATCGCGTCTGCCGGATCCGCAAATGCCCCCATGACGGCATCCCCGATGGTCTTGACGACCGCTCCGTTGTGGCGCCGGCAAATCCCGGCGAGGAGCGCGAAATGCTCACGCACGAGATGATAGGCGGGAGCGTCTCCGACCCGTTCGTAGAACTCCGTCGAGTTACGCAGATCAGTGAACAGCAGTGCGATCTGGGAGATTCCCACTTCGTCTCCAGGCCGCAGCACGTCCTCGCCGAACAGATCGCGAAAGGACTGCATGGTGGTGACATGATGGGCAATGAGGGCATCGTTAACCCACTCGCGGGACTCGACGATGAAGGTACGCCGACGGGCCTCGTGGTTGACGAATGAAATCTTGCCGGGTTCGTCGCCGTCGACGACGGTGACGTTGCCGCCGTCCGCTGTCACGCGCGGCAGATTGTTTCCGCCATAACTGAGCATCTGCTCACCGCCGATCTCGAGTGTCCGAAGCCGGTAATCACCTGGTCGAATACGTGCCTCGATTTCCCGGCTCTCACCGCCCTCGACCGTGACCTGCACCTTGACGTGTGGCGTGGTCATGGGACCGAATAGGCAGAACTCACCATCGATCACTTCCCGGACGGTGGGCGCCGGATGGAACGTCAACTCGACGTTCTCGGCAAAATCCCGGTCGTACTCGATGTTGCAGGACGTGCAGTGGGCGCCTTGCGGAATCCGGTCGAGCGACGTTGCCGTGAACTTGGCCCCCCGGCAGCGCGGACACAGCAGGTCCCAGCGCAGTTCCAGCATGCCCTCCCGTACCGCCTGCAGGCAGCACTCAATGACGTGCCGATCGTTCTCGCCCCATCGTTCGGCGAGAACCAGCGGGCGGATACGCATGAGATCGAACTCCTGCGCCGCCATCAGCCAGGAAGCCAGGCGCCGCGCTAACCCGTGTCCGTTTTGGGTCGCTTCGATACGTTCGACCAGTGTCGCCGCGCGATCCCGGGCGCCCCGCGGCAACGAAGGCGGTGGCGGCTCGAACACGGTTTCGCGCTCACCCGCGGCCCAGTCGCGGGCGAAATAGGCAAGTTTGGTGAAGGTCTTTTTCGCGGCCGGGAAGAAGCCCGTGGCCAGAATGAACCTGCCGAGAAGATTGGCGGGCGATGCCTCGAGCAGGTAGTGACCGATTGATCCGCCTTGATCGTCACTCTCGAGCCGCAGCGTCGCGCAGATGGTGGCAATGGGGCCCTTGTTGAACACCCGAAGGTGGCGAAACCAATCCTGGTCCACCCATTCAACCGGGACCTCTTCCCACTCCAGCTCAAATATGGCCTTTCGGGCCCGCCCGATGAAGCGCATGGAGCCGTCCGGCTCGGTGACTTCCTCGATGGCGTGTTTGGGGAGTCCGGCAGCTTCGTTAAAGCGTGCGGTGTCGGCCAGCGCCTGCCACATGGTCTCGGGCGGCTGATCGAAGCGCTAGACAAATGTGCGGGAGTACACCTTCGGCATGCGTCATTTCCCAACCAAACAAGCGACCGGATGATAACACCGGACGCGGGGCACATCTTGGAATCCCTTAGCGACCCGTGTCACGTTGCCGCACCCGTTCCCGGTAGAACAGGAACAGGCCACTCAACACGATGATCGTCGATCCCAGCACCGTCAGACCGTCCGGCAGCGTATCGAATATCAGATAGCCGAGGATTGTGGCGGAAAGGAGGTGAACGTAGCCGAAGGGCGCCAGGGTCGAGGCGCCGGCATTCTGCAAGGACCGGATCACACAAAAATGGCTTGTGGCACCCGACAACCCCAAAGCGGCCAGCAACACCCACTGCAACCTGTCGGGAGATACCCAAATGAAAGGTAAGGCGATTGAGGTGATCGTTACCCCCACCGTTCCCATGTAGAAGAGGCTCGTCATGAAGGGATCGGTCGTGCCCACCTTGCGGGTCAGGACATGGTAGGTGGCATAGGAGAGGGCCATGCCGAGCGCGAGAAATGCCGCCCAGTGAACCACACCAAGGCCTGGCCGGATGATGATCAGGGCGCCGACCAGACCGCCGGCGATCGCCATCCAGCGCCTCGGACCGACACGCTCGCCAAGGATCGGCACCGACAGTAGGCAGGCGAGCAAGGGCCAGACGAATGCGATGGCCGTCATTTCGGCCAACGGCAGATAGCGCAGCGCGAGGAAAGAACAGAGCGCGGCCATGAAATGCACCGCCGAGCGGGTCAACTGAATGCGCGGTTGGCTCGTCCGGACCAGGCCCCGGAGGCTCCTGGGCCGCAACAGCACGAACAGGAAGACGAAATGAAAGGCGTAGCGCGCCCACACCACTTCGAATAGCGGGAGATCGGCGACCAGCAGCTTGGCCAGGGCATCGGATATCCCGAAGCAGGTCATGCCGACGACGACGAAAGCGATGGCCCGGCCGACGTTCGCCTCGTCGCTGGCCGCCGCACCCGTCTTGCTGCTCATGGAAGAACCCGTCACCTGTTATTGCACCGCTCATATACAGGGCAAGGCCATGAGTAAACCGCCCGGCTTAGACGATGGGGTCGGACCCCAGGTCCGACCCCAATGGTAAATATCTCCATTATGGGAATTTATGATTTAGATATTTGACAGATATGTGTACAATAATTATTCATAATGGAGATATATCGATGAGAGGTAATTCGCATCGGGCAACGCAGCGGCGGCCGCGGCGGAAGGCCGTATTCCTGGCGGCGCTGGTCGATACCGTCAACGTGACCCTGGCCTGCCGGCGGGCCGGTATTCCGAGGCGTACGGCCTACGACTGGCGGGAGGCCAATGAAGGGTTCGCGCGGGATTGGGATGACGCCGTGGACGAGGGGGTCGACCTGCTCGAGGCGGAGTTGCACAAACGGGCCTTCGAGGGCGTGGAGCGGCCCGTGTTCTACAAAGGGGAGCAGGTGGGCACGTGGCGGTTCTACTCGGATGCCCTGGCCATGTTCCTGCTGAAGGCGCACCGGCCGGAGCGCTACCGCGGTATACCTGCGCGCGATTCGGCGCCCGCCAAGGCATTAACGAAGGAGGAGCAGGAGGCGGTGGCCCGGGTGGCGGCGGAGAAGGAGGAGAAGGAAGCGGAATCGCGGGTCTATAAAGCGATGTTCGAGCGGGTCTGGGCGGACGCACGGGCGGAGGATGCGCGGGAATTCGCCGCGAGAGGGCAGGCACCCCGGCCGTACCCATCGCCGCCGCCGGTGCCGGCGGATTGGGGAGGATGAATGGGGTCGGACCTGGGGTCGGACCTCACGTCCGACCCCAATGGTAGTTAGTCGGCGGCCAGGGCGACCGTGACGTGGGTGCGGAGGGCGGGCACGAGTTCGGGGTTTCGAACCAGGGGTTCTTGCGTGCCCAGCCGGTGGTGCGCCAGCTTGGGTGGGGTGTGGGCAGGTATTGGGGAAGATACTCCTGCCAGCGATGGACCGTTTCGGTCATCGTCCGGCCGCGGCGCTTGCCCAAATAGTGAGCCTGGGCGTAGCTCCCCACCAGGAGCGTCAGCGTGACGCCTTTGAGGGCCGGTAATAACGCCGGATGCCATTGCGGCGCGCATTCGGGGCGGGGCGGACTGTCACCGCCGTTTTTGTCCCGGCCCGGATAGCAAAAGCCCATCGGGACGATGGCGACTTGGCGGTCGTCGTAGAAGGTCTCCCGGTCGATCGCGAGCCAGTCGCGGAGACGATCACCCGACCGGTCAT
>Ga0115002_10004959_pt1 | contig 15888 bp, 14 predicted proteins | sample ArcticOcean_MG_C_8_FD_89576 | JGI IMG/M metagenome (GOLD analysis project Ga0115002, IMG submission 89576) | Marine microbial communities from western Arctic Ocean - ArcticOcean_MG_CB11_86 | ecosystem: Environmental > Aquatic > Marine > Oceanic | place: Arctic Ocean: Canada Basin | collected... | reverse complement strand
TACAACAGACTCTTGGACATGCTTGCTCTACCGTTTCTGAAGTCGATTTCGACACAACTTCAGATGAGACAAGCATGTCCTTCTCTTCGCAAACCTCAGTACGCGAATTCCGGATGAACCAAAAATGAGAGTTGTTCGACGCGACAATTACACTTGCCAGAACTGCGGTAAGCATCTATTGGACACCGAGGTGGAATTTGATCACGTAATTCCTGTTTCAAAAGGCGGTAGTTCCGAAGAGCACAACATTCGCCTGACCTGCTTCGACTGCAACCGAAGCAAGTCCGATCATGTTGACTTGTGAATTGGCAGTGCCTAACAAGTGATGCAGGCTGGGTTGACGAAGGAAACCCAGCACAGTGTTGGCTTGGCTGTTTGATTGACGGACAATGCGAGAAGAGACAGCGTCGCGCAGCACAACCGTTTGAAAGCACAGTTGCTGGGTTTCCCGTTGGTCAACTCAGCCTACGAAACTTGGTCGTTATGCCGCGAGTCAAATTACATGAAACCTTTCGTCATAGCCGCGACTCTATCTCTATTACTTACTGCGGGATGCTCTCCGATGACCACGTCCGATTCATCAGCTACACCTGCCGATTCATCGATCGAGCATCGGCAACCGGACATAGACGCCTTAAAACGTTGGGTTGACTCTCTGTCAGGAAAGTCAGTAGAGGACATCACGCGGATATTCAGTAAAACCGCACCACTTGAAGAAACGTGGCAAGCCGAAGACGAGGGCGGAAAACTCTTCTTGTACGAGTTTCCAAACTACGAGATCGCGTTTTACTTTTCGGACGGTATCGTCGTGTTAGTCTCGATTGACATATCCTCGGAATGACGTGAGTCGCTGCGAACCTTTAGTTTTTGAAGAACCACGGATTGCACGGATCAAGAAAACTCGTGGTTGCAAGTTTTATCCGTGTCGATCCGTGTGATCCGTGGTGAAGAGTTTCCGTCGGTCGCCAACGGTCGGTGTCTCGGTTGTCGAGCGACCAGAATTGTGGGCGAACAGGCAAGTTGCGAGAAACAACCAAGCTTACGCCGGCCGCTCGCCTACTGTCGTTCTTACAAAGAACCGGCTCTTGGGGCGTGTAAAAACTGCAATTGCTGAGTTTTTCTGTTCCAGACGGCGAGATGTTTATTTTTCGTAATTCATCATAAGTGTTGTGATTTATATGGGTTGTGGATATTATTAACAAATTCGCAGCGGATCGTTTGGCGAACGGCACGCGGGTTGCTTTTGTATTCTGTCGAGAGAGAGAAAAGCCCACCGGCCCGTGGAGACGGGCCCACCCCCTTCCCCAAATCCCCTCCCATACACGGTAAGCCGCGACGATCTTCGGATCATCGCGGCTTGCTTCGTTTCTATGGCAGAGATCTGTGGTGGCAGAGTGTGAGTCCGCTGGGCCGGTCATTTGCTGCAATGATTGCTCTGCCCGATCCGGCCGGTTGCCCCGGAACGCGTGATCCGGTATCAAATGGGTTACGTTTATCCATACACACCACCGCAATCGCGGTTGTCCATTCCGAAGGAAACAGGCATGTCCGAACGTATCAGTTGGATCGACGAAGAAACACAATCGTCGGTCATCGAGCAGTATTCGCGGCAGTTGGACAGCTTCATCGACACATTCGCTGACGGACGAGTCGACGAAGCCGAACTGGCCACGCAAGAGCAACGGCTCACCGCGTTGATGCAGGAGATCGAGCCGCAACTCGACGACGAATTGCATGCGAAGGTCTTCATTTTTCTGTGGGAAATGACGGCATACGAGATCATGCAGCTCGCCGTAGTCATGCAGGAATCGCGGCCTAAAACAACCTTTCGCGGCTGAGTGAGAAACACGGCGAGCGGTGGGCGTCAGCCCGCTGATTCACATCGCGTCATTCAACAATTTGACACGCGCAATATCGCGAAATTCACAGAAGGGATCGACTTATGGCAGGTCAACCGAAACCGGCATTCTACGGAGCGGTGCTCTTTGTGGTGGCAGGGCTGGTCGCCTTTGCCGTGTACAACGCCGACATCTTTGCACCCGAGGGCAATCCGGACGGGGGTGGCCAAGTTACCAAGATCGACCCCAAGAAACTCGGCGCGACCGGTGGAGCAGAAGCTCCCGATGAGATGGGCATCACGACCGTCAAGGAATACGAGTTCGCACCGTCAGAGCGATTGCCCGCCGTGAAGGGAACGGCCGCCTTCCGACCGATGGAAGAGAACACGGTGCGGTTCGCACTCAACGTGTGGGCCGGCTGGGCACCCATCATCTACGCCAACGACGGCTTCAACCCGGAGAAGGTCTGGAAAACGCCCGAGGGCAAAGAATTCAAAGTCGAACTGGTGTTGATGGATGAACCGGTCGCCATGCGCGACGCATATGCGGCCGGCGATGTGCACATCGGCTGGGCAACACTCGATATGCTGCCGCTGCTGATGGAAGGTTTCGTCGACAAAGCAGGCAAGCCGAAAGATAGCCGTGTGATGCCCCGCATCTATCAGCAGATCGACTGGTCGAGCGGAGGCGACGGCATCATCGTGCGGGGTGACGTCGACACCGTTGTCGATTTGCGCGGCAAGAAGATCGTGCTCGCGCAGAATTCGCCCTCGCACTACTTTATCTTGAACATGTTGGTCGCCAGTGGGGTGCAGCCATCGGAGGTTGATTTCGTCTTCACGACCGACGCCTTCCAGGCCGCTGCCGCGTTCAACTCGGATAAGTCGATCTCCGCAGCCGTCACTTGGGCACCCGACATCTACAACCTCGAGAAGGTCAAGGGGAACAGGCTGCTGGTCACAACCGGCACGGCGAACAAGCTGATTGCCGACGTCTGGTTCGCACGGGCCGACTTCGCCAAAGAGCATCCTGACATCGTCGAAGGCCTCGTGCGGGGAATCTTCGATGCCATGCAGAATCTGAAAAGTCAGCAAGCGAAACAGAAATGTGCAGAACTGATGGCGATAGGCTACAATCTGCCGGCCAGCGAAGCGTTGGAGATGTTCGCAGACGCCCATAGCACGAACTGGGGCGAGAACTTCCAGTTCTTCATGAACCAAAACAACACGGCCAATTTCGAACGCGTTTGGAATCAGGCGTATTATCTGTATCGCCGCATCGGCACGGTCACGCACGGCCGTGTGCCGTTCGACCAGGTGATGGATTTCTCGATCATCGCCAAGCTGGGCCAGGAAGAGGCGTACAAGTCGCAGACCGATGAATACACCAAGCCCTTCATACCCAAGCCCGTGCAAGCGATTCGCGTCGAGGAAGATGAAATCCTCACGAACACGGTGGTTGTTCATTTCTCGCCGAACAGTTCCAACTTACGCGAGACCATTCTGCGCGACGAGAACGGCAAGAAGGTGGAAGTGCTTTACGATCCGAATGTCGATTTCGTACTCGAAGAGATCGGCAGGTTGGCCGGGCAATTCGGGAAGGCACGAGTTATCATCGAAGGCCACACCGACAGTTCCATGAAGGCGAAACTGCCGGACGACAAGATGGTCAAGGAACTCTCGCGCAGTCGAGCCGGAGCGATCAAGGATGCGCTGGTCAAGAAATTCTCAGGCCTCGATGCGAATCGGTTTTCGGTCGCCGGCATGGGTTGGGATCGACCGGCCGACGACGACGACGCACACAACCACGCCAAGAACCGGCGCGTCGAGATCAAGATCTTCACCGCAGAGAAGGAGTGACGCATCCAGGGGTAACCGAATCTGTAACCCGCATGCGACAAAGCCATGAGCAACGACGTGTCTTCCTCAACTCCCCCGCCCAGCGAGGGCCAACCAGGGTTCGTGGGTCGCTCGATCCGGGACTGGACGACGCTGCGTAAACCGGCACCCCAGTGGCAGTCGATTCCACTGGGCCTGGTTTGCCTTGCCGGTTGTCTGGCCGCGTGGTACTTCGCGACGCTGGGGCCGGGGGAAGAGCGAATCATCAGCCCGGTCATGCTGCCCAGCCCAGAGGAAACGGTCGACAGTTTCAAGTCCCTCTGGTTTGAACGCGCGCTGACAATCAACACGGGCATCACACTACGACGGGTCTTTCTGGGTTTCCTGTTGGCTGTCTCCGTCGGCATTCCGTTGGGCGTGCTGGCCGGCTGTTTCTCTCGCGCGCAGGCGTTTCTCGCACCGTTGATTCTCTTCGGTCGCAACATTCCGCTGGCCGCGTTGATTCCGCTGACGTTCTTCTTCTTCGGGATCGGTGAAACGCAAAAGGTGATGTTCATCTTCATCGCCTGCCTGGCGTTTATCATCGCGGATGTCGCGGTCGCCATTCGGGATGTCGGCACCCGCTATGTCGACACCGCTTACACACTGGGCGCGTCGCGTTGGCAGATCATCATCAAAGTGCTCGTCCCGCTGGCATTACCCTCCGTTTTTAACTCTTTACGACTCCTATTCGGTCTGGCGTTCGGCTACATCATGTTGGCCGAGTTAGTAAAAACGGGCGACGGCGCGGGAGGATTGGGTTACCTAATTAACCTCTCGCAACGTCGCGGACCGCGCGAGCATATCTACCTCATCGTGCTCATCATTCCGGTCATCGCGCTGATCGTCGATCGGTTTTTGTATTGGATTCAGCGCGAACTGTTCCCGCATCGCTATGGCGGGTTCGGTCTGCTCAATCATCTCGTCCGCCGCACATTGCATGCCTGGGACGACTTCAAACAACTCTTCCGCAGTAAGCCGGCCGTCGAGCAAACAGAGGGGGCCGAATGACCGAACCGGCCTCTCAACAACCCGCCGGCGATATCGGCGTGGGCCGCGTGCTCGATCACGTGCGCAAACCCGAGGAAATCACCCTGCCGCATGTCGTGGAATTTCGCGGCGTGCGCAAGACGTATTCCGCGGGCGAGGCAAATGAATTCACCGCGATTCGCGATGTGACGTTCGTCGTCGAGGATTTGCAAAACCAGGGCGAATTGGTCTGCGTGTTGGGCCCGAGCGGATGTGGGAAAAGCACCATTCTGCGATTGATCGCCGGGTTAGAACCGCAGCATCCGCCTACTGAAGGCGAAGTCCTCGTGCTCGGCACGCCAATCACCGGTCCGGGAGCCGATCGAGGTATGGTGTTCCAGGATTACACCAGTTTCGATCATCGTACCGTGCTCGACAACGTAACCTTCGGCTTGGAATGTCGCGGTGTCGGCCGGAAAGAACGTTACGAGCTGGGGCGAGAGTGGATTGATAAAGTCGGACTGAACGTGAATAAAGACGCCGACAAGTACCCGCACGAACTCTCCGGCGGCATGCGACAGCGGGTCGCCATCGCGCGGACGTTGATTCTGCGGCCACGAATCATTCTGATGGACGAACCGTTCGGCGCGCTCGACCCGCGAACCCGCATGAATATGCAGAACTTGTTGGTCTCGTTGTGGCGTGACGTGCAGGCCACTGTGTTTTTTGTGACGCATTCCATCGAAGAGGCCGTGTATCTGGGCGACCGCGTTCATATCCTCAGTAGTTCGCCCGGCACGTTAATGAAAGAACTCGAAGTCGAACCACCCGATCGCCCGGCTCGTGAAATGCAGAAGGAATCTGCGTTTCAGGAAACCGTCTATTACATCCGCGACTTCATCGCCAAACTCGAAGACGAGGCAGAGTAGCCACCCCCACTTCTCTCGCAACCCGTTTCCTCACCCCTGCGTATCACTCGCGTGCAAGCTCTCGGCAAATATCTCAAAGCGGCGTTTCTCAACCAGTGGAACATGCTCGTGTTCCTGGGGGCGGCTGGCTTTGCGCTGCTCAGCGGAGCGGCCGATGTCTGGCTGCCGATCGTGCTGGCCGGTGAAGTTGGCTATCTCAGCCTGTTGGGAACGCACGATAAGTTCCAGCGTTACGTCGACGCACAGGATGCCAAGGCGATACGGGGCAGCCTCTCCGAGAACGCCCAGACGGCGCTGCGCCGCATCCTGCATTTGCTGCCGCGCGAACTCAAAACGAAGTTCGGCGATCTCCGCAAACGCTGCGAAGACCTTCGCGAGATCGCTCTCGATCTCAAGCAACCGGGGACAGCGACATCGACCAACCCACTCGACGACGTACAACTGGCCGGGTTGGATCGACTGTTGTGGATCTATCTGAAGCTGCTGTTCACGAAGCACTCGCTCGACCGTTTCTTTCAGACAACGCGTGAAGTGCGAATTCGCGGCGAGATTTCTCGCGTCGAAGAACGCATCGACCGCGTCGATAAATCGACCAACAGCCGCCGCGATGCCATGCTCGAAACCCTCAAAGACAACCTAAAAACCTGCAACGACCGTTTGGAAAACTTTAGCAAAGCGAAAGACAACCTGGAACTGGTCGAGCTGGAAATCGAACGGCTGGAGAACAAAATTCGCTCGCTCAGCGAACTGGCCGTCAATCGGCAGGAACCCGAGTTCATCTCAGGACAAGTCGAAGCGGTCGCTAGCAGCATGTTGGCCACCGAACAAACAATCAACGAACTCGAATTCGTCACCGGCCTGCATGGCCAAGATGACCACGTTCCCGCGTTCCTACGCAAAGAACTCGTGAGTTCCTAGCCGCTGCGGATTCAGGCTCCCGGAACTTTCTGTCGATCGGCCGGAGTCAATTCGTCGATTGCGGCTTTGAATTTGATGGAGGAAGGGAATAATTCAGGCTAGAGTGGGACTGACCGAAATCAGTCGACGAGACATCACCTTTGAAACGTAGTTCGACACAATGAGTCCGGAACAATCCCATTCCGCTTCCCGCGTTCTCTCGCGGTCGGTTTCCGCCACGGGCATCTTCCTGCGTAAGCAACTCTGGATTTGGCCGGTGATTGCAGCAGTGGTACTGGGAATGGTCGGCTGGAGCATTCGCGCGATCGTAGAGGATGCGGTCAAACGATCGATGTCCGACAACCTGCAAACGATCCTCGACGCCGATGTCCTGGCGTTAAGGATCTGGTTGAAGAATCAGGAGAGTAGTGCCGAAGCGATTGCTGCAGACGAGTTGGTACGAAACCACGTCGCAACTCTGGTCGCACTGGCGGCGGCCGAGGATTCAACGGCGGCCTCGCTGACGGGGTCGGAGTCGATGAATGCGTTGCGGAAGGAACTCAAACCTTGGCTGGCGGGCCATGGTTATGACGGGTTCGCCGTCGTCGACAGTCAGCGCAAGATCGTTGCCGCCCAACGTGACGAGTTGGTCGGCCGGGAAGACCTTCCCATTCAGGATGGCTTGTTGGAGCAACCGCTTGCGGGCAAGACAACCGTCTCGCGACCTTTCCAAAGCGCGATTCTCCTTTCGACCGAGAGTGGTCAGGTTCGCGCCGAGGTGCCGACAATGTTTGTCGTCGCTCCGGTGCGCGGCTCCGACGACGAAGTCGTCGCCATCATCGGATTTCGTATTCGGCCGGAAGTCGACTTCACACGGATTCTATCCGTTGCCCGCGCGGGCGAAAGCGGAGAGACCTACGCCTTCGACAAACAGGGCGTGCTGATTTCGCAAAGCCGCTTTGACGAAGACTTGAAACAGATCGGACTGCTCGTTGACAAGGACGAAGTGCATTCAATTCTGAATATCGAAATCCGTGATCCCCAAGCCGACATGACGCTCAGTGAACGACCGAAGTTGCGGCGTTCCCAACAGCCTCTGACTCGGATGGCCGCCAGTGCAACGGAAGGGAAGAGCGGCGTCGATGTCGAGGCGTACCGGTCATCGGAGCCTGGAGTTGGTTGTCCGAATACGGGTTCGGTGTGGCGACGGAAGTCGACGTGGCCGAAGCCTATCGCCCGCTTTACATCCTGCGGTACGCATTCTGGGGCCAGTTCGTTCTGCTGGCGGTCGGCTCGATCGCGATATTTGTCTTCACGGTGATTGTTTCCCGATTGAACCGCACCGCCAGAAAAGCGGCGCTCGAAGCGAAACAACTGGGGCAATATGAATTGGAAGAAAAAATCGGGGAAGGCGGGATGGGGGTCGTTTACAAGGCGTGCCATTCCATGCTCCGTCGGCCGACTGCCGTCAAACTGCTCGACATCGACAAAACGACCGACGCAGCCATCGCCCGATTTGAACGCGAAGTTCGACTGACCAGTCAGTTGAATCACCCGAATACAATTGCCGTGTACGACTACGGCCGAACTCCCGAGGGCATCTTCTATTATGCAATGGAGTACCTCGACGGATTCCCTTTAGACGCCCTTGTCAAAAAGCACGGACCGTTACCCGAAGGTCGCGTGATTCACATTCTCGAACAACTGTGTGGCTCGTTAATCGAAGCGCACGGTGTCGGGCTGATTCACCGGGACGTGAAACCGGCCAACATCATTATCAACGCACGTGGCGGAATGTTCGATGTGGTCAAGCTGTTGGACTTCGGGCTGGTAAAAGCGGTCGACGCCCATAAGGGGGCCTCGCTGACGGTGGCAGGATCGATTACCGGCACACCACTGTATGTCTCGCCCGAAGGGATTGAACACCCTGACGATGTCGATGCCCGTAGTGATCTGTATGCCGTGGGGGCCGTCGGTTATTTCTTGCTGACAGGTCAGCCGCTTTTCGAGGGGCAAAGTGTTGTGGAAATCTGCATGCATCAGGTGCAGACGGCCCCCGTCCCGCTGTCGGAACGATTGGGAAGTGCGATCTCCGCAGATCTGGAAAATGTCATTTTGAAATGCCTGGAGAAGCAACCCTCGGAACGACCACAAAACGCAATGGAATTATTGATGGCATTGACCGCCTGTCGCTCGGCCGGCTGCTGGACAACCGAAGATGCCCAACGTTGGTGGCAGGATTCCCCGGCTGAAGCCCCCACGTCGACCCATTCGCGAACGGTCATCATGAATCAGGACGACGCCACCGATTCGTAACAGACCGGTCGTTGCGGGTGCCTTCGGACCGAAGCCTCAGCGACCAACCGGTGGGGGTTGCGGCCGGGCGAAGACGAGGGTGTCATCCGTCGATTCATCCGAGATGAACTCATAGCCGTCGGCGTTGAAGGCCGGAAGATCTTCGGGGCGATCGATGCGATTGCGGACCATCCACGACAGCATGCGTCCGCGTGCTCGCTTGGCGAACGTGGCAATCGTGCGCGACTTGCCGCCTTTGATCTCCCTGAAGACGGGCGTCACCACCGAGCCATCCAAATCACGCGGTTTCACCGACTTGAAATACTCATTCGACGCCAGGTTCACCAGCACCGCCTGCTTGTGATTCGCCAGCACTTCGTTGAGATTCTCGGTGATCTTCTCGCCCCAGAACTCGTACAACAATTTCCCGCGACGCGTTTTCAGACGCGTTCCCATTTCCAGCCGATGCGCCTGCATCAAATCCAACGGCCGCAGCACGCCGTACAAACCTGAGAGAATTCGCAGATGGTCTTGCGCGAACGTGAAATCCTTCGCCCGAAACGTGGCCGCTTCCAAGCCCAGATACACGTCCCCACTAAACGCCAACACCGCCTGCTTCGCGTTCTTAGCCGTGAAAGGCCGCGACCAATCGGCATACCGCTGATGATTCAACTCCGCCAACGCCTCACTGATCCCCATCAGCTCGCCCAACTTCTTCTTCGACATCTTCCGCAACGTCCCTACCAGAACCTCCGCATCATCCAGAAAATCCGGCTGCGAGGATTTCGAGGTCGGAGCAGGAGATTCATAGTCGAGCGACTTGGCCGGAGAGATCACAGTCAGCATTGGAGGCGCGTCCTTTGCGGGTTGGGTCTGGTCGCCGACAGTTCGGCCAGCGCACTATGTCGGCGAGAGGGAACACCGTCAAGACACCGCAGCGACAATCCCTGTCATCTGCATAACCGTCAAGGTGCGGGAGCCTTCTTTTTGTTCTTCATCAGAATCGGTGGAAGGCAAACGGCGCTGGTTGGTACCATCAAAGGTCGGCCATACGAGATGGCTTTGAAGTTCTCTTGCGAGGCAGAGGTCAGGCTGTGAATTACACTGCCGGATACCAACTACAATACCGTCGGTTCGTGCTGCTTTTGTTCGGCATGTTGCTCCTGCAGCCCTCTTCGCTTTCCGCTCAGGCCACGAAGAAGTCGCGGGTGGCCGACACATCCAGTCCCCGCGCGACGTTGCTGTCGTTCATCGATGCGTGCAATGAATTGCATCACGTCATCAAGACCGACCGGTACTTTGATCGCTCGGACCCGAAGTACCACTGGCTGGGTTTGCGGATTCTCGACTGTCTCGACTACAGTGAGTTGCCCGACTTCGCCAGAGAAGACCGAGCTGCCGAGGTGGCATCCTGTTTTAAGGAGATCATCGACCGGACCGACTTACCACCCATCGACGAGATTCCCGATGTGGAAGCCATCGAAGTAGCCTACGAGAAGGGCGGGCGAGTCGAGAAACTCGATCGCTGGAGAATTCCGGGAACACGGATCACCATCTCACGTGTCACGGAAGGACCGCAAAAGCACGAGTACCTCTTCAGCGCGGGGACCGTCGAACGCGCCGTCGACTACTATCGTGATGTTCGTTTAGAGCCTTATCGGACCGCCGGCCCCAAGACGTCGCCGGGATGGCGTTGTGGAAGTGGCTGGGATTGTTGGTCGGCATCCTACTCACGATCGGAGTGATGGGGCTGGCGTACTACTTCCAATATCGGCTTGGTCACCGCTACAAGCGAACCAGCGTTTTCAAGTACTGTCTGGTCATCATCCTGCCGATTTTTGCCGCGTCGGTACCCATCGGGCTGGAACTGTTCGCGACCGACTGGTTGACAATTCGCGGCAATCCGATCTACATCACCAGCTTCACCTGCAACGCTGTTGCGCTACTCTCGTTAATTATTGTGGCGTTTGCATTTTGCCATCGGGTGGCCGAGGTCATCATTGCATCGCCCAGCATTAATCCGGAAGGGCTCAACGCCCAGTTCATTCGCATCGTGTCGCAACTCATCGGGGCGGCCCTGATGGTCGGTATCTTTCTGGTCGGCGGGCAGTTTCTCGGGCTCCCGTTAACAACACTCCTCGCCAGTGCGGGCGTGGGCGGTTTGGCAGTCGCGTTGGCGGCACAGGGAACGCTGAAGGGCCTGTTTGGTACGATGTCGATCCTGCTCGACAAACCGTACCGCGTGGGTGAGCGAATTCTCGTGCATGGCTACGACGGGTTCGTGGAAGATATCGGCTTACGATCCACAAAAATCCGCACGCTGAGCGGAACCCAAGTCTCGATTCCCAACGACGACATGTCGGAAAGCCAGATCGAGAACATCGGCCGTCGCTCCCACATTCGCCGGGCCACAAAACTCCGCCTGCCGATCGATTCCTCACGCGAAAAAATCGAGAACGCCTTAAAAATCGTTCGCGAAGCCCTGACCGATCATGAAGGCATGGACCCGGCGTTCCCCCCCCGTATCGCCTTCGACGAGTTTTTCCCGGACGCGTTCAACATCAAGATCATCCACTGGTACGCTCCGGCCGACTACTGGGAGTTTATGGCGTTCACCGAACGATTGAACCTGCAAATCGTCCGCAAATTCGAAGCCGCCGGCGTCCAATTCTCACTCCCCAACCGCCTGTCCTACTGGGCCACCGATGACGAGCAACGACCGTTGGAGGTGAAGATAGTTGGGGAAGATGTTTGAGGCCTAGCCGAGAGGCACACGGTACTGCTGGACAAGCCAGACAGTGGCACCCCACATGCAAGACACCCCGTTCCCGCTCCGGCCATTCTCCATCCAACACCCTCAATCCTCCCCTGTCTCCGCCACCACGCGAAAACCGTTTGTCATACTCCGTGCGGTGAGAATTCCGTCATGCCGGCCCGAGCTGCGGCAGCTGGTGGGGGTGTTGTACCAGCTGCCGCCGCGGACGGTGCGCCAATTTGTTGCACGGAGGGGGCCGGTGGGGTTGGTAGAGGGGCTTTCGCGATAGAAGCGCGCGTCGTACCAGTCGGCACACCATTCGCCCACGTTGCCGTGCATGTCGTGCAGGCCGAACGCGTTGGGGCGGAAGGAACCGACCGGGGCGGTGAAGGGGTAGCGGTCGTTCCAGGCGGCGGTTCCGGTGACGGCGGGGAGCAGTTTTCGCAGCGAGGCGTCAGCAGTGTTCGCAACGCCTTTCAGGTCGGAGGCGTTGTCGCCGCTGAAGAACAGCGTATCGGTTTGCGCGCGGCAGGCGTATTCCCACTCGGCTTCGCTCGGCAGGCGATAGGTCCAACCGTCGGCTTCGCTGAGCCAACGACAGAACGCGCGGGCATCGCGATGGCTGACACAGACGACTGGGTGGCGATCGGTCTGTTTGAAACCAGGCGACGACCAAATCCAGTCCGGGTTGCGACGCAGACGTTTCGTGCGCACATCGAGACCGTTCGCCCCTTCCCCGCTGCGTTCAGCGTCGGTTTGAAAGCTGGTCGCCTCGACGAACTTGCGAAACTGTCCGACGGTAACTTCATGTCGTCCGAACCACAAAGGCTGACTTAACCGGACACGATGCGCGGGCGTTTCGCAGCGACTATGGGGCGCGAAGCGTTCCGGGTCGGTCGTTCCCATTTGAAATTCGCCGGCGGGGACGTGCGCGAATTCCATGCCGAAACGGTTGGTGATTTGTCGTGGAGACGATGTTTGCTTGGCAAACCGCTCCATCATCGCGGCGAAATGTTCGCTGGCGTGTTGCGTCAATGTGTCGAGGTCAGCCGGGCGGTCGGTGATGACCTGGAAGTAGCACAGCCCCATTTCGTCGCCGGAACGTTCACCGAAGCGCACGGTGCGCGGCGGAGAATTTGGGTTGTGGGGGTTGCCGTTGGAGTTGTCGTACTCGGCCACCAACTTGAGTTGCGTTCCCGCCGGCAAGCGAATCGGTTGCCGATAGACGTAATGGTCTTGCCAGTAGAAATTCCAATCGTCGATACGAACCAAGGGGACGACTTGGCCGGCCGGTGTGGTGGCGGTGACTTGGATCTTCCGTCCCAGCAGGTGCATGTGCGGGCTGGTGTCAAGCAGCGTGGTATCAACCGGCAGCGTGTAGGACGCCCTGAAGAGATGACGTTTCACGCCGGCGGGAATTTCCAGATTCACATCGGCCACCATGATCTCGGCGACACGGCGTTGGGATGTCTGCGGGGCGAAGTAGAGGCCGATTCGGGAACGGTCTCGCTCCGGTTTGCCGGTGGGATGGTAGTGGATCTGCAAGACGAGGTCGGAATGTTTCGGGATAGGTCGCCCCATACGGTCGGGAAGCCGTCGGGGTGTTCCGCCCGGCCCCCAGCCGCCCAGGTTGCCGGCGGGCACGAATCCCGGCCCGCCGAATCGGCGATAGCCGGGTGCGGGATCTTTCGCGTCGAGCTTTCGCGCTTCGCCCTGGTCGTCGAAGTACAACCACGAATGATGCACCACGCTGGCGTTGCCCGGCCGGTATTCAAAGGCGGCGACGAGGCGGTCTTCGGTCAGCCCGGTGGGGAGCACGAAGTGCTGATAGATGTCCGGGCCGTCGGCGGGTACGTCGAACGCTTCGGGCATCTCGATGATGAGATCGGGTTCACCCAGTTGCCAGCCCTTTGCAAAACGTGGAGTGGCTGGCAAGTTGGCTCGATCACCCGGCGGCGCACCGTTGGCAACCCAGCGTTGAATGAGCTTGATCTCGTCGTCGGTCAATCGCTGCTCGTTCAGGAAGTGGCCGAAACCAGGTTTCGGTTTCCAGGGCGGCATGATGCGTCGTTCGACAACATCGAGTACCTGAGCCGCCCGACGACGAACGTCTGTGTAAGACGCCAGCGGAAACGGCGTCGCTTCACCTGTTCGGTGACAGGAAGTGCAGTTCGCGAAGATGATCGGTGCCACGTCGCGGCAGAAGGTGACGTCCTGCGATGTGACCGTGTCGTCGACCGGTTCGAGTAAACAACCGACCGGCTTGGCGTGTGCGACTTTCGGCTGACGTCCCGCTGTGACGGCCAGTAAGGCATCGGCTAATTCGCGACGTTGCGCGCGAGGGCGTGGGCGGGCCAGTTCACGATAGCGATCGTCAATGCGGCCGGTGTAGATGACGGTGCCTGCTTTATTTACGACGACCGCTTGCGGGGTGTGCGTTGGTTTCAGGCGTCGTTGTAACGTCCTTGTCCTGTCGAGCAGCACGGGGAAGGCGATGTTGTACTCGCGTTGATGCTCGGCCGCGTTTTGTTGCGTGGTGTGTTGGTCGCAGAGGACACAGTAGAACTCGACTTGTTTCGATGAGAAATGAGCGTGCAGGCGATTCAGTTCGGGAAGATAGGAGTTGCTGATCGGGCAGTGTGTCGCCAGGAACACGAACACGGTTGCAACGGTCTCCCGGTTGCCGCCCGGCTGTTGGATCACGCCGTTGATGTCGATTAAGCGCGGGAAGGATTGCGGTGGAGGAGCAGGAAGGGTGACCTCAGACTTTGCGATATCGAGGGTTGATTCGTTGTTGCTCGTTCCGCCGGCCAACTCAGCGGGAGCCGGAGCGGACGGGTTGCGGTCGGCGACGTGGAGAATCCACAGCGTTAGAAACGCCACGGAAACAACCATCACGACGTAAGGTAGCAGCGAGAAACGTCGGTGGTGCGATGTTGAGACATCCTGTCTCATGTTACAGTGTCTTGTAAATTTATGTATCGTGTTTATTAACGAGAACTTATGACGATAAGTTCCTTATCGATGTTTGTCTTGTGACACCCGATATGACACCCGGAGACGTAATGGCAGACAAACCAAAGAAGCCGTATCCCGATTTTCCCCTGTTTCCACATGCCACAAATCGCTGGGCAAAGAAGATAAAGGGAAAGCTGCATTACTTTGGGCCATGGCGTGATCCTGACGGGGCGTTAGAGAAGTATTTGTCGGTTCGCGACGATCTGCATGCTGGACGTACACCTCGTCCAGACGGTGGCGTTACGGTCAGAGAGTTGCTGAATCGATTTTTGACATCGAAGCACGGACGGGTGGCCACGGGCGATTTATCGCCAAGAACCTTTCCTATGTACAGGGCAACTTGTGGGCGTTTGGACGCCAGGCTTGGAAATCGTCCAGTTGAAGGAATCTCGCCCGAAGACTTCGACCAACTGCGAACCGTCTTGTCTCAAGGGCGGGGACCATACGCGCTGGGGAACGAGATTCGTCATGTTCGGATGGTCTTCAAGTATGCCTACGATGCAGGGCTTATCGACCGCCCTGTGAACTTTGGGCCTCATTTCACTTTACCGACCAAGCGGTTGATGCGATTGGCTCGTGCTGCCACCGGACTACGTATGCTTGAGGCTGACGAATTGCGAAGCGTACTGGCGTCGTCCAGTGGCGTGCTAGAGGCAATGATTCTACTGGGGGTCAATTGCGGTTTTGGGCAGACGGACATCGCCAATCTGACACTCTCGTCGATCGACTTGAACGAAGGTTGGATCGAACATCCCCGCCCCAAGACTGGCGTTCATCGCCGTTGCCCGCTGTGGCCTGAGACAGTCAAGGCGGTTCGCATCGCGATAGACAATCGCCCGCAAGCAGTGGAAGCAAGCGACAATAGTTTGGCATTTTTAACCGCCCGAGGGCTTCGGTGGGTTCGGCCTGGAATCCGAGGCGCTTACGCGGACTCTATTGGTCCAGCGTTTTCCCGGCTGCTGACAGACTTGGGACTCAAACGCGAAAAACTCAGTTTCTACGCCCTCCGCCACACGTTCGAGACCATCGCTGGCGAGTCAAAAGACCAAGTGGCCGTCAACGCCGTCATGGGTCACGCCGACAACTCGATGGCTGCCGTCTACCGCGAACGCATCTCTGACGAACGCCTACAGGCTGTGGTGGATGTGGTGCGGGCGTGGTTGTGGCCGGAGGGTATGTGACGCCAGCTCGTTCGCAAGGTGCGGGATGGGTGGTTGCCGGTGGCGTAGCGACTTTCGCAATCACTAAGGCGTTTCGATGCGAAAGACGACTCCAACCATCGGGTTGATGCAGGACTTCGGTTTTGCATC
>Ga0115002_10004957_pt1 | contig 15893 bp, 12 predicted proteins | sample ArcticOcean_MG_C_8_FD_89576 | JGI IMG/M metagenome (GOLD analysis project Ga0115002, IMG submission 89576) | Marine microbial communities from western Arctic Ocean - ArcticOcean_MG_CB11_86 | ecosystem: Environmental > Aquatic > Marine > Oceanic | place: Arctic Ocean: Canada Basin | collected... | reverse complement strand
TGGTTTTGATGCTCACTGCAAATATTTTAAACGTTGGGCTCAACTGGATATTCATCTACGGCCATTTTGGTTTTGATGCGATGGGAGCAGAAGGGTCGGCCTGGACGACAACGATACTCCGTATGTTCCTCGCTGGCGGCCTCATTTACTACATCTGGACGATGCCGGGGGCGCGGGTTTTTGCCGTGCGTTTGAAGTTCTTGTCCCGCCGTGATGCTGTTTTTCGTTCCCGCTTCGCGCAATTGCACTTTTAAATACGGGCCGTTCGAAATAATCACTCGGCCCTGTTTTGAATGACGAACCATTTCCATGGTGTCGATCTCGCCCGGGTTATCAGTTGACGATTGCACCCAATTCCTTAAGCCGCCGGAACCGTGATAGTTGTAATGGGCGTCGGTATTGACCACGCCGTAAATTCGGAAGCCCTGATTGAGTAACTGCAGCCAATTGAAAACGCGGCTATTACCTTTACGCCCAGGAAATGTTTCAAAGGGGTCCAACCCCAAGGCGTTGGAAATGGGATGAAGTTCCATCACATTCATGTGGGGGAATGATCGAAAGAATCCGGAATCAGATTCACCGTTGCCATCGCGATCATAAAACAGCCAACCGATATCGGGATGGTTTTGCTGAATGAGTTTTTCGCTACGGTTATCCCACAAGACAATTCGTTCGATTTGCTTTTCGGGGTCCACATCGGTCACCGGGCCGCCGCCGTCTTGGGTTCGCGGTTTGTGGACCATGGGAAAAGTATTCTGATGGTTCAGCGGTAGTGGAGAACCGGTCAATTCCATGCCCGAAACGCTGGTAATTGCGGAGCCAATTCCCAGCCGTTTGATATGGCCGGCATACGTGCTAACACGGTTGTGTTCGGTGCAAGGAGCAAACTCGATGTGTTCGCCAACCAGGTTCAACACGCGGCCGAACTGGCTACCTGTGTTGTCTCCCGATGGTGAACTATGGCTGTGGTAATCGGTACTCACCCAGCCAGCAGTGTCCACCGAACGTTTGAGTTGGCCGGAAAGCTTGGCTGTTTTTCCTGGCGCGACAACCATCTCAGTAAAGATTGCATCGTATTCTGGGCCGTGACTGACGATAACTTCGTACTTGCCCGCCGGAATTTTCTGCTCGAATTTTCCTTTCGGGGCGTAGTACAAATTCTTGACGGCGTAGTCGCCTGAGACCGGCCCGAAATCTGGTGTGGATGTTTCGCCAGCCCCGATAAATTCAACTTTGCAGGCAATGGGCTTGCCGGTTCCGTCGGTGATGTTTCCGACGACTGTTCCCAAAAAGTCTCCGAGTGTCACATCCATAACTTGGACTTCATCACTTTTATGAAATCCTATGGTCACCTCAGTCCGAAACTCACCAGTATCCATAAAAGATTTTCCAAACGCTGAAACATTTATTTCATATGCTTCTGCAGGAAGCCTAGTTTTTATCACACCGCGGGAATCTGTTCTGCCCGAACCGTATAGTTTTCCGTTCTGAGACAATTCAACCAACGCTTTGGAAATTGGTCGCCCTGAGTTATTGCGGAAAGTCATTTTAACCGGATAAACTGACTTTTTCTGCAATCCCCGTTCAACAGCTTTCACATCCAACTGATTGGCACCGGGGAAGACTAGGCGTGTCAATTGATACGATTTCCCAGGCGGCAAGGTGACTGAATTGGATTTCGATTCAGCGGTAACGTATTTTAATTCTGAAGTTCGGCTGTTGCTGTCCGACTGAATTTTGAGCCTGCCCGGCGTCCACACGCCGTAGGCTTGGCCCCAGAAACTGTCTTGAATCCAAAACAAATTTGAGGTGCCATTTTTGGATTTGGTCATTTCCTCTTTGCCGCCGTCGGCGCGAATGTCATCGACCAACGAAACCTTCAACGTTTTCGAACCTGAGTTTTCAAATCGGGTTGTCACCTTCAAGTAGGGTTTATCGGCTTCCAATTGGTAAGTTGTTTCAACCAACGGACGGCCTTCAGTGGCTGCTGCGCGGACAGTTATGCTTGAAATTTTTCCCGTCCGATTTGCGGTCGATTTCAGATCAACAACCTTCCCTTCCACTTTTACTGAGAAAGACCGGTAGGGATAGGTACGCTTTCCGGGATAAAAAGCAGACAGTTGGTCGCTTTGCGAATTGTTGACCGTTAAATCGATCAGTGCCCCGCCGATATCGCGGACTGTCATGTTGGCGTGGCGGGTTGCCAATGGTTCAGCAATCACCGCTGTCAGAAAATCATTTTTCAACACCAAGTCGCCGTAAATGGCATCGACCTCTTTCCCTTCCGGAACGAGGTGCTTCCAGTTCGCTGAATTCAATCGCCCGACTTCAACCTGCGAGGGTTGCTGTAATGCGGCTCCGAAGACAACGGCCAGCAGCAACAAACCAACCGAACAAACAGCGGCGACGATTTTCATGGTTATGCCTTACGGTAATAAAAATTCGTAATTCGGTTGTACTTCGGGTGGCAGGGTCAGACCAACGGAATGGCCCTGATGTGTGGCTTGAGACCAGGGCCATCACTTCGTTCTGACCCTGCCACCCGGGGCTTTATTCATCTTATATTCAATCAACCGCCGCCGATAGCCGTGACAAAATGGACTTCGCTGTCGGCGGGAACTTTGGCGAACAGGCCTTTGTTGGTGATATGAGAATCGATGGCGACGGCGAGGCCGGGTTTCAGTGAGTCACCGTCACACAGACGATCTTTCACTCCGGGAAATTTTAGTTCGAGGTTTTCGATTATCTGCCTGACCGTTGTCCCGTCAATATCCACTTGGTCCACTGGACCAGTGATTTTTTTTAGCAATGGCGGAATAAAAACACGGGGCACAGGAAACCCTCGAAGAATGAAACAAGGCCCTGTGAGGTGATTTCACAGGGCCTTGTTTTTTTAATAATCAGCTAGCTACCGCCATTCTCAGCGGCACGTTTTTTCAAAATTTCGTGCATCAGCCGCGGCGGCGACATGGGAAGTTGCTGCATGCGAATTCCCGTTGCCTGATAGATGGCGTTGGCCAGTGCAGCCGGTGGCGGAATGATGGGCACTTCGCCAACCCCGCGAACACCGTAAGGATGCCCCGGGTTGGGGACTTCGACCAAAATGGGGTCGATCATCGGTAAATCGAGACAAGTCGGAATTCTGTAATCGAGGAAACTCGAATTGCTCATCTTGCCTGAATCGTCGTAGAAGTATTCTTCGTTCAAGCCCCAGCCGATACCTTGCACGGCTCCGCCTTGAATCTGGCCTTCCACATAGCTGGGATGGATGGCCGTCCCGACATCTTGGGCCGCCGTGTATCTCAGAACGGTCACCTTACCAGTATCGGGGTCGACTTCCACATCAACGGCGTGCGTGGCAAATGCCCCGCCTGGTTCTTCGTGTTCGGAAACGCCTCGACCGATAATTGGCTGTGACGTTTTGACACTTTGGGCGGCCATCTCATGGAAAGTCAGCACCTGATCGTTGGGGCCAATAATTTTTCCATCGTCGTAACTGACGTCAGCCGGATCGACTTCCCACTGGTCGGCAGCGGCGGCGATCATTTGTCGTTGAATATCTTTGGCGGCTTCATAGGCGGCCCAACCAGTGGCGTAGGTCACTCGGCTTCCGCCGGTCACGTCGGTATAGCCTGCAGAGTCGGTATCGCCAACGGTGGGAATGACTTCCTCGGCGGTGATGCCTAAAGTTTCTGCTAATTGCATGGCAATGGCAGCACGCGATCCGCCGATATCGGTGGAACCTTCTAGCAATGCAACGCATCCATCACCGTTCACGGTGGCTGTGACGGAAGACCGTAGGCCGCAGTTGAACCAAAACCCGGAAGCAATTCCGCGGCCCTGATTTGGGCCGGTGAGTTCGGTTTTATAATGCTCTGAATTTTGGATGGCCTGAACCGTTTCTTCCATCCCGATTCGAGAGAACACTGGGCCGTCAATTCGGCGTGTGCCTTCTTTGCAAGCATTTTTCAGACGGAACTCAGCCGGGTCCATGCCGAGTTTTTCGCAAAGTTCATCGATGACCGTTTCAGCGGCCATCGCGGCGTTCGTGGCACCCGGAGCGCGGTAGGCGTTAGTGCGCGGTTTATTGACGCAGACATCGTACCCGTCTATTTTTCCGTTGGGAATATTGTAGCAGGCAAATATACACATGCAGCCGGGGGCGATGGGCGAACCGGGATAACCGCCAGCTTCGTAAGACAGATAGGCTTCAGCGGCGGTGATTAAACCATCGCTGTTCGCGCCCATTTTCACTTTGATATAAGATCCGGGTGTCGGGCCGGTGGCTTCGAAGACATCGGTTCGGTCCATAATGAGTTTGACCGGTTTACCTGACTTCTTCGACAGCAAGGCGGCCACCGGTTGCAAGTAGACGGAAATTTTCCCGCCGAAACCGCCACCGATTTCCATCGGTATGACTTTCACAAAACCGAGGGGCACGCCAACTAGTTCTGCCACTTGATGACGAACAGAGAAAGAACCTTGCGTACTGGTCCAAACGGTAATATGCCCGTCGGCGTTCCAGTGTGCGGTTGCGTTATGGGGTTCGATATAACCTTGATGCACGGTGGCCGTTTTGAATTCGCGCTCGACAATCACGCTTGCCTCGGCGAAGCCTTTCTCGACATCGCCTAGTTCAAATTGAAAATGCTTGGCAATGTTTGTCGGCTTATCACCACTTGTTTCGCCTGCGGGCAATTCTTCGGTGCGAACATCGGCGTTTAAAACGGGGGCGTCGTCCTGCATGGCTTCCAACACATCAAGCACTGCTGGCAGAACTTCATATTTAACATCAATTAACGCAGCGGCTTCGCGGGCGATGTGGATGTTATCGGCGGCAACAGCGGCGATGGCGTGGCCACGGTACAACACTTTTTTATCGGCGAGAACATTACTACCGAGGTGTTTTAAGTTGACGGTGCCTTCACCCAAATTGACAACCTTGTCGGTGGCGTCGGGCATGTCGGCATGCGTGACAACCGCGTGGACGCCGGGAATGATCTCGGCTTTCGAGGTGTCAATCGATTTAATATTGGCGTGGGCGTGCGGGCTACGCAGCATGGCGGCGTGCAGCATGCCGGTTAGGTTGACGTCTCCGCCGTACTTGGCACGACCGGTGACTTTATCAACGCCATCGTGGCGAATGGGCCGGGTTCCAATAACTTTGTATTTTTTTTTCGATTCGGATGTTGCCATTAAACTGTTACCTCCTGTCGCTTCTTCGCGGCGTCCTGAACGGCACGCACAATTTTGTCATATCCGGTACAACGGCAAAGGTTGCCTGCCAGTTCAAAACGAATTTCTTGCTCGGTTGGATTTGGATTGCGGTCCAGCAGGGCTTTTGTAGACATGATGAAACCGGGAGTACATATGCCACATTGCAACGCAGCATCTTCCAAAAAGGCATTTTGAATTGGGTCGAGGCCATCGGCGGGAGCTAGGCCTTCAATGGTTTGAATGTCGGTCCCATCGATTTCCACCGCTAACACCAAACAAGTATCGACGGGGCGGCCATCAATTAAGACGGTGCAGGCTCCGCAGTTGCCGTTGGAACAGCCTTCTTTCGTCCCCGTCATGTCGAGGTCATCCCGTAGAGCTTCAAGCAGCGTCTGTCGCGGTTGACAGAGAAACTGTTCTTCCTTGCCATTAATGATGGCAGTGACGATTCGCTTCGTGGCCATTTTGTTTTCCTCTGATACCTTCCCAATGGGGAAGCATGTCGTGATCTCAATTCAATACAACTATTAGAATAAATAAGTGGTTGTCGTTAATTTCCTCTGGCTCGCTCGACGGCCGCTTTCACAACGCGTTCGGTTAACACACCGGTTAGGTGCAATCGAAATTCTTTGGTGCCTCGCATGTCGTCAATGGGGGTGGCAATTGCCTGGGCGGCAGCGGCGGCTTTAGCGATTGATTCATCGTTCACCGGTTGGCCAGCAAGAACATTGCCGGCTTCTTCAGCGAATATCGGAGTCGGCCCGACGGCAGCCAGGCCGATACGTGCTGAGACAAAGTTCTCGCCTGATTCGTCCAGCGTCACTGATGCCCCGACGCCGACTACGGCGATATCCATTTCGTTTCGTGGAATGAACCGCCGGTAGTGAGACCCGCTGTTGGCTGCCGGTGCGGGAATATTGATTTCGACCAGCAATTCGCCAGGCTGCAACACGTTTTGACTGGGGCCGGTACAGAATTCTGCAACGGGAACTTCACGGGTTCCATCGGGTCCGGTAATTTTACAGACTGCATTTAAGGCAATGAGCGATGGGATCGAATCGGCGGCAGGACCGGAATTGCACAGGTTGCCCCCCACGCTGGCCCGGCTTTGAGTTTGAATTCCACCAATAATTTTACAGCTATCGGTGAGCGCCGAGTACTGCGAACAGATGGTTTCGTTTCCATAAATTAAGTAACAAGGAACGGCGGCCCCTAGTCTTAATCCAGAATCGGCAGCATCCAGAACGTTGAGTTCCATTAGCTTTTTGACATCAATGATTAAATCGGGCGTTAGCCTGCCGGTACGCACATGGTCGATTAAATCGGTCCCACCGGCCAGCACCCGGGCGGCCCCGTTATTGCTTTTAAGCAAAGTAACGGTTTGTTCTAAAGAAAGTGGTGCCTCGTATTCAAAGTCGCGCATCTTCGGTTACACCTCTGAGATAATAGAGATTGTCTAATCAATGATTTTTTTGTACGCATCCAAAGGCAGATTATGCCTGCGGGATTTTCCATAGGATGACTTACGCGGGCCAGAACGGCAAGTCTCAAGGACAGAATGAAAGTAAAACAAAATGGTGGGTGGCCCAACCGGAACGGTTGGGTGCCTAAAGGCACAAGAAGCTGCGCCTTGATCGATCAACTTGTATTTGAACTGATAATAACAAACTACCTGTATGATGAAGCTTCTTGTTGCTACGCAACCCAGCCGAGATTCGGCTGGGCCACCCGCTTACCGTCCATAGTTCTGTACTGCATCAGTCACTAATGCATCCAATATGGCTTTGCTGGATGAGTAGATGTTTCCCAGAGGTTTATCGGATTGGGACTTTGCCATGAAGTATTTCCCCTCGCATTCAAAAACTTTGTAGATTTGGGAAAAATGAAAACCATCATTTGCAGAAGATTTAAATACAGCCTTTATGAACCTAGATGTCAATGATCTAAATTCATCCTGCTCAGATGAGGACAACCTGTTGAATGTTCCCATATCGACCATATGATCTCCAAACTTAATCAACAGGTGCTCCCATTTCCGACGACAAGTCGTCGGCTTGGATAGAGCAAAACGCCTTTAGCCAAACCCTAAAAACCGCCACCGCCCTCACTGGGGAAATAGCCGCCTTCGGGTTCTTGGAGACTACTATAATCGGCAAACCGCATCGATTCCTTGATCCAAGTCAGATTAACGATGCCCGTCGGACCGGAACGGTGCTTGGCACAAATGACTTCAGCCAGACCGGGGCTGTCTTCTGGATTGTAGGCGTCGGGGCGGTGCAAGAACATCACAAGGTCAGCGTCTTGTTCGATGGCTCCCGATTCTCGCAAGTCGGCCAAGCGGGGCCGTTTGTCTTCGCGTAATTCGACACCCCGGTTCAGCTGAGCCAAACCGATCAGCGGAATATCAATCTCTTTTGAGAGGGCTTTCAGACGGCGGGTAATGAGGGCAATTTGCTGTTCACGCGGTGCCCGTTTGTCTTCCGGCTCGATCAGCTGCAGATAATCGATAATGATTAAGCCCAGCCCGTGCCGACGTTTTAACCGACGACAAATGGCCCCAATTTGAGAGACCGTTCTGCCGGGGTGGTCGTCAATAAATAGTGGAATATCGCTTAATTCAGACGATGCCTGCAGAATTTTGTCGCGGTCCTCGTCCGAGAGATCACCAGAACGTAGTCCATGACCGTTGACGCCGGAACGGATGCATAAAAATCGCTCGGCCAATTCTAAACGTGACTGTTCTAAGCTAAACAGCACGACGCCTGTTTTTGATTCGCGGGCGATCGACTCGGCAATGTTACACACAAAGGCCGTTTTTCCCATACTCGGGCGGGCGGCTAAAATGATGAGTTCGGCAGGCTGAAAACCGTTTGTCTGTTCATCCAATGCGCTAAAACCGGTTTGTAAGCCGCTAATGCCGCCGCCTTTCGCCCAGCGTTCGTTCATGCGGTCGAACGTATCCATCAAGATGTCGCGGAAGACCATCTTCTCGGTGTTTTCCCGCTGTTCTAAAATGCTGAAAATTGATTGCTCGGCAGACTCTAAAACTTTGTCGGTTTCTTCAACCGAATCATAACAATTCTTCAAGATTTCAGTGCTGGCTAAAATCAACTCGCGTTTGATCGCCAATTCGCGAACGATGTCGGCGTAGTATTTTGCATGCGCGGCGTGCGGGACCGCTTCAAGAACTTCGAGTAAATAAGCAGGCCCGCCGACTTGTTCTAATTCGTTGGTGCGGGCCAATTCGTTGCCGACGGTGACGGCGTCGATTCCTCGGTTGCCGGCATCGTACAATGCCATAATGGCGGAATACATTCGCTGATGCGCGTCGCTATAAAAATGCTCGGCCTGTAAGACTTCAGCGACATCATCGATTGAGTCGTTCAGCAACAGCATGCTGCCGAGTACCGAGCGTTCCGCTTCCAAGTCTTGGGGGGGAATGCGATCGAACAAACTAGAAGCCGACTGAGCAGTAGCCACTTACGCCCTCCGTGGAAATAATTTGTTAGATGTCTGTAGTATTATAGCGGTAAAAAAACCTGACACTCAACTAGATGGGTGTCAGGTCATTTTAACGAATGTTAAAAGAAATCAAGCTTGCGTTGCAAAAAATTATGTTGCCGATGCAACGGGCACCACCCAAACCTTGACTTCGGTGTTCACTTTTTCATGCAACTCGATTTTGACCGTGTACATGCCTAGCTCTTTGAGCGGCCCATCGAGTCGGACGGCACTTTCTGAAACAGAGTAACCGGCCCCTTTAAGCGATTTGCTGATCTCGCTGGCACCGATCGAGCCATAAAGATGACCTTCGGGGTTTGCATTGGCTTCTAAAGTGACCGAGTAATTGCTGATGTCATCGCCAAGTTTCTTCAGAGCTTTGAGCTGCTGGACCTGGATATCGGCCAATTTTTGCTTGTGCAAATCGACCATGCGTTTGTTGTGATCGGTTGCAACGGTTGCTAGCCCTTGAGGTAGCAAGTAGTTCCGAGCGTAGCCGGGCTTCACGCGGACGATTTCACCCTGCTCACCAAGTGGTTTAATATCTTCAGTCAGCAGGACATCGACCGAAGTGCGTGTACTGCCTGTGACTGCATTGACGGTTCGTTTTCGAGACATTGTTATTTCCGTTACTGGTAATCTGCTAAACATCAAAAGTCAGAAAGAGTTATTAGAGTTATTTTTGAGAGAGTCGCCTTAAAAGGGAACTTCATCATCGGGCGGTGCACTTGGTGGGGCTGAACTGTAGTAATCGTCTGCCGGGCTTGACTGCGACTGGTTCGACTGTGGTTGACTCGACTGTGGCTGGCTTTGTGGAGCCGATTGCCGAGGTGCTGAACCTCCTCCTCCGCCGCCTTCTCCGCGTGAGCCTAACATGGTCATATTTTCGCCGACGACTTTGAGCTTGCTGCGTTTTTGGCCTGACTCTTTATCGTCCCACTGGTCGAGTGAAAGCCGCCCTTCAATTAAGACTGGACGCCCCTTTGACAGATATTCTCCGGCCACTTCGGCCGTTCTGCCCCATAAGGTGACATCGATAAAAGTGGTTTCTTCTTTTTTCGAATTGGTTTGCTTATCGAACCATTGGCGGTTCACGGCTAAACCGATATCGGTCACCGCGGTTCCTGAAGGTGTATACCGAACCTGAGGATCCCTTGTCAGGTTTCCTACCAAGATCACTTTATTAAAGCTGGCCACAACAACTCTCCTTGGCAATCGGGACTTAGGACTCGCCCTCTGCAGAACCTTCAGTTTTAGAACCTTCAGTTTTGGCTTCGGCATTACCTTCAGCAGATTCCTCAGCCGGTTTTTCGTCAGCTGGTTTTTCCTCAGCCGGTTTTTCCTCAGCCGGTTTTTTGTCAGCCACCGGGGCTGCGGCTGATTGCTCGGTGGCGGGAGCCTCTGAAGCACTCAGGGCATTCATCATGACGTCGTAAAGCGATTGCGGCTGATTGATCAACATGTACCGAATGACCGTGTCGCTAAGCTTGCACGAGCGTTGAACCGATTTGGCTCCGGCGCCTGGCATTTTGAAATAGGCTAAGTAGTGCAGCCCTCGACGTTGGCCGTCCATTTCGTAGGCCAATTTACCATCCTGCCAAGGGCGGTGTGCATCGACTTGAGCACCGGCTTTCTCCAGAATGGCTAATATTTCGTTCACAACGCCTTCTGGGTCTGCGGCGTACTTTGAACTTTTCAGAAGGAACATGCCTTCATAAAGATGTACAGATTCTGCACTCACTTCTTCAGTGCTGACTTCGGTGCTGGACAAAATACAACTCCTCTACTTGCTGACTTGGCCGGAGGAATGACAATTTTCCCCCGCATTAACTTTGTATTCGTTTTATCGAATTCCTAGCAATTTGCAACAATCAGGCTACAAATCGACTTAGAACTCACTGGATTCAACTAAATTGTTTTACTCACCCTGTTGGCCGTTAATTTCGTTCATGGCCGCTTGTACTCCCAAAGCAACCCATTTCTCAACGGCGGTTGCCGCTGCAGAGGCTGCTAGATCGATGACTTCCCGATCTTTGGTCGAAAACCGTCCAAGAACGTAATCGGCGGGGTCCATCTGACCCGGTGGCCTACCGATTCCAATTCTCAACCGAGAAACGTCCTGTGTTCCTAGGCATTGAACAATATGGTGAAGCCCCTTTTGTCCGCCAGCTGAACCCGAGCCTCTTAGCCGAAGTCGGCCTAAAGGCAAATTCAGGTCGTCACAGACGACCAACACATCTTCAACTGGTAACTGATAAAACTTCACCAAACGACCGACTGTTCGACCGCTTAAATTCATATAAGTCTGAGGAAAAACGAGTAAAACTTTTTCTTCGTTCAGACGAATCTCCGCTATTTCGGCTTCAAAATCGGACTTAGGTTTTGAAGCCTGGTGACGTTGAGAAAGCTCTTCGAGCACCTCAAAGCCCACATTATGACGCGTTGAGTGATATTTTCGCCCGGGATTTCCCAGACCCACCACGACTTTCATTCGGCTGGAACACCCCTCGGTTTTTCAGAACGAGTGGCCCAATGCCCCTCACAAAAATCACCCTATCAAAAATCTAAAACTACTCTGCTTCACCCTCTTCGTCCTCAGCCTTACGACCGATCACTTCAGGCTCTGCAGCCAAGTCTGCTTCTGGTTCTTCAAGTTCAACGACGGCAGAAACGTGAATGACAGCAGTCTCGCCGTCAACGTGGATATTCGCCCCGGCAGGAACGTCTAAATCTTTCACGTAAAGCGTATCGCCAATTTCAAGCTCCCCAATTCTTGCCGTAATATGGTCAGGAATCTGAACGGCCAAACAATCGACTTCGATTGACCGCATTGACTGTTCGACCCGGCCACCCGAGACAACACCTGGTGAGGTCCCTCTGATTTCGATGTTAATATCCACCGTCACTCGCTCGTCGGAATCGACTCGAATTAAGTCAAAATGTTGAATTTCTCTGCCGAAAGTGTCCCATTGAACGTCTCGGAACATGGCTTTTTGAGTTTCGCCATTGAATTCGAGATCGACAACACGAGAGCCAGCGAAAACAAGGTGGGTCACTTGGGTTCCTGGCACGACGATCGATTCGGAATCTTGGCCATGCCCGTAAACAACTCCGGGGATGAACCCATCCCTTCTGAGATGGCGACAGGCAATCGACCCCAGTTTTTCCCTTTTTTCAGCAACGAGCTTTGTCTCGGCGGTCATTTCTCACAGCCTCATTCAAACAGAAAATTTAGCGTATTTACTAAACAGACGTCGGCAGCCAAAACAGACTGAACATCTGGATCAAAACAAATCACATCAACAAACCGAATGGCCTTTAAACCCAGTACCTAGAGATCCACTCAGCCATCTACTCCCACACGCGCTCGCGGGCAGACCTCGAGCGCGGTTGAGTGAAGCACGTAAGGTTAATCTCAGTAATAAGAATCTGCAACCGCTGGGAGTTAAGTTTTGAAGGTGATTGTGTGAAAAGTTTCGTTTCTGGGGAACAACTTACCCTGAACCAACGTCACAAAGTTTCTTAACGAACACCGACTTTCCAGTGGTAATCGATTCTCAGACCGGTATACTAGGAAGCAAAAGTGAACTCTCTATTGAACTTAACCAAATTCTACGGTCAGTTTTCAAGTTCAATTCCGCCAATCCCCGACTGATGAGGGAACGATCATGTTACGGGCACTCAAAAAAGCGAATTCAACCGGGCTTCATGCCGTAATCCTTATGGCCTTCGCATTTGCATTCCCGGCCATTGGTGCTGCTCAAAAGATCGAAATTCAGGTCCAAGGCCAGCAAAAGGGTCAACTAAAAGTTCAAGTTCAGGTTCAGGTTCAAGCAGCCAAACCCAAAAATCAAAAACCGGCCAATGGTAAGCCTGCTCAAAAAGCGGAAGCCAAAAAACCGGGCGACAAACCCGCCGATAAGAATGCAAAACCGGCACAAAAAAACATGCCCGCCTTTCCCAACGGGTTTGGAAACTTTTTAAAGAAGTTGTTCTTAGGACCTGCAGGCAAGCCGCTACCGGGTGCTGTTCCTCAGCCGCAGGCCAACAAACCAGCAAACGGCGATGAGAAAGCCCGCGACCACATTGACGGCCTCGCCCCGCACGACCCGAAACAATCGAGCTTGCTGCGCCGTGCGAAAAAATTGATGGACGAGGGCAACTGGAAACTGTCGATGGAAATTCTGCAGTACGTTTTAGAACGCCCGAACGATTCCCTAGTCCGACAGCCGAATGGTCGGTGGCTTTCATCTCGAACATTGGCCGTCCGGCTTCTGGGTGCGTTTCCTGCGGATGCGCTAAAACAGTATCGCAGCTTGTACCAAGCCTTGGCGGAAAGTCTACTTGAAGACGCCCAGAAGACGGGTCAACTTGAGTTGTATTCAGAAATTGCAGGAAAGTTTTTCCACACCCCTGCCGGCCAGAAAGCGGCCAACCATTTGGGAACCGTCCATTTCGACCGCGGCGAATTTGGCATGGCGACCCTGTGGTTTCAGCGGTTATTGAAGTACCAATCGCCACTCACCAAAGACATTCAATGGAAAATGAAAGCCGCGCTGGCATTGCGGGAAGCCGGTCAGGCAAAAAAAAGCACTGCCTTAATCGAACAATTAAAAGCAAACCCGGCCAGCGAAACGTTGAAGCTAGGCGGTTCTTTAGAAGCCGATTTAGATCGGTGGCTTGCGTCACTCGGGTCGCTTTCAGCCGACTCAATTCCGCAACTGAAAGAGTGGCCTCTGTTTAACGGAACGGCTAGTCGAAAGGCCATCTCAACTGGCAGCAACCCAGCATTACTGTCTCGGTGGTTCCAGCCCACCACGGAAAGCCACCCCATCAACAGACAGTTAGAATTATTAATTCAAGACATCTCAGACATGGGGAAATCGCCCATGCCAGCTTTTTTCCCTTTAATGGTCGATGGAAATATCGTGTTTCGAACCTTAGGCGGCGTGCGCGTTGTCGATGCAAAAACGGGGAAAACTCGCTGGGAAACGTTGCCTCGAATTTCAGCCGAACAGCTCTTAAACGGCAATCAAAAATCATCCACGACAACCATCCAAATTCAACAGGGTGCTCGGATTCAAGTCGTTGCCAAGAATTTCATCAATGGAAATCGTGGCATTTCTTACTACACATCTAGCGGAAACTCCGACCGTCACCCGCTAGCAAACCTGATGTTCCGCAACAGCACATTCGGAATTGTCAGCAGTGCAGGCGGCCAACTGTTCGTGATTGAAGACCAACCAATCCTCTCTCAACGCCAGCCGGGCTACAATTTTTCGAGAGGCCGTAACCAAGGAGACCCGCTATACCGCGACTGGTCGAGCAACACGCTTGTTTCTTACGATTTAAAAAGTGGGAGGCCATTGTGGGAAATCGGTGGGACGGCATCGGGCGAACCATTCGACCTACCTCTTGCGGGACAATGTTTTTTAGGTGCCCCGGTCGCTGACCGCGGAGAACTATTCCTACTGGGCGAAAAAGACAACGAAATCCGTCTGTTCGTCCTCGATGCCTTAACGGGCAAACAGAAATGGGACCAATTAATTTCCTACTCCGATGCCAAAATCGAACGCGATTTGGTACGCCGTTGGTGGTCTTTACAAGTCTCGGTCGGTAATGGGGTCATTGTTTGTCCGACCGGCGTCGGCTGGATCGTCGCCGTGAACCGTGCCGACCATTCCGTATTGTGGGCTCACCGCTACACCAAGCCGGGACAAAAACGACCCAACACACAAACGGCCGAAGTTCAACTGCAACCGCTTAACACACGCTGGGGCCCGGCGGCTCCTGTCGTGATTAACGACAAAGTTCTCTTCACGCCGCCCGAAGCACAGGTAATGGTTTGCCTCAGCTTAATAGACGGCACCAACCTGTGGTCGACTGAAAAAACAAAGGGCACTCTTCTCTACTTCGGTGGTGTATTCGATAAAACGGGGCTCCTGATCGGTCGCGATTCGATCTCAGCAATCTCGTTGAACAACGGTGCCACACAATGGGAATTGCCGATCCCGAATGAATCAGGCCAACCAAGTGGAGTCGGTGTGGCAACCGAAACCGACTACCATCTCCCACTTCGATCGGGCGAGCTATGGTCCATCAATATTAAAACCGGAAAGCTCAATTCAAAATCGTATCTTCCGAAAAACAGTCGAATCCTGGGCAATTTGGCTCTGTATCGGGGAATGTTCCTGTCGCTCAGCCCATTTGGCGTAGAAAGTTTCGAACAGAGTGAATCGATTCAGCGAGAAATCCAACAACGGCTCGCCAAAAACAACGACGACCCCTGGGCGCTCATCAAACAGGCTGAACTTCAAATCTTAAAACGAGACTTCCTCGCTGCACTGAAAAGCTTACACGCTGTACCGGCCAATAATCTCACCGAAAATTTGAAGCCACAATTTCATTCGGCGTTAGTCCACAGTTTAACCCAACTGGTACAGTCCGATTTCAAAAAATTTGATTCTGAAAACAGCGAACTTGAAAACGCCAGTCAATCGCCGGAAGAACAATTCCAGTTTGAAATTTTGCAAATCAATCGTCTAATTGCCAGAAAATCGACCGAAGCCGCGTTCGACCGACTATGGAATTTCAATCAAATTCAGCCCACACAATTCATCTCTCGATTAGACAACAGCCAGACGTTGGTTGAATTAGGCCAATGGATTGCCGGTCGTTTTCAAGATGTTTACGAACAATCAACTCAAAACCAAAAACAAAATTTCGACAGCCGAATTCAGGTCGAAGCCAATCGAGTTTTAACGCAAAACTTGGAAACTCAACAACGGTTTCTGAAACAGTTCTGGTTCCATCCCGAATCGCAAAATGTTGCCATCCGTGTCGTCAAGGCATACCAAGACAACGGCAATTTTCTACTTGCCGAAAACTTACTGAAAAAAATCTCTCGAACAGGCGACCAAGCCAACGCCGCGAAAGCCTATTTAAAATTGGCCGAACTCTACCGAGACGCAAAGTTGAACCGCTCATTCGAATTGGCATTAAAACGTGTTGAAACTCAGTACAGCCAGGCAACTCTTCCGGACGGACAAAAAACGGCCGACTTAGCCGCTGCGCTACGGAACGCACCGCAGCAATCGCCGCCCGCAGGAAACCAAACTCAATGGTGGACTGATTTCGATTTGAAGGTGACTCGTGGCGGAGGTTCCTACTATTCT
>Ga0115002_10004954_pt1 | contig 15899 bp, 14 predicted proteins | sample ArcticOcean_MG_C_8_FD_89576 | JGI IMG/M metagenome (GOLD analysis project Ga0115002, IMG submission 89576) | Marine microbial communities from western Arctic Ocean - ArcticOcean_MG_CB11_86 | ecosystem: Environmental > Aquatic > Marine > Oceanic | place: Arctic Ocean: Canada Basin | collected... | reverse complement strand
TCAGCTCAGATACCTTGAACCCGGGCAGCTGGCCGCCTTCGCCAGGCTTGGCGCCTTGGGCAACCTTGATCTCAATCTCGGAGCATTTGTTCAGGTACTCGGCCGTCACACCAAAACGGCCCGAGGCGATCTGCTTTATCTCCGAGTTAGCATTGTCGCCGTTGGGTCGTGGCGAAAATCGTTCGCGCGCCTCGCCGCCTTCGCCCGAATCGGACTTCGCACCAATTCGGTTCATAGCGATCGCAAGGGTTTCGTGTGCCTCGGGACTCAGTGCACCGAGCGACATCGCGCCTGTGACGAACCGCTGCCGAATCTTGGTGATTGACTCAACATTGTCATCGGCGATCTCTTCGCGGTCAGAGTGAAAATCCAGCAGATCGCGGAGTTGCACTGGCGGCATCTTGTGTACCGCTTCGGCATACCGGCTGTAGGTCTCATATGAATCTTGCGCTAAGGCTGATTGCAGTTGATGGATCAATCGGCCGTCAAAGGCGTGAACTTCGCCGTTGTTGCGATATCGATAGAGGCCACCCACAGGGAGTGCAACCACGTCGGTGGCGAAAGCCCTGGCATGTTGCCCAAGAACCTTTTTCTCGATTCCGGGCAGCCCAATACCGGAGATGCGCGACACCATTCCAGGAAACATTTCTGCAACCACGGTGCGTGATAGGCCGACAGCTTCGAAGTTGTAGCCGCCTCTATAGGACGAGATAACAGCGATCCCCATTTTCGACATAGTCTTCAGGAGGCCAGAGTCGACACTCTCCTTGTATTTGGTAAGGCAGGTCTCGATATCTGTCTCACCGAACAAACCGCGTTGATGACGGTCGGCGATCGCGGCTTCAGCCAGAGAGGCGTTGATCGTGGTCGCACCAACGCCGACGAGAACCGCGAAATAGTGAACATCGAGGCATTCAGAGGATCGCACGTTGATCGACGAGAAAGCCCGCAAGCCTTCCTCGACGAGGTGAGTGTGCACGCGGCCTGCCGCCAAGATCATCGGTACCGGTGCGCGTTGCGCCGATACGTTTTCATCGGTTAGGAACAGGTGAACTAGGCCACGGCGAACCGCTTCCTCGCTTGCGACCCGAATGCGATCAATTGCTTCACGCAGTGTTTCGGCGCCAACCTCGAAGGTGCAATCGATCTCTACGGCCTGAGCCCCAAGGTGTTCTCGCAGCCGTTCCATTTCGGCGTAAGTCAGCACAGGTGAATCGAGCTGAAGGATATTTGTTTGGCTGGAATCGACCTCTAGAACGTTCCCCAGGTTGCCCAGACGCGTCTTCAAGCTCATCACCCGCCGTTCGCGCAGCGAATCAATGGGTGGATTCGTGACCTGACTGAATTGCTGCCTGAAGAAATGATGCAACCCGCGATAGCCGCTAGAGAGCACGGCAAGTGGCGTGTCATCGCCCATCGAACCGGTCGGCTCCTTACCGGTTTCCACCATCGGGTGCAGGATGAGTTCGACTTCTTCAAGCGTGTGACCAACCGACACTTGGCGGCGTCGCAGGTCGGCGCGGCTCAGTGCGGGGATGATTGCATCACCTGCAATTTTCTTATCCAAGCGGCGAATATTTTTAGCCCACTCCTCATAGGGATAGGCCGCGGCGAGGCGGTTCTTTATTTCGCGGTCGTGGTAGAACTTGCCCTCGGCGAGGTCGACGGCAATCATCTGTCCTGGCCCGATGTGCCCCTTCTCGACCACCGCGTGTTCGTCAGTAGGCACCATGCCTGTCTCTGATCCGACAAATAGCAGTCCGCGATCCGTCAGTGTGTAGCGCAGCGGACGTAAGCCGTTGCGGTCCATGCCGCCTACGACCCAACGCCCATCCGTTGCTGCAATGGCGGCAGGGCCGTCCCATGGCTCCATTACAGCATTGCAATAGGCGTACATAGCGCGTTGGGACTCCGGCATATTAGTTTTGTTCGACCAGCTTTCCGGCACCAAAAGAGTCTTCACCTCAGGCGCGTCACGACCGGCGCGAACCAAGAGCTCAAACACCGAGTCGAGCGCAGCAGAATCCGAGCTACCGGCCTGCACGACCGGCTTGAGGTCTTCGCCGTAGTCGCCAAAATATTCCGACACCATACGAATCTCATGGCTCTTCATCCAGTTGACGTTGCCCTTCAGGGTATTGATCTCGCCGTTGTGCGCGAGGGTCCGGAATGGCTGCGCCAATTCCCACGTCGGAAAGGTGTTTGTCGAGTAGCGCTGATGAAAGATCGCAAAATTTGAGACGAAGTGATCATCGAGGAGATCGGGATAGAAATCCGTCAACTGCTCGGCCAGGAACATACCCTTGTAGATGATGGAGCGGCACGACAAGGAGCAGATGTAGAAGTTGCGCACCTGCGCCTCGATCACGCGGCGCTCAATGCGTCGGCGAATAACGTATAGATCGCGCTCGAATTCTTCTTCGGAGGCTCCCCGACCGTTAGCGATCATGATTTGCTCGATCTCAGGCCGGGTCGCATTTGCGACCTCACCAACGATCGACGCGTTCACCGGGACTTGGCGCCAGCCGTAAATCCGATGTCCAAAACGTAGAATCTCGGTCTCGACGATCGATCGGCACGTTTCCTGACCGCTGAAGTCGGTCTTCGGCAGGAACACTTGGCCTACGGCCAACAGTCCTTTGGATGGCTCGTGACCGGTGCGGGCGACATGCCGCTTGAAAAAGTTCTGAGGAATTTGGACATGAATGCCTGCGCCGTCGCCGGTCTTGCCATCGGCACCGACCGCGCCGCGATGCCAAACAGCCTTTAGAGCATCAATCCCTGCAAGCACGACCTCGCGCTGGGGACGGCCGTCGACAGATGCAACAAACCCGACGCCGCACGCCGCATGTTCGTCTGCGGGATTGTAGAGGCCGTGCTCAGAGAGAAAAGCGGCGTTATCAGCCCACGCTTTGACGAACGCGGCGCCGGCCTGGGGTTTGTTTTTTTTTGCCTTTGTCATTGCTGCCTCCGTTCTTGGAACTATCGGGCTCGATCGGTTCGTCCGCCAATTTTTCTTGCAGATGTGAGTGAATAGACGCCGCAGCATCGCGACCATCGCGCACGGCCCAGACGACCAGCGATGCGCCACGAACGATGTCGCCAGCCGCAAACACCCCATCAAGGTTTGTCATCCGTGACCTGAAATCGATACCGACCGTTCCCCATCCCGTCACACTAAGACCCGGCTCACCGAATAAGGTGGGTAGATCTTCTGGGTCAAACCCCAAAGCCTTAATTACGAGATTGGCCTTAATCTCATGCGCGCTGCCACCGACAATCTCGGGCGTCTGACGACCAGTCGCATCCGGCGCCCCGAGCCGAATGCGCACCGCCCTTACGCCGCGCACGACGTCATCGCCAAGATATGCCTCGGGGGCGGTGAGCCAGACAAACTCGACCCCCTCTTCCTGGGCGTGCTGCACCTCGCGCATTGAGCCTGGCATGTTTTCGAGATCGCGCCGATACAGGCACTTGACCGATTTTGCGCCCTGGCGAACGGCGGTGCGTACACAGTCCATCGCGGTATCGCCACCACCCAGCACAACGACATGCTTGCCCTTCGCATCAAGAGCACCGCTCTCGAATTCCGGCACCGCGTCGCCGAGACCTTTTCTGTTGGAGGCCGTCAGAAACGTCATCGACTGAATGATGTTGCCCAAACCGACCCCTGGCAGCGCCGCGTCGCGCGCCTTGTAAACACCGGTAGCAATTAGCACCGCCGCATGACGATCGCGGAGCTCTTGGAGTGAGGCATCGCGTCCCACTTCGAAGTTGAGTTCGAACCTGACGCCGCCTTCCTTAAGGAGGTCCGCGCGCCGCTGGACGATCTCTTTCTCCAGTTTGAAGCTTGGAATGCCGTAGATCAGTAGTCCGCCCACACGGTCGTAGCGATCGTAGATGACGACCTGATAACCCAGCCGGCGCAGTTCCTCGGCCGCCGCCATGCCACCCGGCCCCGCACCGACAATGCCGACCGATTGGTCGCGTTCTTGGCGCGGCTTCGGCGGCTGAACCCAGCCTTGATCCCAGGCAGTGTCGGTGATGTAGCGTTCAATCGATCCAATGGTGACCGACTCGAACCCTTTTTCGATAACGCAGTTGCCCTCGCACAGTCGGTCTTGCGGGCAGATCCGGCCACAAATCTCGGGCATGTTGTTCGTTGCCGAGGAGATTTCGTAAGCCTCCTCGAGACGACCTTCTGCCGTCATTTTCAACCAATCGGGGATGTTGTTGTGCAACGGACAATGGATTTGGCAGAACGGCACACCACATTGGGAGCATCGTGCGGCCTGCTGGGCCGCGTTAGGCCGTAGGTAGTTTTGGTAGATTTCCTGGAAATCCGCCGTGCGCTGAGTCGCTGCCCGCTTTTGCGGGTGCTCCTGCGCGATCTCGATGAATTTCAGTAGGCTCTCAGCCATCGTTTCCCCTTCTCGAGGGCCCTTATTAAGCAGTTTTCACCGCCGCCGCGAGCAAAAACCCGCAAAAATGACAGTGCTAATGACTTAATATATAGGTTTCACGCCACTCCGGGGCAAGTCAGGATACATTTTGTGGCGGTCGACCTGTTATATAGTACCGATATAGGACTATAATCGGGCATTGGTCGCCGCGCCTCAGTGTGATAGCAGAAGGCCCGATCGCCCAACGGGTTTTCCATGACGCTTCTTCAGTTGATCGTCCTTGCCGCTGTCCAGGGTTTCACCGAATTTCTCCCTATCAGTTCGTCTGGGCACCTAATCCTGGTCCCAGCAGTGGCCGACTGGCCGGACCAGGGACTGCTGATCGACGTTGCGGTCCATTTGGGAACCTTACTGGCTGTGGTCGCCTATTTTTGGCGTGATGTGGCCGGATTATTTTCAGGTCTTCTCAAGCTGGCCCGCGGTCGGCGCGATCCCTCGACCCGCCTCGTTGTGCATTTGATCATCGGGACGATCCCGATCGTTGTGGCGGGCGGCGTTCTGTTTGCTCTCGACCTCGTTGATCTGCTTCGCAGTCCAGAGGTCATCGCGTGGACGACCCTTGGATTTGGGATACTCCTCTACGTTGCTGATCGTTTGTTTCTCAGAGTACGCAAACTCGAGCAGATGACGCTGGGTCACGCAGCTATTATTGGCGGCGCACAAATTCTTTCATTGGTCCCGGGAACGAGCCGATCGGGGGTGACGATGACGGCGGCGCGAATGCTCGGATTCGAGCGACGGGACGCCGCCCGTTTTTCCATGCTGCTGTCGGTTCCAACCATTTTCGCCGCCGGCTTGTTGGTCGCGTCAGACATTTCTAAACTGGAATCTGTCGGCAACGTTACCGAAGCTGCCATCGCTGGCGTATTGGCTTTTGGATTTGCGATGCTTGCAATTGCGGCATTGTTGGCATGGCTGCGGCAGGCCACCTTCGGACCGTTTGCTTTGTACAGACTGGTCCTCGGAGGAGCCTTGCTGATTTGGATCTACGGCTTTGACTCAATCGGCTTGGTCTAGGCTGCGACCGCTCGGCCGCCCTTTCTGAAACGCGCAAGAAACCCAGGGACAACCGCCTCAAGCGGCGTCGGTGACACGCCCACTTCGGCCAGCCCCGGCAGGGCGTCACAAACATTGTCGATACGAAGTAGCTTGAGTTGATCGCGGGTTAACGGCGTTTGAGGCACCATCTCTAGGAAGGTGGCTCCGACGCTGGCTATCGAGAATGGGACCGGCAAAAGCAGACAACGCCGTCCCGTGTACTCCAAGACCAGCTCCATCAATTGGCGGAAGCTATAAACCCGCGGGCCGCCGATTTCGTAGGTCTTGCCGACCGTCACCTCATCGCTGAGGCATTGCGCGATCGCGGCCGCGACATCACCCACAAAAATAGGTTGGAACTTCGTAGCCCCGGCGTCGGCAAATGAATCGCCAAAGAGGGGTAAAACTGGCGATATTGCGGCCATTGCGCCAAAGCGGTTAAAGAACTGATCTTCGGGTCCAAAGACCAAACTTGGCCGGACGATCGTCGCCCCTGAATACTCATTCTTCAGCGTTGCCTCGCCCGCTGCTTTCGACTGCGCGTAGCGCGACGGAGAGTCGCTGCTCGCGCCGATCGCCGAAATATGGATAAGGCGCTCGACCCCACCCAAAACGGCCAGCCGTCCAACGCGGCCGGGTCCCTCGCCGTGAAGGGTGGCAAACGTTTGTTGTCCTCTATTGCGCAGGACGCCAACAAGGTTCACAACAGCCGATGCACCGTTGACCGCGGCGAGCACCGAGGTGTCATCGCGCAGGTTGACTTGAATGGGTACGATTTGGCCTACGTCGCCCAACGGCTGAAGGAACTTCGCCTTCTCGGGATGCCGAACGGCGACCCGAATGCGATAGTTTTGTGCGGCAAGTAGGCGGATCAAGTGGCGTCCGATAAAGCCAGATCCGCCTAACAACGTAATGATTCGTTCGGACATCAATTCCTCCGCTGCCAAGGCCGGCATCTTAGTCCCGCGCTGGAATCGGTCAATGAGCGAGGGCCAAGCTTGACACGACTATTGCTCACTCTTTACCAGTCGGCACGGGCCCAGGTGGCGGAATTGGTAGACGCGCTAGCTTCAGGTGCTAGTGGCCTTCGGGCCGTGGAAGTTCGAGTCTTCTCCTGGGCACCATGCCGCCGCGCCTGCCGCGGCCTTACAAAGGGGCTGTAATGGCGTTCGCACTGAAAATACACTTGCACCAGAATGATCTCCCTGACGGGCTGAGCCTCGGCGATGTAGTGGCAATAGATACCGAAACCACGGGCCTTTCGCTAGTTCGTGATCGCCTTTGCTTGGCTCAGCTCTCGGGCAACGGCAAGGATTGCCATCTTGTCCAGTTTCGTCATCCGGCGGCATTTGACGCGCCGAACCTTCGTGCCCTCATCGAAGACACAAAGGTGACGAAACTGTTTCACTATGGCCGTTTCGACATAGCAATGCTCGAACGCCACATTGGGAACATCGCAGGCGGCGTGTACTGCACCAAGATTGCCTCAAAACTTGTCCGCACCTACACAGACCGCCACGGTCTAAAAGATCTTTGCCGAGAGCTTCTTGGGGTCGATTTATCTAAGGAGCAGCAGTCATCGGATTGGGGTGCAGAGACGCTATCGCCCGAGCAGCAATCCTATGCCGCCCAGGATGTTCTCTATTTGCATCGCTTGCGCGACATCCTCAATGTGATGCTCGCCCGCGAGGGCCGCACTAGCCTCGCGCAATCGTGCTTCGAATTTCTACCAAAACGTGTGTCGCTGGATCTTGGCGGATGGCCGGAGGTCGACATCTTTTCGCATTAAGCGATTGCGAGAATTATTGAATTTGCCCTTATGGGAGCGCATAACTTGAGAGGTGGCGCGGTTTTCGTGCGACTCTTATGAGGCGGTTTTTACATGACTTTGGGCACAAGAGCGCGGGGATTAGCTAAAGAAGCGAAGGCTAATAGTGACCTTGATGTAGCCCGCGAGGTCTTAGCCCAAGAATCCGCCGCCCTGACGGAGTTAGGGCGGCTACTCGACGAACGCTTCACCGACGCGGTTGAAGTCTTTGCCAAAGTTGGTGGCCGCGTCATCGTCGGCGGCATCGGTAAGTCAGGTCAGATCGCCCGTAAAGTTGCCGCGACGCTGGCATCAACCGGAACACCCGCCCAATTTGTCCATCCGAGCGAAGCCAGTCATGGCGACCTGGGCATGGTGACCGGGCAAGACGCCGTCTTGCTATTTTCCAAATCAGGCGAAAACGGTGAACTCACCGATATCCTTTCCTATGCCAAGCGCTACAGCATTCCGCTCATCGCCATTACCGGTAATTCAACTTCAACGCTGGGCCTCGCGGCAGACGTCGTTTTGACACTGCCTGATGTTGCAGAAGCCTGTCCGATGGGCCTCGCACCGACAACTTCGACCACCATGATGATTGCACTCGGCGACGCCCTTGCGGTCGCGCTTCTGGAGCGAAACGGCTTTTCGGCAGACCGTTTTCGTGTGCTGCACCCCGGTGGCCGCCTCGGTGCGTCACTACGCCGCGTCGGCGATTTGATGAGGACTGCACCGGACGTGCCGCTGGCTGCACGGGCTGACACTATGGCGGACGTGCTACTTGTGATGTCAGAAAAAAATTTCGGCTGTGCGGGCATCCTCGATGAGCGCGACCGGCTCGCCGGTATCATCACTGACGGCGACTTGCGCCGCCATATGGCGCCTGGCTTGCTTGAATTGACGGCAGGAGCGGTCATGACAGCGGACCCTCAAACCATTTCTTCCGAAAGCCTGATCGCCGAGGCCGTGGCGCTCATGGCTGGCAAAATCACCAATCTATTTGTTGTTGATGATGGCCAGGTGGTTGGAATTGTTCGCCTTCACGATTGCCTGCAGGCCGGCGCCGCATGACGTCAGACGCCGCCGCTACTCCACCGCGACACGTTTTCTCTCCACAGGGTCCGCGGGCCTTGGGACGGAGATACAGCCGTTTTGTGAGCCTTGCCAAAATTACGCTCCCCCTTATCGCACTGGCTCTCGTCATGGTTCTGGTCGCTTGGCCGCAGGCCCAAAACGAAGACGCCACGTTCCAGGTCTCGCTCGCGGCGCTGCCCGAGGGCGACGCTGGTGATGCCGGCATGACGCGGGCACGTTTCGTCGGCACAGACGCGAAAGACCAGGCATTTGTCATCACCGCAGAACGGGCTATGCCGAACGCAATCAATCCAGAGCGCATCACGCTCGAAACGCTACAGGCCGATTTGACCCTCAACAGCGGAGCCTGGGTATCGATGTTGTCTGTGACAGGCCTTTATGATCGCACCCAGCAAAGTCTATCATTGCGTGATGGCGTCGACCTTTTTGCCGACAACGGCTTTGCCCTCCACACAGCGAGTGCCCGAATTGATCTGGCGGACGGAACAGCACAAGGAAGTGAAACCGTTCGGGCCCAAGGTCCGATGGGGGAGTTGAGTGCGGACTCATTTCGCATGGAGCGTGACGGACAACGGCTTTTCTTCAAAGGCAACGTGCGGATGACCCTGCAACCGGGCAAGGCGCTATGACGGTTCGTTTTCTTCCTGCACTGATGCTTTTTGCGGCAATGGTATTCGGCGCAAACGCAAGCGCTCAGCAGGGCATGGCCCACGACACAGAATTACCGATCGAGATTGCCGCTGACGCTCTTGAGGTGCAGCAGGACAAACAGATCGCGGTGTTCAGCGGCAATGTCGATGCCCAGCAGGGGAGTATCAAACTCCGAGCCGATCGGATTTGGGTTCACTACCAGGGCGACGCCGCTGAGGATGCCGCAAAGGCCATCTCAAAAATCGACGCTGAGGGTAAGGTTTTCTTCTCCTCGGGTACGGAAACCGCTGAGGGGGATCAGGGAACCTACAACGTTGATAATGGCGTAATCACGCTGACCGGCGAAGTGGTGCTGACCCAGGGGAACAATGTCATCAAGGGAAATCGCCTGGTGTTCGACCTTACGACTGGCCAGAGCACAATGGATGGCGACAAACGAGGGGGCGATGGCCGTGTTCGCGGATTGTTCGTTCCGCGTCGAAGCGGCGGGCGTTGACCGTCTGTTAACCAAATATGGCCTAGGGTCAGATACGGTAATGGTGGTAATTGATTAATGGCGGATTTGAGTGGCCAAGACCCCGATGGACCGCGGCTCGTTGCCAGCAACGAAGGGCTTGTCGCCCAGAGCCTCGGGAAGTCCTTCCGCAAGCGTCCTGTGCTGCGCAACGTAACGCTGTCGGTTCAACGCGGGGAAGCGGTCGCGCTTTTGGGGCCTAATGGTGCCGGCAAAACCACCTGCTTTTATTGCATGACTGGGCTCATCGCCCCGGACTACGGCGCCATCACGATGGATGGCCACGACATTACTGACCTTCCGATGTACCGCCGAGCGCGGCTAGGGATCGGGTACCTACCGCAGGAAGCGTCAATCTTCCGGGGCTTGACGGTCGAGAATAACATTCGCGCGGCCCTCGAGGTGACAGAACCTCATCATCACCGGCGCGAGGAATATCTTGAAGAATTGCTGGCCGAATTCTCTATTGAGCATCTTCGCCGCGCTTCCGCGATGACGCTTTCTGGGGGCGAGCGGCGGCGGGTGGAAATTGCCCGCGCGCTTGCTACGCGGCCAAGTTTCATACTCCTTGATGAACCCCTTGCCGGCATCGACCCGATTGCGCTTGGGGACATTCGCGATCTTGTGGCCCACCTCAAGCATCGCGGCATCGGCGTCTTGATCACGGATCACAATGTGCGCGAGACGCTTGAGATCGTCGACCGTGCCTACATCCTGCACGATGGCGGGATTTTGATGGAGGGGCCGCCCTCCGAAATCGTCGCCCATGAAGCCGTCCGCCGAGTGTATCTCGGCGACCGCTTTACGATGTAGGGAGTTCGCGTGGCGCTCGGACAACGGCAGGAGATACGGCAATCCCAATCGCTCGTGATGACGCCACAACTGCAGCAAGCGATTAAACTGCTGCAGCTAACGAATATTGAGCTCTCGGAATTCGTCGAACAAGAGATCGAACGCAATCCGTTGCTGGAGCTCATCGAAGGAGAGCAACCGGAACGGGGCGATGCGGTGCCTTCCGAAGACAGCTCCCGTGCCGGCACTGACGATGTCGACACAGCCGCACTTTCTTCGGCGGCAGAAATCCCCAAAGACAACGACCAGCCGCTCGATATGAGCTATGGCGATGTCTATACCGACAATGCCACAGGTGAAGGATACCCTTCTGATGCAGGGCTTCGCGGCCCCTACGGAAGCATGGGCGGGTCGTTTGACGCGTCGGGTGACTTGCTGGAACAAACCATTGGCGAGGAAATCGGTCTCACCGATCATCTTCTTGCACAATTAAATATGGATTTTGCCGATCCGGTCGACCGCCTTATCGGCTTCAACCTTATCCATATGCTCGATGACGCAGGCTATTTGGCCGGCGAGATATCAGCGATCGCGGATCAAGTGGGCGCGACGGTTGAGCACGTGGAAACAGTACTCAAACGCTTGCAAGCATTTGACCCCGTAGGAATCTTCGCGCGGGACCTCGGCGAGTGCCTGGCTCTGCAACTGCGCGAAAAAGATCGCTATGACCCAGCGATGGCCGCCCTTATCGACAATCTTGATTTGCTTGCCGCCCACAATCACACTGCGTTGGTCGCGCGCTGCGGTGTCGAGGCAGAAGATCTCGCCGACATGATCCAAGAGCTTCGGCGGCTTAACCCCAAACCCGGGCTAGCGTTCAGCAATGAGATTGCGCAAACAGTGGTACCCGACGTGTATGTCCGTCCCGGATCGAATGGGGGCTGGACGGTCGAACTCAATAGCGAAACGCTGCCAAAGGTCTTGATCAATCAGCAATACTTTACCGAAGTCAACACAAAGACGTGTTCGCGCAAAGACAAGGCCTACATCACTGAGCATTTGAATTCTGCTAATTGGTTAGTGAAATCCCTTGAGCAGCGGGCTCGAACGATTTTGAAGGTCTCGGCCGAATTAGTGCGTCAGCAAGAAGCCTTTTTTGCAAATGGCATTCAGCACCTTCGCCCGCTAACTCTTCGAGATATCGCGCAAGAGGTAGAAATTCATGAGAGCACCGTGAGCCGGGTGACAACGAATAAGTACATGGCGACGCCGCGCGGCACTTACGAGCTCAAGTACTTCTTCACATCGGCGATTACAGCCACGACGGGCGGCGATTCCCTTTCTGCCGAATCCGTACGGCACCGCATTCGCGACTTGATCAACAAGGAGCCCGTGGGAGCAGTCCTTTCGGATGACAAAATTGTTGACATGCTGCGCGGCGAGAACATTGATATTGCCCGCCGGACCGTCGCAAAGTATCGGGAGGCCATGCGAATTCCGTCATCTGTGCTCCGGCGCCGGATCAAAAAATCGGCATCAATCGCCACTAGATAGGCTTAAAAATCTAAGTTTTCTGGGATTTTATGATTATTTGACAACCGCGCGACGCAGGGCCTATGTTCCGCCGCCTCAAGCCCCGGCCAGATGGTGATCCGCCGGCCTGCGGCCAACAAACAAGCAATCGATGTCGAATCAAACTCGCGGTTATTCTAACGACGCACTTAGCTTCGCCCGCCTGCGTCCGTTGCGCGGCGCGAGCTGTCGCTGCGCCTGGAAGACCCACGACCAATTCCAAATGGTCAGGGTTAGCGAGCCTCGATAGATGGATATCACCGATTTGTTAAGTGCGGACTCAGTTGTCTCGCACCTCAAAGCGACCGGCAAGAAGCAGGCGCTCCAAGAACTGGCCGTCATCGCGGCCCGTACAGTAGGGCGCGAGGACCGCGAGATTTTGGACATTCTCCTCGAACGAGAGCGACTGGGAACCACGGGCGTCGGCCACGGGATTGCAATACCTCACGGGAAGCTGAAGGAATTGGACCGGCTCCACGGCGTGTTTGCTCGGCTGGAACGGCCGATCGATTTCGATGCGATCGACGACGAACCTGTTGACCTAGTCTTCGTTTTGCTGGCACCAGAGGCCGCAGGGGCCGATCATTTGAAGGCACTGGCGCGTGTCTCTCGCCTGCTACGCGACACCTCGGTGTGCGAGAAAATTCGCGGCTGCGATAGCCGCGACGCCATTTATGCAGTCCTAACTGAGCAGATGGCCACGTCGCACGCGGCTTAGACCAAACCGTACAGCTAACCTTCCTGCGGCCGGAAATGCTATATTCCGGATCATGTGCTTCGCCTAGGCAGCTTGCTGTTTGCCGCGATACTCTCCGCATACTTTGTCGGGAAAATTTTTGGAGGGGCGCACGTCCAGCAATCCGTTCCACCGCCGATACTTCTTGGGTCGTCGGTGGAATGCACGGTGCCAGAGGTACGCTGGGTTCAAAACTACTTTAATCAGGTTCCTGGGCCGGGCGCCGAAGATTTCACCTGCGGACGGCGCCTAACATCGCGAAAGTAGTTGGCGGGAGGGCCCGCAAGGGGTGCTGGATTGAGCCGCCCGAAGCTAACGGGTGCCGCACATCTCTAGTGATGTCAGCCTCCCACGGTGACTTCTGCGAGCGTTTTGTCCGGTCCGGTTGTGATCTCGACCGAGCGAACCAATGCTTCGACCTGAGGGCATGCCATGTCGATGTGCAATAGGGGGGGGCTCCAGAGAGGCGCCACCGACTTCGATACCGTTGGCCAAAACGAATGAACGCTGAAACTGTCGGGCCGCAATGCCGCGGCGCAGGAACACCCGTTCGCGGCCGCCAGCGCCTTGCTTACAGCGGACAACGAGCTGCCTCGATTCAATCGTGATACTAAGTTGTTCCTCGGCGAACCCTGCAACCGCCAGTGTGATTCGAAGGGCACCCGGCCTCGTTTGTTCGATGTTGTACGGCGGGTACCCATCGCCCGCAGATTTTGTCAGCCCGCCGACAGTGCGCTCAATTTCTTCAAACCCAAGAAGGAGCGGATGATCGAAAATAGATGAGCGTCCCACGGCTTTTCCTCCTCGTCAGTGAGCGAGTTCAAACCAATTGGGGCCCTCAGCAGCACCCCAACGACATCGATGCGGGGTGCTTGGGCGATTACTTCAAGATTTCTCAGATTACGTGCGTGGGAGCAGATCTTTAATGAATTGCGGCAACGAGAACGCCGCCTGATGGATGCCTGCATTGTAGTAGCGCGTCTCAAGTGCGGCGGCGGCGATCCGCTGGGCCACGGTCGGCGCGACCGGCCGTGATAAGTCGGCCGCGTTGCAGCCCCAGCCCAACGCCATAAACCCACCGAAATAGGTTGGCACGGCAATCAGGTAAAACCCATGATGCGCGTATACGCCGTCAAACCGCTGCGCCGTTCGGATGAGCTCGTCAGCCTGAAAGTACGGAACCCCATTCTGAGTGATGACAATGCCGCCATCATTCAGGATTGCCGCGCAGCGACGATAAAATGCACGCGTGAATAGGCCTTCGCCAGGCCCAACCGGATCAGTTGAGTCGACAATCACCACATCGAACCGATCGTCGGTATCCGCAACAAATTGCACGCCATCCCCGACGATCACATTGGCCCGCGGATCATCAAACGCTCCCGCACTCAGGCTTGGCAGGAACTCCTTACTGAGTGCGATCACCTGACCGTCTATGTCCACCATCGTTGCCCGGGCGACCGGGTGCCGCAGAACCTCACGCAGCACGCCACCGTCACCGCCGCCAATAATCAGAATCTGTTGCGGCGCGCTATGCGAAAACAAAGGCACGTGGGCCATCATCTCGTGATAGACGTATTCGTCTTTTTCGGTCGTCTGGACGATACCATCGAGCGCCATCACGCGCCCGAGCGCCGCGTTCTCGAAGATTTCGACATGCTGAAAATCGGTATTGCCCTCATACAGCACCGATCGACGGGCAAAACTTTGTGAGACGGATGGGTAGAGTGCCTCGCGGAACCAATCAGTCATTGTCCTCGTCCGCGCCACCAAACAGCGAATTGAACTCTTTACGCAGCGCATTCATCTTTTCGTTCACCGCGGCTTGGCCCGTAGGGTCGGACCAAACCCGATGCTCGCCGAAGGCATAGGCTTCGGCATTCTGCTCGTACAGGAAGGCGTTCATCCGATTCGCAACCCAATTGTTGCGGGTTTTCGTCAGCTTGGCTGGGACGCCCATAACGATTGAATTGGGCGGTACGATCGTGCCTTCGCGAACGAACGCGCCACCCGCGACAATCGAGTTTTCCCCGATTACTGCTCCATCCATGATTGTTGCGTTAATACCAATCAGGCAATTATCGCCGATTGTGCAGCCGTGAATCGTACAGTGATGGGTGATGGAGCAGTGATCGCCCACAATGGTGGATGTTGCAGCCCCAACATGAATCATCGTGAAATCTTGGATGTTAGTATGAGCGCCGATCTCGATTGAAAGCGCTTCGGCGCGCATCGCCACGTTGATCCAAACCGATGATCCCTCACCCATCTCAACATCACCGTAAATTTGCGCGCTGGGATGGATGTACGCTGCCGAGTTCACTTTGACCATCGGACCAAACTCAGTCATTCAACCTCACGAAGTCGTTTTCGGCACGCTTGGTCGCGACAAAGTAGCCGCGATCACAGGCGCTGAACGCCAGCAGCGAGCAGATTACCACCCAGAAATCTGTCGCACATCTAAGGGTAATCATTATGTGTCCCAAGATCTTCGGACGACTAGCGATCGGATCGCGCAAGAGAATCTTCAGCGCAGGCGAACCCGAGAACTGCGCCCACTTGATCGTCAGTGGCCATGCCGAAACCCGTGAGAGTATGGGAGAAGGGGGGGCAAGTCGTGGCCATTCTTGGACCCGGCGACGTCGTTGGTGAGATGGCGCAGTTTGATGGGCGGCCTAGGATGGTCGAGGCGGTCACATTGGAGGACACAGAGGTCGTCATTGTCGCCCGCGAAGAATTCCTTAAACGTCTAAACGAAATGAATCCCGTAATGCGCAGGATGCTGCAGATCATGGTCGGACGTGTTCGCAGCATGACCGACGAGTTCATGAAACGAAAAAATGAGAGCCGTTGGAGCGAGAAATCCGGTGACTTAGCACCTTCTACCTAGCTCCAATCCGCCCAAAAATGCCGAAGGCCAGTAGTGGGCCGAGCCTTCGAGGAAACTGGTGGAGCCAGGCGGAATCGAACCGCCGACCTCTTGAATGCCATTCAAGCGCTCTCCCAACTGAGCTATGGCCCCGGGCGCCGACCATTGTGTAGTCTGCGGCTCGGAACCTAGGGCCGCTCTGGCCCTGAATCAAGTCCGGGAAACGGGTTCGCTAGGGAAGGTAATTGTTCCCGCCGGACACTGGGTTCATCATGGCCGAAATGGAGAGCGCTATGGCTGAGACTCTACCTCACGCAATGTTGCCCCGTGCCAACCACGATGAACTTGCCGGACAGCAGTTC
>Ga0115002_10004953_pt1 | contig 15900 bp, 8 predicted proteins | sample ArcticOcean_MG_C_8_FD_89576 | JGI IMG/M metagenome (GOLD analysis project Ga0115002, IMG submission 89576) | Marine microbial communities from western Arctic Ocean - ArcticOcean_MG_CB11_86 | ecosystem: Environmental > Aquatic > Marine > Oceanic | place: Arctic Ocean: Canada Basin | collected... | reverse complement strand
TGCCCTGAATTCCGACTGAATATTCACCGTGCAAGATCCCGTAATGGCTATATTTTCCGTCCCTAGGGCGATGCCCCAGGCTGACATAGGACCGACCCTTCGGGCCTGAAGATGTGATGCGTGTTTTGCGGGATGCGAGGCAAAATATGCATGTGTTGTATTTTCCGTCCCTAGGGCGATGCCCCAGGCTGACATAGGACCGACCCTTCGGGCCTGAAGAAAAGAGTCTGTGCGCCGCTCGTTAGGTGCGCTCGCACGCGGCGGTCATTGGAGAACAAAGCTACATTGCGTTTGCGGCTTGGCCTACTTCTCGCACTAGCTTTGCAGCTTGCTCACATTGTTCCTTGGTGACGTCTAGATGAGTTACCGCTCGGATGACTTGCGGAGCAATGGCCAGAACTTGGACGCCCTCTGCTTCCAATCGGTCGGCGAATTGTTGGGCCGTTCCAAGGGATTGGTCGACGTCGAAGATGACGATGTTGGAGTCGACTTGTTCGGGGTTGAGCGTGAGGCCCTGAGTTTCTTTGACAGCCGTGGCGAGCAGCTGCGCGTTGTTGTGATCTTCGCTCAATCGTTCGACGTTATTCTGTAGCGCATACAATGCTCCGGCGGCGATGATTCCACCTTGTCGCATACCGCCGCCGAAGAGCTTGCGATGGCGTCTGGCTTCGTACATCATCTCGGCGGGACCAGCGAGTGCCGAGCCGACGGGTGCTCCGAGTCCTTTGCTATAGCAAACGCTCACGGTGTCGAAGTGTTGAGCCCACTCTTTGGCGGACCTGCCGCTGGCCGCGACGGCATTGAAAAGGCGAGCTCCGTCGAGGTGCGTTCGCAGTCCGTTCTCTTTCGCCCAATTACAGATTTCGACAACACCTTCATACGGGAGAACTCGACCGCCTCCGCGGTTATGAGTGTTCTCGAGGCTGACGAGTTTGGTGCGGACGAGGTGTTCGTTTTCGGGACGAATTAGCCCGCGCAGTTGATCGAGTTGCAGGATCCCGTTTTCGCCGTCGATGGGACGAGCAGAAACTCCGCTGAGCTGAGCGAATCCCGCTTGCTCGTAGTTGAAAATGTGACACCCCGTCTCACAGATAAACTCGTCACCCGGTCGGCAGTGGATCCGAATCGCGATCTGATTGGTCATCGTGCCCGACGGCATGAAGATCGCCTCTTCCTTCCCCAGCAGTTCCGCCGTCAGCTTGTGTAACTGATCCATCGTCGGGTCGACAGCGATCACGTCGTCGTCCACGTCGGCATTGGCAATGAATTCTCGCATTTCAGCGGAGGGGCGAGTTACGGTGTCGCTGCGGAAGTCGATGCTGGTCATGATTTGCTTTGGTCAGACAGGGAAAGGGACGGATGGAGACGGAGTATTAGGACAGTGGGCGTACTCCGTTATATCCAGTGGGCTGGACGACCACAAATGGGGCGAAATGTATGGAATTCCTCGGATCTCGCCCCTTTCCTCGTTTGCCGCGAACGTTCACAATAAAAGGTTTGTCTAACAGTAAGGCTGTCCGCCGTGGCGGAGCGGCTTGGAAACTAGTGCAAGCTCGGCCGAAAGGCCAGTTCAACCGTTAAACGTGAAGAGCGAATGTCCGAATCTCCACTGAGTATTCTGCGAATTGATACGCGGCAGGACGACATCCAGCAGGCTCTGGATCAAATGCGCGAGAAGCTGAGTCCGCGTGGTAACGTCGTCAGCGAAGCTGGCCGCCAGCGAACCATCGATGTCTTTGGCGAGCCGCTTTCGCCGCAGGAAGTGGTCGAGCGGATTTGTAGCGAAGTTCGCGAGCAAGGCGTCGACGCTCTGCTGCGATATACCGAACAACTTGACAATGCCAAGATAACTCCTCAGACGCTGCGAGTTAGTGCCGAAGAGTTAGAGGCTGCACACGCTCAAGCCGATCCCGAATTCCTAGCGACCGTGCGGCGGATTCGCGACAACGTACTCGAATTTCAAAAAGCCATTCTGCACCAAGATGTCGAGATCAGCCGACCCGGTGTCATTTTACGGCAACGTTATGTTCCACTGAAACGGATTGGCATTTGCGTTCCCGGTGGAGCTGCCGCTTATCCGTCGACTGTGTTAATGACTGCCGTGCCAGCGATGGCCGCTGGCGTCGAGGAGATCGTCGTCGTTGCTCCACCAACAGACTTTGGTGCCAACAATCCAGATGTGCTCGCCACCTGCCACGAGCTTGGTGTGAAAGAAGTATATCGAGTTGGGGGTGCTCAAGCTGTCGCGGCATTGGCTTACGGAGTGGAAGGAATACCTGGAGTCGACATGATCGTTGGCCCCGGCAACATGTTTGTCGCTCTGGCAAAAAAATTGGTCTACGGCGAAGTCGACATCGATTCAATCGCGGGGCCGAGCGAAGTTGTCGTGATCGCCGATCCAACCACTCGACCGGACTTCACCGCTGCAGATCTGCTCGCACAAGCCGAACACGCACCGGGCGCGAGTATCTTGGTCACGTGGAGCGAAGAAGTCTTGGAAGCGACCGTGGCAGAGCTCGAGCGACAAGTCGCTTTGCTTTCCCGGGAAGAACTCACGATCCATAGTCTCAATCAATACGGCGCCTTGATTTTGGTCAAGGATGTCGAAGAGGCGTTAGCGATTACCGATTTGATTGCGCCGGAACACTTGCACATCGCCACAGATAATGCCGAAGAGTTGTTGAGCAAACTTCGAAACGCGGGCGCGGCATTTATGGGTAACTATAGTCCCGTAGCGTTAGGCGATTACGCGGCTGGTCCGTCGCACGTATTACCAACTGGTGGTACCGCCCGTTGGGCATCTGGTCTGTGTGCTAACGATTTCCTGCGCAGTGGCAGTGTAATTGCCTATGAAAAAGAGGCGATGCAAGAGATCGCTCCCGACGTTCAGCGAATGGCCGACAAAGAAGGCTTAACCGCCCACCGCGCGAGTGTCGACGTGCGACTCGATTCGTAAAGCAAAAAATCAAGCGGCAACGGTCGCAAGTATTAACTTCCAAAGGCAACGACATGTCGTTCTTCCGACCTGAGATTGACGCGATGGCAGGGTACGTCCCGGGGGAACAGCCTCAAGCTGGTAAGTTCATCAAACTCAACACCAACGAGAATCCCTATCCGCCTTCTCCCGCCGTGAACGCGGCCATCAAAGCAGCGGTCGACTCGGGGTTGGCTCGATATCCCGATCCCATGGGAACTTCTTTCCGCAATCGCGCTGCCGAAGTTTACGGCGTCGAACCCGATTGGATTCTCTGCGGTAATGGCAGCGACGACATCCTCACGATTCTCACTCGAGCTTTCGTTGGACAGGGACAGAAGCTTCGCTTGCCGTACCCCAGCTACATTCTCTATCGAACGCTCGCTCAAATTCAAGGAGCGGAATGGGAAGAGGTATCGTTCAATTCCGATTGGACGTTACCCGCTTCGTTTGCAGCCAATGACGACAATCTTAAGTTCGTCTTCCTGCCCAATCCGAATAGCCCAACGGGAACGGTAATTCCCAACCAGCAGCTGCTGCAACTTGCCGAACAACTCCCCTGCCCTCTGCTGGTTGATGAAGCCTACGCCGATTTCTCCGAACAGAATGCAATTGAATTGGTCGCTCAAAACGAGAAGATCATGGTCTCCAGGACGCTCAGCAAGTCGTACGGATTGGCTGGTCTGCGGTTCGGATATTTGATTGCTCAGCCGCACATGATTGCCGAGCTGACGAAGGTGAAGGACAGTTACAATTGCGACGCGCTTTCGATAGCAGGTGCCACGGCAGCCATCGACGATCAAGCTTGGCTGCTCGAAAATCGCAGCAAAGTGATCGCCACTCGCGAGCGAATGACCAGCGAACTTCGCGAACTTGGTTTCGACGTGCTCGACTCGCAAGCCAACTTCGTTTGGTGCACGCATCCATCACAACCGCTAGAACCGTTATACGAACAGCTGAAATCGCAACGGATATTGGTTCGATACATGGAGTATCCCCAATGGGCTGACGGATTACGTATAAGTGTAGGTACGGACGAACAAATTGACGCCTGCTTGGCGCTGCTACGTGGAATGATGCAATGACTCGAACAGCCACTATTGACCGACAAACCGCCGAAACCCAAATCCGACTCGAGTTGAATCTCGATGGCACTGGGCAGTCGGACATCAAGACCGGTGTCGGATTCTTCGACCACATGTTGGAGCTCTTCACCAAACACGGTCAGTTCGATCTGAAAGTCGAAGCCAACGGCGACTTACATGTCGACCAACACCACACGGTCGAAGATGTCGGCATTTGTTTAGGCCAAGCATTTCGACAGGCTCTGGGCGACAAAGCGGGAATACGCCGTTACGGTTTCTTCACGCTGCCCATGGAGGAAACTCTGGCGTCGGTGACGGTCGATTTGAGTGGCCGTTATTACATGGTCTTTAACGCTGAGTTCCCATCGCAAAAGATCGGCGATTTCGATAGCGAACTGGTGGAAGACTTTTGGCAATCCATGTCGGCCAATGCACTGTGTAACCTGCACATCAATATCCAGTATGGCCGCAACAGTCATCACATCAGCGAAGGCATCTTCAAATGTGCCGCGCGGGCCTTTCGAGTGGCCACTGAGAACGATCCCAGAATGACAGGCATTCCAAGTACCAAAGGATCGCTGTAGTACTAGCACGACGCACTAGCGAGTGAATCTTCTTCTTTCCGGCATCGGCCAAAACGTCTCTAGGGCGTTGCCGGCATTGCCCCAGGCTGACATAGGACCGTAGTCGGCGGCGGAGCACGGGCTTTCAGCCCGTAATTAGGCGCGGTTGCGCGAAGACTTTTGGATTGCACCGGTGCGAGTTACGGGCTGAAAGCCCGTGCTCCGAGAAATCGCGCCGTTCTCACTTGCTTCCTACAGTGTCAGAGAAAATAGATTTTGCTTTTATGCTTTAAAGCGGTAGCCGATGTAAGGCACTCGTTGCACGTAGTCGCGGAATACGCCGAGCTTCGATCTTATTCCGCTGATGTGCTGGTGTAGATTGCGATCGGTAACGGGAAATTGCTCGGTCGTGACTGCCGAAACGATCTCTTCTCGACGAAACGCGTGGTAGGGTCGGGAAGCGAGAAAGGTGAGGATGCGGAACTCGATGATATTAAGCGTTACCCGTTCGAGACCCATGTTGAATCGATAGAGAAACCGTTCGGAGGGCCGAATGGTATCTGTCTTCCGTTTCGCGCGATCACCTTCTTGCCGAACCCATTGTTCGTCAGGCGAAAACACGAGGTTTGATTCAACCGGTTTCGGGTCCATAAAGGCCACTAAAAAGAATGTCTGCGATGGGAGCAACTTCAACTGCTTCCATTATTGGTGGTTCGGTCGATTGAATCCAGTGCGAAAGTCTCCTGAAGACCGAGAATCTGTAACGCAAAGAAGCCGCAAACCCGTGAATTCGCGGCTTCAATCGTCCTTCAACTCACCGAGTTGGCTGGACACCCAATCGCGAATTACTTCTTGCTGCCGATACAATAGAGCGTTGAATCTGTCCGAAGAAACAGATTGTCTCCGGCCACGGCGGGTCCGGCGTTCATGAGGTTCTCGTCGGATTCGATCACGTTTGTGGCAAGTTCCTCGTACTTCGGACTGGCCTTGAGGACGACTACACCTTGGTCGCGAGTGGTGACGATCAATCGATCGCCAGCGCGAATCATAGAAGCATAAATTCTTGCTCGTGTTGGCAGCCGCTCGCGGTAGATCGATTCGCCCGTTTTGGCATCGAGGCAGTTGGCGACGGCTTTGTCGCTGGCCCAGTAAATGTGGCCGTTGTAATAAACTGGCGAAGTCACGTTCGCGCCGATATTGGCTTGCCACAACTTGTGCGTCTCGGTGACATCGCCTCTGCCTCCGAGTTTAATAGCCATGCTGCGATTAGTGCGGCCGCCGAGGCAGTAAACGATGCCTTCGTGAAAAACGGGCACCGGAACCACGTAGTCATCGATGCCATCGCAGTTCCAGAGTTCTTCGCCTGTTTTCGGATCGAAGCCTTTGACGACGTCGATCTGATTGATGACTAATTCGCTTTTGCCTTCGGCAGTCTTGGCGATGCAAGGAGAAGTCCAAGCCTTTGCAACGGGCGAAATCTTCCAAACTTGTTCTCCCGACTTTTTGTCGAACGCGAATGCCGACTGGCTTTCGATACTGGCGTTAACGATGACTAGATTTTCGTGAACGACCGGAGAGGAGGCGGACCCGAAGCCCGCAGTCTTTTCGCCGACTTCGGCGTGCCACAGCAACTCGCCTTTCATGTCGTAGGCGACTACTCCGGAAACTCCAAAGAAAGCGTACACAGCTTCGCCGTCGGTCGCAGGCGTGCTGGTCGCGTAGCCGTGATCTTGAATTCGTTTGGAGAAATCCTGAGTCTTCTCGCTGGCGACAATCGATTTATCCCAAATCGGCTCGCCGGTCGCGCGGTCAAAACAGAGGACGTGCAGTTTCAGTTGCGACTTGTCCGTTTCGCTTTCCTTCGTGCCAAACCCAGTAAAGGCGGTCAAGAAAACCTTGTCACCCCAAACGATCGGGCTGGAAGCTCCGCGTCCTGGCAGAGCCGCTTTCCAGGCAATGTTGCTATCGGAACTCCACTCGATGGGGAAATTCGCCGCCTCTGCTGTTCCGTTGCCCGCTGGCCCGCGAAATTGAGGCCAGTTATCCGCGACTGCTGACGATGTGTATTCGACTAGAAACAGACAAGCAACGAGTGTTAGCGTCGCGAAGCGGTTACAGTAATTGCCGAGAGGTGTTCTTTGATTTGACATTCGGTAGGCTCAACAAATTGGGAGTGAGTGTTGGGGTGGAATCGATTGGAAATCGGTTGGTTTCAGAGTGTTACGCGACTGGTTATGATAATGCACGAACTGATCGGAATCGGTGTCAAAGTATTAGATGCGCAGCTAACCATTAATATTGCTTCAATATATTGATTGCTTGACGGCATGAAGGAATTGGCAAGCAAGATGCTTACCCCACTTTTTAGAATTGACCAACTATTTGGAGCCAAATAGCCGTTATGGACCAGTCGTTTCTAGAGGAGATTATCAAAGACCCCAACAACGACGATCCGCGTTTGATCTACGCGGATTATCTGGAGGAAAATGGCGATCCGCTCGGTGAGTTGATTCGGTTGCAGTGCGATATGGCAAAAATGAGAGGCGACGAGCCAGAGTTTCCGGCGCTCGAAAAAAGGCAGTTTGCGTTACTTAAGAAGCATAAGCCGCGTTGGACAGAGTCTGTCGCTGAGATGACACGGACAGCAAAAGTCTACCGCGGATTCGTCCGGGACGTCGTGCTCGGTGCAAAGCAGTTCATCGCCCATCATAAGACGCTGTTTGAACGGGCTCCGATTCAAAAGGCCACGGTCGTAAAAGTCAGCTCCAAGTCGTATGCCGAATTCGCTGAATGTGAAAGCTTGGCAAAATTGGACTCGTTGAAGCTGTCCGATTTGCCCATAGAGGCGAGTGAATTTAGTGAATTGATGGCGTCCCCCTACTTGGCAAACTTGAAGGGATTCTCCATTTCAGTACATGGAACCAATGAAGGGATTTATCGCGCGATTGGGAAATCGCGAATGGCTCAAGAAGTGCGAGAACTAGATTTTTCGTGGAACGGAATGGAAAGCGACGGTTTGATCGCTTTGTTGGAGGGTGGCAATTTTCATAAACTCAAATCGCTTTCCTGTGACATGGATGGCATTTCGGACGACGGTTTAATGGCCGTCGCCAACTCCTCGTGCCTCGCCAATCTCCAGGCTCTCCACCTCAGTCGTAATGCGTTTGGGCCAGAAGGTGTTATTGCGATTGCGCTGAGTAGCAATTTGACTCGGCTTCGGTCTCTGACGTTGAACGAAAATTCGGTTGAAGACGACGGTTTCACTTCGTTGGTTGGCAGCACAAATTTATCCAATTTGGTTTCACTTGGCGTCGCGAGATGTTACTTAAGCAATGCAAGTTTCAGAAAATTAACCGAGTCGGAATTTGGCCATGAACTGCAGAGTCTCGACGCTAGTTACAATGGATTGGGCTATGATTCATTGGCAGCCATCATTGAGAGCCCGCTGCAAAAACTAACGCGATTGATTTGGGACGGCAATGAATTAAATTCGAGTGCCCCTGTTGCAGATCTCATAGCTGCCTTGCCGTTAACGTATTTGTCCATGTCGGAGTGTGGCTTGCGGAACAGCGATGTGACCGCGTTTGCAGATGCCGCTGGGGCGAGCAGTTTGAGGACGCTGATATTGAGTGACAACAAACTCAACGATGCCGCGGGTGTTTCAATTCTCAATTCCGAAAACCTAAAGAGTTTAGCGTGCCTAAAGCTTGACAAAAACAACATCAGCCGCGACATGCAAAGCAGATTGCGGAAGAAGTTTGGCGCGGGTGTTTGTGTCTTCAGTCGTCCCACGAAATAGGCGGTGGTCATCTGAAGTGCCACCAATGGAGTGTTAATTGCTTCGGAGCATCGCAGTTGTTAAAATCAATGACAGGGCAAAACATCTAACAAGTTCTCTAGAATGAACTTGCGGTTGAATGTAGCGGGAATTGCTGGAACACAATAATGGCTCGAAAACACCGTCGGCAGTCGCGTATGCGCCCGCCAATTCTCGAAACCCTAGAGCCGCGTTTGCTGCTGGCTGCCGATGTTCGAATCACCGAATTCCTGGCCTCGAACCAAGCCGGCTTGCTCGATAGTGATGGTGACGACTCCGATTGGATCGAACTGCACAACGTGGGTGACGCGTCAGAAAACTTGGGCGGCTGGGCGCTGACCGATAACCCAGCGGATATGACCAAGTGGCAGCTTCCAGCGGTCGATATCGACCCCGGCGAGATCATCGTCGTTTTCGCGTCCGGAAAAGATCGTAACGATGTCGCTCAGTTGCACACGAATTTCAACCTCTCCGCCAACGGCGAGTACCTTGCGCTGGTGAATGATAGTGGTGTCGCGGTATCCGATTTTGCTCCTCAATACCCGCAGCAACTCACAAATATCTCTTACGGTCTTTCCGCAGATTTACAGACGACCGGATTTTTTCTGGAGCCCACGCCTCTCCAGCCAAATTCGGTTGCACCCATTCAGAACCCTCGCGAGCGAGTCGTGATCAGCGAGATCATGTATCACACTGCGAGTCAGAATTCGTCTCACGAGTACATCGAACTTTTCAATTCGGGCGACCAGCCCGTCGACTTAATCAGCTGGCGGATCGACGGCGCCACGAATCACTTTTTCGAGACCAGCACGATGCTCGGTGTTGGCGAGTACTTAGTGCTTGCCGCAGATGTTGACTCTTTCGGTTCCAAATATCCGACTGTCCAAAATTTCGTGGGCGGTGTGGAAGGCCGGTTGAGCAATTCGGGCGAAACGATCTTCCTTTTCGATCCGCAGGGAAATGCGGTTCAGGAAGTTGCCTACGGAGACGATGGCGATTGGGCCATCAGGGAACGAGGACCAAACGATAGCGGCCACACCGGATGGATTTGGCGAGCCGATCACGATGGTAACGGCTCGTCGTTGGAATTGTTAACCCCTGAATTGCCCAGTAGCTCGGGGCAGAATTGGGTGGCTAGCGCAGCGGTAGATGGGACACCGGGAGTTGGGCATGCTCAGTTTGGCAATGATCTTGCCCCACTGATTTCCGATGTTGTCCACAGCCCGGCGGTTCCTACATCGACAGATGACGTCTTAATATCGGCACGTCTTACCGATGAGTTGAGTAGTGGCGTGACGGGCACGCTCCACTGGCGACTCGATGGTCAGCCGAGTTTCGCTGCAGTTGGAATGAACGACGCTGGAGTCGATGGCGATTGGCTGGCTGGCGATGGCGTCTTTACGGCAACATTGCCTCCGCAAGCGGACGTCGCTATTGTCGAGTTCTATGTTGCTTCTGCCGACCAGGGCGCGAATACCAGAACATGGCCCGCACCCGTTGGCGGCACGAATACACAAGAAGCAAATCTGCTCTACCAAGTCGACGATTCATTCGACCCCATGCCCTTTATGGCTGCCGATGTCGTTCCACAATACCGAATTATCCTGACAGCTGCGGAGCGTCAGGAACTCGCCGATATTGGCCAAGATGTTAACGGTGCTGGGGACAGCAATGCCGAGATGAATGCGACTGTCATCGCAATTGATGGCGTCGATACACAGGTACGGTACAACACGGGAGTGCGAAATCGGGGTGCAGCCAGTGCTACTGCTTCCCCGCAAAACTATCGAGTTAATCTGACTCGCGAAGGAACGATTGACGGCCACGTATCGTTTAACTTGAATTCGCAGTTCGGGGCGTTACAAGTTGCAGCAAGTCGGTTTTACGAGCAAGCAGGTGTGCTGACGCCAAACGCTTACCTTAGCCAAGCAGTTATTAATAACACCTCGCAAGCCTTCGCTGGTCAACCATCTTACGATCGTTATGCGTTTGTAGAAGACGTAAATTCGACTTTCCTCGACAACCATTTCGCGGGCGATGCGGAAGGTGATATCTATCGGCTGAGACCGGGCGACGTGCCGACCAATCCATTGCGGTTCGAGGGCTTTCAGCAGAATGCGTATGCAGACGATTATGAGAAGGAAGCCAACCAAAGTACTGGTGGATATTCCGATCTGATTAGCATGCTGGATGTTTTGAACAACGCGCCGGTTGGAGTTTTGCACGAACAGCTTGCCAGTTGGGCGGAGGTAGATCAGTGGGTACAGTATTTTTCCGCGAGTGCATTGTTGGTTAACGCCGAGGCCAATTTGTTGACGGGGTTCGGCGACAATACTTTCTTAGTCCAGCACGACGTACGTTTTTCGTTGATGCCGCACGATCTAGATTCGGTTCTAGGGCAAGGTGAAATAGCAGGAACAACTGACGCTCCAATTTTTCCTCCCCCGGTAGCGACGACCTTAAATCGGTTTCTGAAACAAGACATCATTGTCCGCAAATACCACAAGGCATTGCAGGAGCTTATCGCTGGTCCTTTTTCGCAAGAGCAACTCGATCCATTTCTCGACGAAGTGCTCGGTGGGCATCTAGACGGTTCCGTGATCGACTCGATGAAACAGTTCGCAGCGGACCGCAGAGATTACGTCCTTTCGATTTTGCCGCAAAGTCTGACGGTGGAGACGATATTAACTGTGCAAGACGGATTCGCGTATTCAACTGAGCCATCGGTGCTCCTGTTTGGCGTGTCGAACGTAGCGAATACGGCGTTCGTGAAGGTTCAAGGCGCGACGGCCGTTTATTCTCCGGTGAACGGAACGTGGAGCCAAAGTGCTAATCTACTCCCTGGTATCAACCGATTACATGTGCAGTCGTTTGAAACAACGGGAATCCTGTTGGAAGAAGTGCAGATCGACGTTTGGTACGACGATGGCGACATGCAGACATTGGGCGGAGCTTTCCCTGCTTCGGCGACTTTGGATGCCGCTTCTGGGCCGTACTTTATCGACTCTACAATTGTGGTCCCCGCAGGCATGACGCTGACGATTGAGCCGGGTACAACTTTATTCTTCGACACGGATGCTGGTTTGACAGTTAATGGTCGGCTCGTCGCGGAAGGGACCAATTTTCAACACATCCGCTGGACTCGACTTCCAAGTTCTAATAGCGATTGGCGGGGGCCGGAATTCATCGACAGTCCCAACGATAGTCGCATCACGTACATCGATTTGGAATACAGCGACGGTCAGGGCGACGCCACCGTAATCGAAGACTCGCAAGTGACGCTCGATAACATTACTTGGAGCGGCATTACCGAGACGACTCTCGAGCTCAGCAATCCGCAAGTTATCGTTCGCAACTCACATTTTCCAGGGATGGCTGATGCCGAAGTCATTCACGGCGGCGGGCTGAGTGGCGATCAGTACTTCATCCTCGATGGTAACGTTTTTGATTGGAGCATTAGCGAAGACGACGTTGTCGACTTTACCGGTGGCAATCGACCCGGTCCCATTTTCCAGATCCTAAACAACATCTTCCTCGGCGGAAACGACGACGGCATCGACCTCGACGGAACCGACGCTCATGTCGAAGGCAACTTCTTTACGAATTTCCATCGCAACGGTTCTCGCTCGACAACCTCGAACGCGATTGCGACAGGTGACAACTCCGGTAACCAAACGGAGGTCACGGTCGCGAGGAATATTTTCTACGACAACGATCACCACATCTTGTTGAAGGAAGATACGTTTCTTACGGCTCAGAACAATTTGTTCTTGAAGTCCGTCCACGCCTCGATCCAGATGACCGAGGTTGGCGGGACGTCGGTTGACGGTCCCGGCAAGGGCGCGTTTTTGGATGGCAATATTTTCTGGGACACGCCATTGGTGTTTCGGCATCTCGATCAATTGGCCGATCCAAACCTGTTAACGCTAATGCGTTCGATCGTGCCAGCATCAGCGTTGTCGTTGGGAACTGATCTAATTGCCGAAGATCCGGGGATTGCCGATCCAGAGAATGGTGACTTTTCGTTGTTGCCAGGATCTCCCGCGTTTGGCACGGGGCCCAATGGTTTAGACATGGGACGGGCCGTTGCAGCAGGAGCTTCCATTTCTGGAATTCATATCACTCCTTCGCCAAGTCAAATCATGACGGTCGACGTGGATGGACCTGGAATTACCGATTACAAGTTTCGGCTCGATGGTGGCCCGGAAAGTGCCGAGTTCGCGGTCGGAATTCCTCTCGAGCTACAGGGACTCATCCCGGGAACTCATCGAATCGACGTCGTCGGAAAGAATTCCGCTGGAGTTTGGCAAGCTGACGTGGACGCGACCAACGCCACTTGGGGAGTCAATCCCGCGCACAGTCGACTCGTGATCAGCGAGGTGTTCCTCGACAACGTCGCCGCTTTCGATCACGAAGGGACTTTCCCGAGCGTGATTGAATTGCACAACTGGAGTGCAACCGATACCAACTTGGAGCAATTTAGTTTGGCGACTTCGTTCGATGGGAGTCGATTCGAGTTTCCTGTCAATTCCATAATCGGCGCTGGCCAGACAGTATCGATTTATGCGAATGCCGATGAATCAACGAGCGGTCATCACCTTGGATTTGAATTAGTCGAAGGCAAACGCATTTACCTGTTTGAAGGGAACGACATCGCGGACTCGATTCAACTTGGAATCCAGATCCCCGATTATTCGGTCGGACGAAATAGTAATGTCTCCTTGTGGGGGCTGCATCTTCCAACACCTGGACAAAGCAATGTAGCGTCGCGGCTCGGTAATCCAAATACGCTGAGCATCAACGAGTGGATGACCGATGGACTGGTTCGACGAGGCGAAGGTTTTATTGAAATCCATAACCCGCATGCCTCGCCTGTCTCTCTCGGTGGTTTGCGAGTGACAAATCGAGTACCAGAGATTATTGGTTACCAAGCGATACCCTCTTACAGTTACATCGCTCCGAATGGATTCACCGTTTTGGAAATTGACCCAGCAGCGAATCAGCCGCACGAAATTGACCTCTCGTTTGAAGAGGATTCGGGGTGGATTGCGATAATGGATAGCGGTAACTCGATTATCGATTCTGTTTTGTACACGCCACAGACTCGCGATATTTCGCAGGGAAGAGTTGACGAAGGTACGACGGAACTCGCTCACTTTGATTTGCCGACTCCGGGAATGTCTAACTCGTTTATCACCGTCGAGCAATCCGATGTTTCTTTGATCGATATCACCGATGTTTGGTCGTACGATGATTCGGCAACCGACTTGCAAACTGCATGGCGCGAAGTGGGTTTTGACGACAGTGCCTGGGAATCAGGCGGTGGTCTGCTCTATTTTGAATCGTCGTCCTTGCCCGAGCCCAAGACGACTGAAATTAACTTGGGAGCGAATACCTTTTATTTCCGCACTCATTTCAACCTCGATACGGATCCGGCAAATGTCTTGAGTTTGGTGACCAGCACTGTCATCGATGATGGGGCCGTCATGTACCTCAATGGCGAAGAGATTTTCCGCTTAGGCGTTCAAGCCGATCCGGTGTTGTACACTTCGCCAGGCGGGCGGACGCGGACTAACGCTTCGAGAGAGGGTCCCTTTACTCTTCCGCTCGACGATTTGGTGCAAGGCGATAACGTACTTGCTGTTGAAGTTCACCAAGCGGCGCCCAATAGCAGCGATATTGTCCTTGGGATTGAGTTGGATGTGACTTACCAAGAAGTGATCGATACGACGCCCGACTACTCAGCTGTCCTCGACAACATTCGCATTTCAGAAGTGGACTACAATCCAGTCGGCGGTAGCGGGCTCGAGTTTGTAGAGGTGACCAACATTGGCAACTCGTCGGTAGATCTTGCCGGATTGCGGTTGGCTGATGCCGTTCGGTTTACGTTCCCGAGCATGATGTTGGACCCTGGCGAGTACGCCGTGGTTGTTGCGGACACCATCGCCTTTGAATCGCAATATGGCGTCGATATCGACGTCGCGGGGCAGTACGAAGGACGCCTGCACAATGGCGGTGAACGACTCGAATTGTTACTTCCAGCTCCTCGCGAGATCGGTATTCTCGGCTTTGATTATTCCGACCAGTGGTTGCCCAGCACCGATGGCGGTGGGAATAGCTTGAACATTGCCGATGCAAATCGATTGCCCAAAACGTGGGCGGAACGAACCAGTTGGTTGGAGGCAGCGCCCAGTCCAGGAGCCGATTTTGTGCTCAACTTTGACGCGCCCGTTGTGCTTAGCGTAACTCCTAATGCCCAACAAGTTGATCCTGCCGACTTGGTAGAAAAGGGAGTTCAGCCGACGAGTTGGTCGACTCAGAATAGTGAGATCCTCGACATAACTGTCAAATTTAACGAAGTAGTTCAAATTGCGGTCGACGACATCCAGCTGGTGAACCTAGGAGTGGATGTGCCACAGGATCCGGATGTTCCCTTTGCACTCTTAGCTAACCACTTCTCACAAAATGCTAATGAAGTCGTGCTGACTTTTGCGGCTGGCGAACTGGCGGAAGGGGTTTATCGGTTGTCCGTGGCAGGGACGGTAGTCGATCTCGAGGGCAAACCGTTGGACGGTGATCAGGATGAAACAGGCGGCGACGAATTTGTCATCGAAGGCAGTTCCGCCAACGGATTGTTCAAGCTGGTGTCCGAGTTCAATGGAGATGCGGGCGTTTCGGTATTCGACTTCTCAACGTTTGGATACTGGTTTGGTTCTGCGGTAGGCGTCGCACCTGAATATGTCGACTTGAATCGCGATGGTGGTGTTAGCGTTTTCGACTTTGCATTCTTCTCGGGTAACTTTGGCATCGGCGTCAACTTTGGGCAAGGATTTGCGGCTATTAATGGCGATCCGCAGTCGCCGAGCAGTTTTGCGGAAAGCGTCGACTTGGTAATTGAAGAAGTCGCGCAACGGCAGCGAATCGAGTGGAACGTTGAACCACGTCGACGAGATAGAGTTGGAGAATTGGAATTGCTGGTCGCTGCTGAGCTCGAAGAAGCGATCGTCGAGTTGGTAGGCGGGATAGAGTAGCGGCGAGATCACCGTTTGGAAGGCTGACGAGAGGCACTCTTTTGTCGTTGAGCGTAAGACGTAGATACGGAATTCGGTTAGCCACAGATTGAACACGGATCAAACACGGATTTTCTGAATGGTTGCAACCTATCTGAGTTTCATCTGTAACGTTTAATTTTTTACTCGCAGCTCGCGATGATGAACTAAGCAAGAAATGCAAAAAGGCCGAGCGAGATGGCTCGGCCTTCTTGGTTAGTCGTCTGCTTTGCTTGCGTCCTTGATGACAAAGCGAGCTTTCAGTCTTGCGACTTCACTCGCCAAGCCTGCGCCTTTGACCGATGCCAGGACATCTTCAAAGTTCTTGTAGGCAGCCGGCGCTTCGTTCTTTGGGTAGAAGCGACAGTTGGTCAAAATATCCGCGTCGTCGAACTGTTTATCGACCACAGCT
>Ga0115002_10004952_pt1 | contig 15907 bp, 13 predicted proteins | sample ArcticOcean_MG_C_8_FD_89576 | JGI IMG/M metagenome (GOLD analysis project Ga0115002, IMG submission 89576) | Marine microbial communities from western Arctic Ocean - ArcticOcean_MG_CB11_86 | ecosystem: Environmental > Aquatic > Marine > Oceanic | place: Arctic Ocean: Canada Basin | collected... | reverse complement strand
CGGAGGACGCAGGCATTATCTATTGCCTGTCGCGCAAGAAAACAGAAGACACTGCTGAATGGTTGGTGAAGCAAGGCTTTAAGGCACTGCCTTATCACGCTGGTCTACCAGCAAAATTGTGCCCGCCACATTGATGAAGACGTGGACTTTTGATCATGAGGCCTAATGGCTTTTATCCTGCAGCCGCACCAATACGTAACACCTCTATTTGTCGGAGCTGCTAATGAGAGATATTCGATTACCTTCTGATCTGAGCCTCGTCAATGAAATGATGAGCTGGCTAGAGTTCCCTACATTAGCGGCACAAATGCCTTGTCTACTGAGCATGTCTCGCGGCAAGGGAGCAGGTGTTTTCGTCCTGCCAGGATTCGGTGGCGGTGATGGATCGACCGCGCCGTTACGCCACTACCTTTCACTACTTGGTTACGATGTCAGCGGCTGGTCAAAGGGTACGAACAACGGGCAAGTTCTCGACTTGCTTGATCAAATGCGAGATGCCGTTAAAGAAGAATCGGAATTGACAGGAGATAAGATCACATTGATTGGCTGGAGTCTGGGCGGTTACATCGCCCGAGAAGTTGCAAGAGAAATTCCGAATGTCTAAAGTCAAACAGTTAATGGTTCAAATAGAGCGCGATCTTGATGCGAGCACCTATCATGTGGGCGACTGGCAGAAATGTCTCAGCGAATTTAGGGACCTGGACCGGGCTACCCGCGCGATACTGACTGAGGATCTCACGCGAATCAGCAATAAGCTGCATAGACGAAACGGCTTTCATGAAGCACCGACCTGGATGGGATTTGTTCTAGAGTATCTGCTGCTTGCAACAAGCATCCTGATGATGACAGCCGAAAGCACACTGCTGCGTTTCATCTCAATCATCCTACTCGTATCGTGTCTTCAGCCATTAATCAAAATCTCAATGGGGACGCTTCTTGGGGTTCGTTACTCCTACGCCTACCTCTGGTACGTTGAGCCACGATTTAAAATGAGTTTCGGCACCTACCAAAAGCTAAAAAAGTGGCAGAAGGTCGTACTGCAGCTCATCGGTAGTATCGGAACACCGCTCGCGCTCTTCGCAGGATACTACGTCCTGAGTGATGAGCCTCAGCTGGTTATGTTGTTCCTGGCAGCAGCATTACTCGCAGCCATCATGCAACTATCTGCTTTCGTTGCCAGCTGGCTTGGTGTTCGGAAACTGGGACCGTTTCTCCTGTCAAACCTCACTACACCTGCCCTTCTGGCGAAGGAACTAAAAGATAGACCGTGATCCTCGACTAACCCCGCGAAAGGATTTTCACGCGGTGCTCCAAACAAACTCAGGCGACTTTAGCTTTTGATAAATGACGGGTTCCAATAGGCATGTGAGCCTGGTGATCTAGTTTGTTTGCCGCGTCGTATATACCTCTTTAGAACTAAATTCTTGGTCTTACGGCCGGCTTGACGAATTTCTTACGTGATAAGAAATGAGCCGCTGCGTGGTCACTAATTTTGGGAGCTTGTGTGAGTAATAAACATCTGGTCGTAAGTCTGATTGTGCTGGCGATGACGTTGTGGTTTTTTCCGAGGAATGGAGCAACAGTGTTGTCGAGGCAGGAGAGCCTGACGCTTTTGAGCCCACCAGCATCGACGAGCGAATCCTAGTACGTGCTGTCCAAAGTCAGGCGGAGAGCAGGACCATATTCCTTGGGGTTAGAGGACAGACCACTGCAAACCGGACGGTCCAGGTGATGTCTGAAGTCACTGGCAAGGTGGTAGCGCTGCCCGGTGAAAAAGGTCTGCTCGTTAGCAAGGGAGACCTGCTTTGCAAGGTGGCCGAAGACGTTCGACGGGCTGAATATGGTCAAACCCTTGCCGAACTTGAGAGCGCGCAACTCGAATATGACGGTTTTGTCGATCTCAATAAAAAAGGACTGCAATCCAAGATCGTACTGACAAAAGCATGGGCGGCTCTGCAACAGAGCAAAACCAAAGCTGAGAATGCACGGCTGGCGCTGATGAAAACCGAAATCATTGCACCATTTAACGGCGTCGTGACTAGCCCACAGGTAGAGGTGGGTGATTACCTAAGCCCCGGTTCGGTTTGTGTCAGCCTGATAGAAACGAACCCGTTACTGGTTGCAGGACAGGTCGCAGAGAAGAGCATAGGCCTCGTCGAACAATCGTTGCAGACAGACCGCCGGCCGGCTGACATATCGAGGGGGCGCCTGGCCAGAGGCACTGATGGGCCTGACAGGCCACAGCAGCATTGATTGGGTTGACAGGTTTGAATCCGCACACAGGCCGGAGCCTGCATCTGACATCATTCCGTGATCATTCTGTAATCAAGGACACGCTAAGCATTGGCAGGTCAGCGGGTCCTCTTGTTCAGTTCAATCAGCCCGTCGATTCACCGGTCAAATCGGCTAAAGCGAGGGGCACACCAGAAACTTCTCACCCGTCGCCATGCGCCCAAAGTGCGCGATCGACTCAAGCGACAACGCATCATCAAGCGAGACCCGTGCCGAGTAGCCGCTTACGAAGGTCGTCTTGATCTCGCTCGCAACTTTCTCGCGCAATTCCTGTGCTTTTTCAGCACCGACACGTGCCAGAAATGGCGGCAGCAACCAACCACCCATGCCCCAGGCCATACCAAAGCTGCGAGTGAACGTTGTCGGCGTGCGATCCAACCCACCGTACAGGTAGACCTGCTTGTGGGTGGTCGATCCATAGGCGCTCATGCCGCTGCCCTTACGCGTCAACGCAACCTCCATCGCGGTGAGGATGTTGCCTCCCAGCGAGCCACCACCGGTTGCATCGAAGCCGACTGTCGCACCGGTCTCCGCGCACGCATCGATCAGATCGGCCATGAACGAGTCTTTGCTGGAATCGACGACGTGAGTCGCGCCAAGCCCGCGCAGCAGTTCGACATGCTCCTGACGGCGTACGATGTTGACGAGGGCAACGCCTTCATTAACGCAGACCTTTTGCAGCATCTGACCCAGATTAGACGCGGCAGCCGTATGCACGATTGCACTGTGGCCTTCGAGTCGCATCGTCTCGACCATGCCAAGTACCGTGAGCGGATTGACGAAACACGAGGCCGCCTCTTCGGCCGTGATGCCATCGGGCAGCACCAGACACTGATCTGCCGGCGCGACTTTGTACTGCGAGTACATGCCACCACCGATGACAGCAACGATCTTGCCCATCAATGCTTGCGCTGCCGCATCGGCCCCCGCCGCGACCACCGTGCCAGCGCCTTCGTTGCCGATCGCGAGCGCTTTGCCGACGCGCGGTCCTGCCATGCGCATCATGTTGGCCGGGACATCTGCGACCACCATCGGGCTCTCTGGCGTGCCAACTGACGTTGCGGTCGACATATCGGCGGGGCCAAAGAATGATCCCAGGTCAGATGGATTGATCGGTGATGCACCGACCTCGATCAGGACATCACCCGGGCCGGGTTCTGGCCTCGCGACGTCTACGACCGTCAACTCAAGCTTGCCGGCGTCGGTAATCGTGGATCTCAATGCTCTCATCGTGTCTGCCAAGGGTATGTCTCCTGAAATGGCCCAAAAGGAAATGTGTGTCCCACGCTACAGTCGAATTCTCGAGCGCTCACGCAGAGCGTCGCAAAACTGGCCAGTGGGCACGACGGCCAGCGATTGTATCCCGGCGCGACCCGCTCAGGTGATTAAATTGCGGCGTGTCGCTGTTGCGACTCGCCGACACTTAGTAAGGCACGTGGGTCACCGGCGCCACTTTGGGCGGCAAATCCGGCGGTGGCACACGCAGAAAGGTCAGGTTGACCGGACCATCCGCGCCCTCTCCCTCACTGCCCCCAACGTCATCCGGCAAGTCGCCGACGACACGCTCATCACTCTTTTTGAGCAGGTTGCGGCTGGTGCGCCCGTTTAGCAATTGCCCCTCATCGATAGCTGCGAGCGCCTGCTCTGCGGCCACCGCTGCTGCTTCCGAGTACGCCACCCGATGGGCCCGGGGCTCGCCAATCGGCAAACCCGCCTGATCGAGCGCGCGCAGCCAATAGAAGATGGCACCCGGTTTGCGCGTTGCCTTGTCGGGTTCATCGATCGTTATCCACAGCACTCTGAATTCATCGGGCACCGGCTCACTGGACGCCCAGCCACTCATGCCACGCCAGCCGTACCAGGCGCCGAGATAGAGGGCGCTCACCATCACAATCGCCAGGAACTTGACGGCGCGCCTGCGCGGACTCGTCAGGTTGAGATGCAGCAGGAGCGCTGCAACCACGACATACGAGAGCGACAACAGCAGGACCTGGCCGGTAACGGTCACTTCGCAAGTGCCTGCGTCAGGAGCTTCTTCGGTCGCTCATTGGTGTCTGCAACATTGCCGTCAGCATCTATCGTAAAGCGCACCGCCGTCTGCTCGTCGCCTTTGCCCGCCAGGTCACGGGTGCCGTAATAGACGAGAGAAACCTCTGGATTCAGCTTCTCTACCTTGACGGTGACCGGCAGCGGCACGGAGTAATTTGCCTGATAATGCAGCAGGTTCACGACGTATTCGCCTTCCTGCAGTGCCCGGACGGTGACGGTCTCCTGATTGATCGGGTTAGACACCAGCTTGCCATCGAGCGTAATTCGGTCCGCCAACAGTCCCCGGTCATCGCGGTCGAGGTGCATCAACCCGCTGTCACGATTGTGATACCAGATGACATTGCCACGCGGGCCCTCAACAAGTGTGTCCACATCGTCCGGATGACGATCTGCCCAGCGAACGGTGATCAGCACCTCCGCCTTGGCGTCAACGTTGCCCTTGTTCTCCGGATCACTGATGAGCATGAAGGCGATGACGAACATGAATGCAAAGCCAAGCAGCGCATTGAAGAGCAGATCGGTAAACGCGTCGCCGGAGTCCGGGTCCGAGAAAATCCTATGCCGCATTCGAGTCCGCGGCGCCGGTGGGCGCAGATGAGGCGCCTTCGCCCGTGCCCGAAGCTGTCGAGAGACCGTCGTCTGCAGCCACGCCGCGCTCAGCAACATGCGCCAGTCCGGTGACGACCGCCGCTACGCAACTGTCGAGCAAGTGATACTGAAATCGCAGCAGCGTGCTCGTAACGAGACCGGCAAGCGTCGTGTACAGAGCGACGGCCATACCGCCACTCATGGATGCCAGCAGTTGCTGCATGATCGCGGTATCGAACTCCTGGATCGAAGCAAGGGGCAACAACATCAGGATGAATCCAACGATGGTACCAAGCAGGCCCAGCCGCAACAGTGCATCGCTGGCGAAGTGGCCAAGCGCATGCCGATTCATCAGCTCGTCCCCGACAGTTTCGATCAGCTTTGATGTGCTGCGTGATGTGAGCGACCCGGATTGCGCATAGAGTCGACCCACCAGCGTCTCGATATCCGCCACAGACGGCGCCGCACCGGTCTGGGCGACAAGCTCTCGCCGCTCGGCGCCTAGCTGCCAGGCGCGGACCAACCACTGGCCGCTCGCGAGCCCATAGATCAGCAGGATGATCGGGGACAGGTAGCTGCGATCCGCCGCAAGCACGCGTTCAAGCAGGCCCAGCCACCCGGCGATGACCAGAGAAAATCCAATGACGCCGATGAGAATCACGCATTGAAGGAACAGATAATTGTCTTTGAAATCACGCATAGCGGCGCAGTGTAACCCGGAAATTCCAATGAAAAAATCGATCACTCACAACTGCCCCATGTGCGCCCACCGTCGCCCAATGCGCCGCACGAACCGAGGGTGGAATCGCCACGCCGGCAGCGTATAGTTCCTCGCCCAGAATAAGAACAAATCAGGTAGTCAGGCATGGCCATCAGAATCATCGTCATCGTCCTCATTCTCGCGGTTGGCGGGTACTTCGTGTTTTTCACAGGAGACGACGCGCCGGCACCGGTACCACCGAGCAGCGAGCCCGCAATGGAGCAATCTGCGTCGAGCATCGGCTTGATCGACGATGCCCGCATCGTGAACGCCGACTCGGAGCCCGGCAATTGGCTTGCCCACGGGCGCACCTACGAAGAGCAGCGTTTCTCACCACTTGCGCAGATTAATCGGGAAACCGTCAGCGATCTCGGCCTTGCCTGGTACAAGGACCTCGGCACGAACCGGGCTCTCGAGTCGACGCCCATCGTGGTCGACGGCATCATGTTCTTCACCAGCACCTGGAGCCGCGTGCACGCGATCCGCGCCGACAGTGGCGAGGAAGTCTGGACTTACGATCCAAAAGTTCCGCGTGAGTGGGCGCGACGCGCCTGCTGTGATGTCGTCAACCGTGGGGTTGCCGTCTACGGGGGCCGGGTCTACGTCGCCAGTCTAGATGGCAGGTTAATTGCGCTCAACGCGGAGACCGGTGCCAGAGACTGGGAGATCGACACCATCATTGATCGCGAGCGCGCCTACACGATCACAGGCGCGCCGCGGGTCGCGGGCGGCAAGGTGTTCATTGGCAACGGCGGCGCGGAATTCGGCGTTCGCGGCTATGTCACTGCGTATGACGCGAACAATGGCGAGCAGATCTGGCGATTTTTCACAGTCCCGGGCGATCCCGCCAAAGGCTTTGAGAACGAGTCCATGGAACTCGCGGCCAAGACCTGGAAGGGCGGCAATTACTGGGAGTTTGGTGGCGGCGGCACCGTGTGGAACTCAATCGTCTATGACCCCGACTTTGATCAGGTGTATCTCGGCGTCGGCAATGGTTCGCCGTGGACGCGGGAGATTCGCTCCCCCGGTGGCGGGGACAATCTGTTCCTGTCATCCATCGTGGCGTTGGATGCAAACACCGGCAAGCGTAAATGGCACTACCAGACAACGCCGGGCGACAACTGGGATTACACGGCCGTACAGGACATGACCCTGGCCGACCTTGAGGTTGACGGCGAGATGCGCAAGGTGCTCATGCAGGCACCCAAGAATGGCTTTTTCTACGTCCTTGATCGCAGGGACGGCGAACTCCTTCGCGCCCATCCATTCGCAACCGTGACGTGGGCGTCACATGTGGATATGGAGACCGGGCGGCCGGTGGAGAACCCTGAACTCGACTACTCGGGCAAGGCACAGTGGATTCTGCCAGGGCCGCTCGGGGCCCACAATTGGCAGGCAATGTCATACGACGCAAAGGCGGGGATCATGTATCTGCCCGCGCAGGACAATCCCCTGATCTATGGCATGTCCGATGAGTTCCAGAAAACAGGACTATATAAGCGCAACCCGGGACGGATGAATCTCGGGATCGAGTTAGGCCAGATCGCGCAGCTCTTCCTCGAGAACGTTGCCGCACAGCCGACGGTGAAGGGTTACCTGAAAGCATTCAACCCGCTAACCGGTGACGATCTGTGGACCGTTGAGTTTCCGCACTACTGGAATGGCGGTGTGCTGGCGACCGAAGGCGGTCTCGTATTCCACGGCAACGCCCTCGGTATGTTTGTGGCGTATGACAAAGATGATGGCAACCCGGTATGGGAGTTCAACACCTACGTTTCCATGCTCGCGCCACCGATCAGCTATCAAATTGACGGTGTTCAGTACGTGTCCATCCTGACCGGCACCGGCGGCGGCGACCTCTTCTCTGGCGAAGCGATGGACCCCGTGGCCAAGCCCGCCTCGTACGTTCACAGCAACACCGGTCGCCTGCTTGTGTTCAATCTGGGCGGCAAAGAAGCCCTGCCGTCGCCTTCGGTGCGCGATCTCACGATCCCGGCGCAACAACTGACCGATGCAACAGACGAGGACATCGCGCGCGGTGAAGTGCTGTACCACAACTATTGCGCACCCTGCCATGGCCTGATCGCGCGCTCCGGCGGCGTCATCGCTGACCTGCGCCGCATGGGCGAGGGCAGCCACACCAACTTCGACAAGATCGTGCTTGAAGGACTGATGAAGGAAAGTGGCATGGCATCGTTCGCAGACGCTCTGACAACCGAGGACACGTCACGCATCCACAGCTACCTCATTGCCCGCTCCCACGAGGACAGAGAAGTCGCACTTGGCAATCAGGACGCGGCAAGGCTGACCTGGCTGCAGTAATGCTCAACTCTGACAGTGGGGCCTCACGCCCCACTGTCAGAACAGCAGGTTGTAGATGATGAAGGCAGACAGCGCTGCCTGGATCACGAAGATCACCCCAATTGCCCAGGTGACCCACGCCCGCGGCTTCACCCGGGCATCCATGCGTTTCGCCTGCAGATGCAAGGTCATGTAGCTCTGCACAGGTAACATGAACGCACCAAAGGTCGCGCCGAAGATGACAAGGGTGATGGGCTGCTGGTACGAAAGATAGATCACCGTACTGATGATCGGCATCGCGATGATGTAGCCCTTGATCCACTTCTTGCGCAGTGCGAGATCGCCGCGGTCGATGAAGCCAAAAGTGACCAGCAGGTCCGGGAACGAGCGGGAGCCGCCGCCGATGCCGGAAAGCACCGTTGAGAACAGGATGCAGAAGGCACCGAAGCTGAACAGCCAGTATGACCACGGGCCAAGGGTCGTCGTGTACATCGCCGATAGCACATTGATGGTCTCTGTGCCCTGAGGCTGTACGCCAAGCCGGTGGAGCACACCGGCGCCGAGCACGTAGAACGACAACGTCGCGACGGTGAGAATAGCGAGGGTCACCCAAACATCCGTCTGTACCACCTTGATCCAGCCCTTCGCTCGCGCCGTCCAGCCCGGATCATCGTGATCGCCGCCGATGAAGCTTGGATAGCCCTTCTCGACGCACCAGTAGGTGTATGCCGAGACCTCACTGGCCGCGACGCCTGTCGCACCGTACATGGCGATCGCAAGCGCAGCGTGTTCCATCGGGAAATCGAACTGCAAGCCGGACACAAGGTCTGCTGGCGACGCGTGATACGCCGTTGTTTGCATCAGCACCGCGCTCACGAGGGTCGCGAACGTGAAGCTCATCACCATCACGAGCATGACTTTCTCGAATCGGGCGTAGGTCCCGGATCCCAGAACCAGCATCACGACGACGGCGGCAATAACCGTTGCGACGGCGCCATCAACTTCGGGCAGAAGCAGACCCAACGCTTGACCGGCCCCACCGATAATGCCGCCGGAAGTAAGGAGACCGGGAATGAAGCCGATCAATCCGAGCCAGATCGGCCACGCGATTGGGCCACGCGGACCCGGAATCTTGCCGGGCAGACGATTGAGCGCACGCAGGTACGTGTCTCCGCTCGTGACGACATATCGCGCGAGTTCCGCTTGAATCAGCGACTTGACCCAACACGAGAAGAGCACCCACCACAACATCGTAAAGCCGACGGCGGCACCGAGCCCGGCAGTGAGAAGGATCTCTCCCGACCCGACGATGGACCCGGAGACGACGATGCCAGGACCGAGATTTCGGAGGCGCTGTGGCACGTCGTTGGGGGTTCGCGAGTGCCTCCATCGGCAATCGTGTAGGGATCGTCGCTCATGCGTATCTCCTTTTCCTGACCATAGCACCTTCTATGGCCTCGCCGACGCACGGCGTATCGCTCCCTGGGTTACCAACCGCATCCGCGAGTTGACCGCGCAGCCCCGACGGTCATCCAATTGAGTACACCAAGGCTGTCTGTCGCGCTTTCCACTTCTATGCAGGCTCCTCTACCAAGGTGCTCAAAAAAGTGCTCTCCAGCACTTTTAGGGAAATTGCCCTGGATCTAGCGAAGCACTATCGGGTTGGCGACCGCATCCGGATTAAGGCGATTCTCCAGCACGGCAATCAGGTTGTCGGCTGTTTCAAACGACATGCGGGTTGCAGCCTCTATCGAGACCCCGGCGCTGTGCGGACTCAGGAAGATCTTGTCGCTGTCCATGAAGGGATGGCCCTGTGGTGGTGGTTCGATCTCGAACACATCGATGCCGGCCCCGGCAATCGCGTTACGATCGATCGCACTCATCAGCGCCTCTTCATCCACGATACCCCCGCGCGCACAGTTGATAACAAAGCTCCCCGGCCGCATCAGTGCGAGCTCTTCCGCCGCGACCATGTGCCGGGTCAGCGAGGTCAGCGGCGTGTGCACGCTCAAAAAATCTGTCACTGGCAACACATCACGAAAGTCGTCAACGGGCGTACAACCTGAATCCTCTATGAAATCGTCTGCGACATAAGGGTCAAACACCATCACCTTCATATCAAATGCCAGAGCCCGTCGCGCCAATCGCGTACCGATCCGACCAAAGCCGACGATGGTCAGCACCTTGTCGGCAATGTCGATTGCAATCGGCGCGTTACGGAAGCCAAAGTCAGAGTTGCGCACTGCAGCGTCGTACTGGCGACCCCGCTTGGCGAGCGAGAGCAGAAAGTACATCGCATGCTCGGCGACCGACACCGCATTCGCGTGAATCGCCAGCATCAGCGGAATCCGGCGCTCCGTCAGGCTCGGAACATCGATGTTGTCGAAACCAACCCCGTGTCGGGACACGCCGCGCAACTCGGTCGCTGCCGCGAGGACGCGCGGCGTGAGCTTCGCAGAGCGGACGGCGATGCCAACAACGCCGTCCACCGCCTCTATCAGGGCATCCTCCGAGACATCGTCCGGCGTCAGAACTTCAACCCAGGGATGGTCGTTGAACACGGCTTCGCCAGAAGGCTGCAGCGGTTCTGTCATCAAAATCTTCATAGTTCTTCCTGTGTTATTCGATGTGCGCGAGTTTCAGGCGACGTCCGGCCCGGGCAGCGGCGGCAACTCATCCGCGTTTTTCTCCCAATTGCCACCATCAAAGGGCGCCACTTCTAGTTTGCCCAATGTTGATGGTTCGATGCACCGCGCATTGACGCTATAGCCGTCCCGGTGTGAGCGGGGAATGTAAAAGGACTTCACACCGCACGTGCCACAGAAATAGTGTTCAGCAACTCCGGTATTGAAGCGATAGGTTACCAGCGCATCGCGACCGCTAAGAAGGTGAAACCTGTCCCGCGGCGCAAAAAGGTGCAGATACCCGGCCATGCTGCAAATCGAGCAGCTGCAATCGAGCACCTTCGAATTCGCTTGCGCCTCCAGTTCAAAGGTGACGGCACCGCAGTGACAGCCCCCACGATGCGTCAAAAGCCTCTGCGTTGCGTCGTCTTCCATAATCGTCCCGTGTGACAAGCATTGGCCAGAGCAGGGTCCCGGACGCGCGTCTGAACCAGACCCCCACCTTCCGCGAACGCTAGAAGGCCGCCAGAAAAGCAGCATGCCACATGGATTTCGCCTGCGCTTTGCGAACCAGAATAGTATCGGCCCTGGCCGGCCCCCACCCATCGCCATCGTTAAGAAATCGTATATTCCTCGCGAGCGACGAGGTCCGGCACACTAGCAGCGGGCTGAGGCCCGCGACTCTGAAAAAGTGCAGGGAAGCACTTTTTCAGCACCCTGATAGTGGAGGCCCGCCAACGTGACATCTCTCCACGGATATACTCCGTCATCAGATTCGCGAGCGTATCTCCCGGGCCGCCGGCCCAACAACACAATGGAGCGCATCCCAGCAACGACCCACGTCATTGTCGAAAGATCTCGTGCCAATGCCGTCGCAACCAGAAGGCGTGCCGTTTCCCACATCAAGCTGGCCACGCGTGCAGGCTGATGTCGACGATCAGGTTATATTCGACGTGCTTTCTGACGAAATCTTCGATCGTCCCGACGACGCCGGCCGACCATGCCGAGTCGCTATGGGACCCGGTTGATCGCATTGCTGATCTCTTGACCTGACAATCACCGTTAAAACAAACGCTACTCTGCACCAGGCCGCCCGAATGGCCACCTCCATCACTCGCCACGTCGGTACTCGAATATGACTGCATCCGCGTTTGACACCCAGGTCACCAACGTCTTCGGCAACCACCAACTGCGCCGCTTCAACTACGCCCAAGCCGTTGCGGAAGGCACGGAAGGCGCATTCGACCAAAGCGTCCTGGGCGCCCTCGACCAGAGCGGTTTCGTCGTTATTGAGAATGCCTTGCCCGGAAGCGTCTGCGATGCCGTGGTCAACGAAATGCGGCCCTACATCGATGCAACCCCCCACGGTCTGCACGGCCTCGGGGGCACGCGCCGCGTCGGTGCGCTGGTTGCCAGATCACCCGCCAGTCACCACATGATCACGCACTCGGCGGTCCTGCGACTCGTTCGTGCAGTGCTTTCAGAACAGCAACTCGCGGGGGACGAGGTGGCGATCGGCGACCGGCGGGGCAAGGGCGAGCAGGGTTTTCGCTATCCAACCCAGCTTCACCTCACACAGATCATCGATGTCGGCCCGGGCGGCGGCACGGAGGCCATGCCCCACCAACTGAAACTGCACCGCGCCAATGGCATGTGGCTTCACGACCTGCAGAGCGCCCACCTCGACCCCCAGCTTGAGGTGATGTGGGCGCTCACGGACTTTACCCAGGACAACGGCGCCACGCATACCGTGCTCGGCAGCCACCGCGACGATCCCCGGGGCGGATCCCGCGCTTTCGCTGAACCCACCCTTCAGGCAACAATGGCAAAGGGCTCAGCGCTCGTCTGGACGGGCTGGTCGGTGCACGGAGCCGGCGTCAACACATCGACCGAACGCCGGGTAGGCATGAATATCAACTACGCGCTCGCGGTCCTGGCACAAGAAGAGAACCAAATGCTGTCGTGTCCGCCAGAACTCGCCAGAAACCTGCCGGCAGACCTCCAGCGTCTCATCGGGTATCGGCAACCCGCCGCCGCGCTCAACTACGTTGCGGAGTGTCAGTCGCCTTCAGACTCGGTGCTCCAACCCGATTTTGACGTTCTGATTCCGGGCGCGCATGGCCATGCGATGGAACGAGGCGTTGACGGACCGGGGCTTGCGCCCGAATCTGACGGGGCCTTCACGGCCCTGATAGCGCGCCTGGGCGCCGCCAAGGCAGCAGCGATAGACGCGGATGACCTTGAGCGCGCACTCCGACTGAAAAAGACCATCAGCGTTCTCGAACGTTCGCCACGCAACCTTCGCAACTCGCGGTGATCTGTCAGTAGTTAGTTATTTCCTGCGAGAAAATGCGAGGTTTGCTGCAAACCGACTCCCAAGAATCGTCAGAATGACAATTTTGGGGCAACAACCAGAGCCAATCCGACGCACGTGATGGGCCGATTGATGCGCGGACCTATATTCAAGACCACAAGACCACGCGAGACCGGGCGAGGTCACCACAAACCTGCGTATGATGCCGTCAGTCAATTTTGATTATCACTGCGTTGCCAGGCATTGCCTGCGGAGGGTCCCGGAATGGAGGTAGGGCTACAGCTAATTTTTTCATCCTATGGATGGGATGAGTCGGTCACAGACGGCCAGGTTTACGACGAGGAGATGAGCCTGACCCGCCAGGCAGAAGCGTTCGGCTTCGATTCCGTCTGGCCGGTGGAGCACCACTTCTTTGACTACTCTTTTTGCCCCGACAATCTCGAACTGCTGGCATACGTCGCTGGCTGCACCGAAACGATGTCCCTCGGAACCGCCGCAGTCATCTTGCCGTGGAACGAGCCGCTGCGGGTCGCCGAAAAGGTGGCCCTGCTCGACCAACTATCGGGCGGTCGGGTCAAATTTGGTATGGGGCGGGGGTTGTCACGACGGGAATTCGCGCCGTTTCGGAACATCGAAATGGATGAGAGCCGCGAGCGTTTCGACGAGAGCTCGATGATGATCGTAAACGCCCTTGAGACCGGATTCATGGAAGGCGACGGCAAGTTCTACCCACAGCCGAAAACTCCGATACGTCCGCGCCCCAGTCGTTCCTTCAGGGATCGCATCTACGCGGTCGCCAACTCCCCCGACTCCGTCGAGGCCTGCGCCCGCGCCGGCGCGCACATGATCATGTTCGCCGAGACGCATTGGGACCGGCGCATGCCCGGCATCGAACAACACCGTTCACACTTCGCCGAGTTGCACGACCGCGAAGCGCCGCCCGTAATGGTGGCGGACTTCACGTATTGTCACCTCGACGCCGACTACGCCAAGAAACGCGCGGAGGGATATCTTTCCAGCTACCTTGAGAGCCTGCTCGAACACTACGAACTCATGGGCGATCACCTGGGCGAGACCAAAGGTTATCAAGGCTATGGCAAGCAAGCCGAGGTCCTGCGAAAAGTCGGCTTCGACAAGTTCGTCGCTGGCTTCGAGGCGTCCAACGCCTATGGCACACCGCAGCAGATGCTGGAGAAACTGTGGGCACGGCGCCAGGTCATCGGCAACTTTGAACTCGCAACGTGTTTTCGCTACGGCGGCATTCCATTTGCCGAAGCGCAGGCAAGCATGCAGCTTTTCGCCGAGGAGGTGCTACCCGAATTGAAGTCCTGGAACTAGGGCGGGCACTGGCGTGCGGTGCAGGGATGCACCGCCATTTTCCCCGGGCCTCTTTTCTGCAAGCCTCTTTTCTGCAAGAACACGCGAGGTTTGCTTGCAAACCGCCTCCCCAGAATTGTCAGGATGACAATTCTGGGACAGGAATTGGCCAGTGCGGCTGGCCTCCGAGACCAGCCGCATTGAGCGTCGCAGGGCCCCAGCGCTGCTTAAGATCTGAACAGGCAATCAGCAACCGTCGTACGACGGCGGGAGTGGGTATGGATCTCAGCGAACTCGAAGCGCGGCTAATCCAGACGGAGGATGTCGAGGCGATCAAGCGCTTGAAGGCCAGCTATTGCGAGATCTGTGACGATGATCACAACACCGACCGCATCATCGGGATTTTCACCGAAGACGGCGTTTGGGAGGGACGCGGGGTTGGCAAGGCGTCCGGCCACGCGGAGTTGCAGGCGCTCTTCAAGACCTTCCAGGCGTCGATCAGTTTCTCCCAACATATGGTCTTCAACCCGCAGATAACGGTCGACGGCGACATCGCCAAAGGCACCTGGTACTTCCTCGGCATGTTCACCTTCTACGAGGGGACGCAGGCCAAGTGGCAGACGTGCCGGTATCACGAGGACTACCGGAAGGTCGACGGTGAATGGAAGATCGCCCATCTGCGCATCAAAGGGCCAGCCATCAGTGCCGACTACAAGGCCGGATGGGCCCGCGACAAGCCGCGCAAGGCTGTCTGATTACGATCGGGATCGCGGGACACAAATCGCAAAGCTCCAACGGTAGCGACGCACACGGCCCAATCCGGATTGTAAGTCCCCAGCGGTGTCTCGCGCTTGAACCAACCAGGGACCTTCGCGGCGCACGCACGCCTGCAGGACCTGCAAGACCTGCAAGACCTGCAAGACCTGCAAGACCTGCAAGGTACTAGTCGGTAACCAACTGTGGAAGTCGACCCTCTGATTTGACCCGTCTAATCGTAGAAGCAGGCCATCTACAAGCAGAACCTTGCCCACGCAGACTACGAACGAAAACTAACGATGGCGCTTGCCGCAGACGCCCTGAACCTGGGTCTGCCGGGCAATGACACCGGATCGCCGTCGTCGCAAGATGGTATCGCCATCCTGCCGCTCACGGTTCGGGGCGGCAACCAGGAAGCCAACTACCTCAGCGAGGGAATCGCCGAGGGTCTGATGACAGACATGGCACGCATCGATGACCTTCGTATCGTGTCGGTAATGAACGGCAGCATCCAGCCATTCGGCAAGCGCGTCCGCATCAATATGCGTCTGACCAGCACCGAGGACGACGAGGTGCTGTGGGTGGAGCGATACGACTTCGAGACGACCGACATCTTCGACGTTCAGGACAAGGTCACGGCTGCAGTCCTCAGCGCGCTCAGGCTGGAGGACCACCGGCAGGAGCGATTCCGCTTCGGCACGTCGTCGGTGCCAGCGTACGAAGCCTTCCTGCGCGGCATGTTCGCGAAACGCAAAGACGAACAGGACGGATTCGAGCAGGCCAAAGAGCAGTTTTCGGCAGCGATCGATTTCGATCCGGCTTTCAGTCGTGCCTCGTATCTGATGGGGCTCTGTTACTGGGAGCTGACTGTCTTTCAGGGCCAGGGCAAGGGGTTTATACAGTCCG
>Ga0115002_10004950_pt1 | contig 15912 bp, 8 predicted proteins | sample ArcticOcean_MG_C_8_FD_89576 | JGI IMG/M metagenome (GOLD analysis project Ga0115002, IMG submission 89576) | Marine microbial communities from western Arctic Ocean - ArcticOcean_MG_CB11_86 | ecosystem: Environmental > Aquatic > Marine > Oceanic | place: Arctic Ocean: Canada Basin | collected... | reverse complement strand
TTCCGTGGAAGTTGTTGTCTCGGATGACATTCGACTCGGCAATCATCTCGGCTGTGACGAATGCGACACTTTGCTCGTTGACATGGTCGATGGGGTTCGCTGGGTCGCCATCGAAGAAGATCGATGTATTGTCCACGGTGGTGGTCAAAGTCGCGAACGACAACCCTTGCCCCGTGTTGTCTTCTAAGAGATTTCCTTGGTTGGGAAAACCGATGACGAATCGCGAACCATCGGCTCGTGCTTCAGCGGCTAGTCCTGTGCCGTTGTCTGAAAGTGTACTACGAACAACGGTCGCATCGACGGTTCCGCCAGTATGCAGGAAGCGAACACCATTCGCTCCGTTCTGTATTGAATCGATATCATCAATGGCAATTGTACTGTCGCCGTTCGATGTCGTGATACTCACGCCGTCTCGACCGTTTCCTGAGAAGTTGTTACTCGCAAACTCATCTTCTAAGTCGTCAATGTCATTGGCACCGATAACAAGCAGCATGTCGCTACCCACTCCGCCCAGTTCGGCAGAAATTCCATCGAAGACATTGTTCGAGAAGGTGCTATTGAAAACCCCGTAGGTTGTTTGGTCGGCTGCGAAATCAGAATCGTTTTCAATAATCAAACCGTTGACATTCCCAATAAAATTGTTGTCCACGGTGCTGGTATCGGGCAACACAATGCTGGCCAGCAATACGTTATGGTAAGAGCTATCCTCAGCATCGAGACGCAGGCCGCCTTCGGTTCCATTTGTTCCATTCGATGTGAATGTATTGCCGCCGAATGTTGACGGGTTTCCGACCCGACCAAATTTCGAATAGTCTTCGGTCAGCACGAAAACACCATTTCGAGAGTTATTGTCGAAGGTGTTCGTACGGAAATCTGCCTGAACCACGGCTTGGTCGCGTGTGATAATTTGAACTCCGTCAGCGTTGCCAAACAAAACCGAACCATTATTGCTGAAATTACTATTAATGACTGAGATGTTAACCACCGCAGGAACACCCGGTTGGTCGACCAGAATGTTCATCCCGTCTAGAACGTTGCCTTCACCACGAGCACTACTTGCGATTAATGACAGAGTTGCCGTATCGAATACTTCGATATGGAACCCGTTCAAGCTGTTGCTGACCGCACGAGAACCGCTGAGTCGTAAGTTCGGCATTTCGGCAGAACCGGTCAGATTGACATGCAATCCGTCTTCAATGTTCCCGACGAAAAATCCACCGATTGATGCACTCGTGACTTCAGAGCTATCAATGTCCATGCTAAATCCGTCTTCGCTGTTAATGCTGGATGTTCCGGAGTAGAACAAGTTTGTTAGCAGTGAAGCATTCACCATCGTTAGATTCACGCCATCTCTGCCATTTGAGTCAAAGTTGCCCTGCAGGCTGAGTCGGTTAATTGTCGCGTTATCGGCAGTGATCAATGCCCCGTGGCCACCACTTTGCTCGAAGGATCCAGTTAAATTCACATCGTTCAGAATGCCCAACGTTGAGGCGTTGATTTCAATTCCGTCGCCGCCGAAGTTCGAGGAAATCATGCCATCAACTGTGGCGTTCAGAATGCCTGAATTCAGGACATCAATCCGAATTCCATCACCGGCGTGCCCGCTAATTTCGACATCGTCATCGGTGGTAAAGTTGAGAGTCGAATCGGGACCTTCAACCAAAGCCACAACACCTCGAGATTTATTGAGAGTAATAACAGTATCGAGGAAGTCAGCGGTGACCTCGGCCCCATTGAGCACTTCAAGATTGAAGCCATCTCGAACATTCAGAGAAGGAATGCCGTTCGATTCGATGACCGATTGTCTGATATTGAAGGTCGCTTCAGAATCGACTCCGGTCACGACGGTGTGCATGCCGAATTCACCATTCCGAGAAACGGAGATGTTTCGAACAAGAAACTCGAGTTCTCCATCTGCTGAAACGTTGAATGTAATACCATCTTCTTCGTTTTCATCCACGGCAATTCTGTCGAGACGCGCTGACGAGGTTGCTGTAATCGATGCTAACGACCCGGCATCAGCTACTGTGCCGTTGATACCCGCAAGGTCGTTTTGCGAAAATGACCCGGCAGTCAGGTCTAACGAGAATTGACCGCCATTTGCCACATCGAACAGTAACCCGTCTCCGGTTTGGTTGTCATCGACGTTTACGGAATCGAAGGTGAAATCGACCGTTGCGTCATCAACGGTAATTCCGATACCGCCCAGTGCATTCCCGTCGAACGATGTCAAATCGGCACTTCCTGATAGGCTTTGAAGCGTGCCGGAAATATTCGAGTTACTCGTCGCGGAAAGAATCATTCCCGACTGGCCAGAGTCATTCACCGAAGTGTTTTCTAAGTTCAGCACGGCGGTTGCGTTATTTGCCGTACTGCCCAAAATGCCGTCAGCCACGCTGTTGTCAATCGAGCTGTCAACCAAATTCAGCGAGAAGCTTCCCGAGTTATCAGCGGTGAAGTTCACGCCGTTCACACCGTTGTTATCGAGCTGAGTGTTGTTGAAATCGAAGTTTGCCGTTGATCCTGCACCATCGACGGTTCCGACCAGGCCACTCCCATTGTTGAGTGTGATGGCATTCCCCCCGGCTGCGGAAACGGTGAGGTCGCCCATATTTTGCACGTCAAACAGCAGGCCGTTTGCATCGTTGTTGATGATATTAGACGTGCCCAAGTTTAGTGTGACGTTCGAGTTATTCACCATCAAATCGAGGCCGTCTTCACCGTTGCCATTGAAGTTTGATTCAGAGAATGTTCCTTGCACGGTCGAACCATCGGTGACATTCAAATTTATTCCGTCCAAAGTCGAATTGTTTGAACTGAAGTCGGTCAGATTCAATGTGACCGAACCACCAGAATCGACGGCTCCCAAGATTCCGTTATCGCCACTGTTACTGAAAGAGCCTTTGGTCAGGTCGGCGACAAGTTCACCACCGTCATCGACGACGAAGCGGAGACCGTCACTACCGCTGCCGCTTGCGTATGTTTTATTCAATGTCACATTGGCTAACGACCCGAAGCCGTTGACGGCCCCTTGAATTGCATTCACGCCGCTGTCTAACAGAGAGCTGTTATCGAACAGCACCGACAGATTACCCGCATTGGCTACGTTAAACAGCAAGCCATTTTGCCCACTGTCATTCGCGGATGAATCGGTTACGGTTACGTCTGCGGTGGCGTTGTCTACACTCACATTCACAGCATTGAGCGTGCTATTCGCCAGCGAACCATTTTGGTAAGTGACATTGGCAGTTGATCCTGTATTCACATCGCCCAGTATGCCATTGGCACCCGCTCCGGAAAGATCAGATTGGTCGAACAAGGCAGTTAAAATTGAACTGTTCTCTACTTCGAAGCGGAACCCGTTTGCCCCTGCACCTGTGGCGGGAGTGGGGTCGACGTCCAAGTTCAGCTCAGAACCGCCACCCAAAAAGACATCGAATGCATCTTCGCCCGCATTTTCGAACGAGCCATCGACAATGGTAATATCCATTTCAGAAGCATTTAGTAAAATCGCGTGCAAGCCATCTCGGCCCGCGTTGTCCACCAGCGTATCGGTCATCTCTAAAGTGCTTCCCACCGTGTTGGAAAGCAATAGGTTAATTCCATCATTCCCACTGTTAGACAGGTCGGAATTGGTGAAGACACCTGTGAAATCAGAATTGGCCGTCAAGGCGACGGTCAGTCCGTTCGTTTCTGAACCGGTTGCCGTGGTATTATCGACATTAAGATTCACCGCTGCACCCAAGCTAATGACTCGAATGCCGTCACCCACACTGGGGCCTAATACAACTGAGTTATTGAAGGTACTGTTGGTTACGGTGGCGTCGATATTTCCCGAGAAGGACGCGTTCAATTCCAAGCCGTCGCCGTTTGCATCAGCCAAGAATCCGTTGATGGTTGTCGTAATCGTTGAGTTGTTTGCACCAATGAGCAGGCCTTTTCGGCCACCCGTTGCTGTGGCAAATGTGTCAATTGTCAAATTCAGCGGAGGAGTATTGGTGTTGCGGATAATCACACCACCGGGTGCAGTGTCCGGGGTGAGGTCGAACGAAGAATTCGTAATGCTTCCGGTGCCCCGGGCATTTGTTAACACGAAGGCCGAGCCATCGCCGGTGACATCGACGCTGTCGATCACGAAGTCCTTCAGAACGCTGCCTTCAATGGCTGCCCGCGAAGGCGTGGTAATGATATTGAACCCGCTGACTTCATTATTATTGGCCAACATGACAACGGGACCAGCGGCTCCTACCGTGACGAAGGGTTTCGGCCCGACTGTTGCCAAGGAAGGCAACGCAAATGTTCCGCGACCTCTATCCTCAAAGGTGTGAGGCACCCCTTCGCCTAATAGTCGTTGGTTGTCTAATAAGTCGATTCCACCAATCAGTGGCGTTGCCGCTGTGGTATTTCCCGTTCGCACGGCAATGATATCGCCAACCGGGGCATTGAGTTCCGTAAACGGATCTTCAAACGTTCCCGTTCCTGGTGCAGCATTGCTGTCATCGACATGGGTCACAAAGATAAGGCAAGTTCGTTACCGGGTTCACCGCCAACGATTCGACCGGTCGCGTTAATAGATTGGTGGCAACTCGGTAGTTACGAGCCACCTGATCGAACCGACGATTCAGTGTAGTCCGTGTCGGAAAGAATTCCGTCTCTCCTCGGCCAGCAAACGCCAGTTGCACGCCCACGGTGACCCGAGCACCAAACTTGTCATCATGAGTGACAGCAATTTCAGCCTGGGCATCGCGGGTGATTTCAGTCACAAGTCGACCGCGGAATCCAAATGGATCGTCCCCTTGGTCGGCATGGTAGTAGTACGTTCCTGCATAACCCCGCAGCCAAGCGTAGCCGAACAGCGGCATACCGATTTCAACATCGGCCCCTTCCATGGCTGCTTCGAAAAAGCCGGTGTCGGTAAAACAGAATTTGATTTTCCCTGAAGAAGGGGTCGACTCCGGTTTTATCGACACGAACAAGCTCGTCGCCTTCAGACAGTGGCATATAACCATTCGCGCGAATTTCGAATTTGTCGCCGATTAATTCTAAGCCGAACGTCAATTGGTCCCAACGGTGTCCGTTGCTCGACTCGTCCGAATCGTACCAAATCGATCCACCAAGAATTCTGTTTGTTTCATCATCGTAAATTCGTAAGCCCAATCCGACATTGACGCCGGGGTGTTCTAGATCGTCGGTGACGAAAAATCGAATGCTGCCGAACAGCACGCTTTGGTTTTTAAAATTAATAATGGGTGAAAAGAATCCGAGAGTTGAATACCCGTCATCATAGCCAACCCCTTGGCCAATATTTTTATTCAGTAAAAGATAAGCCCCCTCTTTGCCCAAAGGAACCGAGCCGCTAAACCCTGAACCTTCACCTGACACATCGAAGACTCCGTCGCTGACGGAAATCATTCCTGCGCCCGATTCATCGGGGGATTGTGCACTCGCCGGTCTGGCCCACGTTATTGTGAGCAACACTAAACAAACCAACCATACTCCGGACGAGCCGGGTACTCGGTTGCGAGATCCGATGTCCATTTTTTGTTTTTTTCGTAATGCAGCAGTCACGATGTCTGGTTGCCTTTGTTGCTGTGCAATTCGACGTAAGGTTTAAAGTACGCTTATTTTTTCAGCTCTGGGAGCTGTTATCGGTGAGAATTTATGGAAGAAAGTTTGATGAAGTCCGTCGAAATCAAGACTTCCCATACTTTCCGATTCTGTTGTTTCGTACAAAAATGTGCTGTTTGGCTCATTCTGTTAGATTCCACAACACCTTGTTTCATAACCACTTACGATCTATTGTTCTTTCGGAAGTCTCATACAACCCATACAACGGGTGCATTCGGATTGTTCCATATATCTCTTATGATCGTCAAAGTTTGCCAGTAACTATAGGATTTCTGGATTCAGAGCCGTCGAGATTGTCGAGTCGTTGCGTTCTGCGGGTAAAATCAGATCGAGAATTCAAAAACAACCTCGGAAGTCAAGCAGCGAGAACCGGCAAATTCTGCCTGTCAGCTCAGTCGCAATCGACTTGATTTTCGTTTGACTGAAAAATCCGCGATCAAGTCTTGACGCAATTCGCCCCACAATTTATGACACTACCCGATTGAAATGGAATGATTTATCAACAATAATCTTTTTTAGTGCTCCAGAAAAGAAGATCACAGATGTCACAAATCGCTCGAATCCATAGCAGGCTGGCCCCTCTCAAAAAGTCTTTGATCGAACATCCGATCTACCAGAAAATCGATAGTTTGGAAGCACTGTGGCTGTTCATGGAACATCATGTTTTCCCGGTCTGGGATTTCATGTCGTTGCTTAAGGTATTGCAACGAGAGTTGACTTCGGTCGATGTTCCTTGGATGCCAGTCGAGAATTCGCTGGGCTGCCGTTTGATCAACGAAATTGTGCTTGGTGAAGAAAGCGATGAAGATGGGAATGATCGATTTGCCAGCCATTTTGATCTTTACCATCGAGCGATGAAAAAATCGGGAGCGTCTACTAAATGCATTGATTGGTTTCTTGCCGAACTGCCTCAATGCAATACGGTATCACAGACTTTGACCCATGTGCAGGCCCCTGCAGCCGTGCAGAAGTTCGTCAACCAGACATTTGAGATTATTGATGCAGGTAACCTGTGTGCGGTCGCGGCCTTTTTCACTTTTGGCCGAGAAGAACTATTGCCGAACCTCTTTCAACGCATTGTGGACGAACTCAATGTTGAAGCCTCGGGTGGGTTGGACGAGTTCAAATATTACTTGGTCCGTCATATTGATTTGGATGGGGAAACCCACGGACCGATGGCTGAAAAATTGATTGAAAGCCTTTGCGGAGAGGACGAGGAACGCTGGGCAGTTACTGAAAATGCGGCCGTGCTTTCCCTGCAAGCGAGACTCGATTTGTGGGACGGGCTGGATGAACAACTCCAGAAACGACACGAAGAAAAGACCCTGCAAAACCTGGCCACTTAATCAAGTCGGACGAGATTGATATGTCGTTTTCGACTCTGTAGGCAATAACGTCAATTTACAGGTTCATCGATCAATCACTTCGCAGCCGTTGCGTCCGCTACGGGAATCGTCAAGTACACCGGATTCGACGCGTAGTTTGTCGTTATCGAAAACGTAATCCCTACTCGGGCAATTGCGGCTATCGGTAACCGGGTCACAGGAATTGCCTTGGCGGTTGCTTCCAGAATGATGGTTCCTTCCAACACTTTGCCAGAAAGCCGACCAGTGCTTGCTTTCGACACAGACACGCCGGGGGGTAATTGAGCGCCCATCACATTCTTGAAATACGTAAACGACATTTCCAATGTCACCGGATCGGCGTAGCCAGAATTCCGTTCGATTTTGACTTTGAACTCGGCCTTATCGCCCGGCTTGAGTGTAAGTTCGGTCGGGGTTGCGGTGACTTTGAGCAAATCCAACGGGGCGGTCACGCCGACAATCTGTGTGTTGATGGGCCAACGGGCCTGTCCGCCGCCTTGCGTTTGTAGTTCACAGGTGATTGCACCTGTCCGAATCAATTCGCGTTCTTTGCCGTCTGAATCGGCAATAATTGCGCGTCCTTTCACTTGCACTAACGACGCCCCAATTTTGGCATCAGGGGCCGCTTTTAAAATGATGCCACATTGGGTCATTCCCTTCGGCATCGTCACCGGCTCAGCGGTCACGCCCGGCGGTAGGTTTTCGACGATAATCTCAACCGGCCCATCAAACCCGTTCAACCGAGCCAGCTTTGCGAACCAAATCATATTGGTGCTGGGGGCTATTTGAGAGTAATAATATTCGCCGGAAAGTTCAAAATCGGGACCGGCCAGCTCGGCACTTAAATGGTACAAAAACCGTTCACCGCCTCGGTCGTGCAAATCGCGGATTGAAACAAAATAATTCCCGTCGGCAGGTGCTTTGAAGTACAACCGGGCATCTTTGGAAAATCTGATGTCGTCGGCTTCAGAGAGTTTTTTCCCCTGGTCGTTGTAGACTTCAATGACCGAATCTAACGACAACCCTTTGCGGTGGGATTCGACTTCAAATTTGTAATACTGGTCTTTCACGCCAACGATTGAGAAATAATGTGACTGTTGCGGCTCAGAAAATCGCCCATTAATTCCAGCAGGAATGGGGACGGCTATTGCAGTGGCCTGGCTGTTATTCTTCGCAGTCAATGTGAACTGCGGGTTCGGGCTGACAAACACAGAGACCGGGTTGGTTGTTCCGGTAGATGTTTTTAACGATTGCTTGCTCCAACCAAGGCTTGCCGTAGTTGCCGCATCAAAAGTCACCTTGGTCGTCTGGCCTAAGTTGTGTCCAACTATCTCAACTTCGCGCGGCTTGCCTTGTTCAACGGCCATTGGAAACACGGCGTGGGCATACGGACGGTCTGCAATTTCTAAACAGTAAATGTATTTTACATTCCCGATGTACCGGGCATCGCGAAGTTCAATCACGTATTCGCCATCTTCAGGAACGTCAAATGCGATGAATGAATCGCCCCGGTTAAAGTTGTCGTTCTGGGCGATCACCTGACCGGTCGGGCTATACAATGTAAGAATCGCATCCATCAAGTAAACACTGTTCGAGGCTTGCATGCTGTGGATGGCCTCAGTGACCCGCTGGGCGTATACCTCGAAAGTCAACGTTTGACCCTTGGTTCCTTTTATTTTAAAGCAGTCCACATCTTCCAAGCGGTCGCAGTACCCGACGACCGCTGAGGGAACATTTACCGCCTGCGCGGTTGCCAGTGTGCCGTTTTCTTTTTTTTCCTCCGATACCACAGGATAGTCGGTCACCATTAAATGGGTGACGCTAGAAACGGCGGTATTTGTGGCAACACGGCATTCATAAATGCCCGTCGGCTGGTCTTTCGGCACTTCGACATCAAACCGAAACGGCTTTCCTAATCGACCGCGACCAGCTCTTGGTGAGGCGATTGGCTTCGTTTCCTTGAAGGTCATTTGAATGCCCGGCTTGTCGAAAAATACGCTGTGCGTGCTATCGAGTGTGAAGTTTGAATACAAATTCACTTCCACTTTGGTGCCCCGTTGCACCGCCACCGGCGACATGATCGACAACTGCCGAAACCCCACTTTGCCTTCCGCTGAAGCCGAAGGCAAAAGTACGGACAAGGCAAATACAGCGATGGTCAATTTGAAAGCACTGCGATTTAACATCTTTTGTGTCACCAATAAAAAGTTACTGTGTCGAATAGTAAAAGTAGCGTCGAAAAATAAAAACAGCGTCGAAAAGTAAAAACAGCGTCGTAAAATAGAAACAGCATCGTGATACAGAAATAGCCCCCATTGCTAGGAGGCTATTCCATTGTATTTGGCTGGCTAGCAGAAATGACAGCCAATCGAACTAATTATTCTGTTAGCCCATCAATTCGGGAATTGGATTGCCGGAACAAACCGGAACCGGACGACCATCGGGCGTCATGTTGACTAGATCAAGATCAATTCCAAGTTTAGAATAAATTGTTGCGGCAATATCGTGCGGATAATATTCCTTACCAACCGGCTTCGCCCCGGTGTCATCGGTCTTGCCAAGCACTTGACCTGCCGGAACGCCTGCACCGGCGAAACAAGCGACGCTGGCCGATGACCAGTGGTCTCGGCCCGCTGCCGAGTTGATAATGGGTGTACGACCGAAATCGGTCAGCCAAACGACTAATGTTGAATCTAACAGACCCCGCTGCTCCAAGTCGGTCACCAATGCAGGAAACGCTTGGTCGAGTGGCGGCAGCAACTTCTTCAGACGCTCGCAGTTCTTGGTATGCGTGTCCCAACCGCCACTGGTGACGGTGACAAATCGGGTTCCTGCTTCAATCATTCGTCTGGCCAACAGACAACTTTGGCCCAGGTAATTTCTGCCGTAAGAATCGCGAACCTTGGCGTCTTCCTGTTTCAAATCAAATGCCTTTTGTGTTGTGGGAGAAGTGATCATGTCGAAGGCATTGCCGTAATATTCGTTGATCGCCTGTAAATCGCTCGATTGGGCTTCTAAGCCGCGTTGCAGCGTATCGATTGCTTTTAACGCTTGCCGTCGTCGGTCAATTCGCGCCAAGCTAATTCCGCTGGGCGGCGTGATGTCGCGAACCGAAAAGTTGGCTTTATTCGGGTCGCCGGGCAATTCAAAAGCGTTGTGAGCAATTCCAAGGAAGCCAGCCAGACCACCACCAAACCTGCGATCAACGTTCGTGCCAACCTGAATGTAAGGCGGCATTTGCTTCTGGTGCCCTCGTTGCTTGGCAATCACCGAACCATAGCAAGGGTACGTTAACGTGGGGTTGAATTTGTAACCCGACAACATAATCGCATCGGCGGTTCCATGGCTTCCATTCCGTGGGTTCATGTTCCGCATCGTGGCAAACTTGTCGGCGTGCTTGGCAAAGTTCGGCATTTGGTCGGTGAATTGAACTCCCGGCAAGGCCGTGTCAATCACCCCAAAGTCGCCGCGAACTTCGGCTTTGGCTTCTGGTTTGGGGTCGAGTGTATCGTGATGGCTGGTGCCGCCCCGAGTCCAAATTAAAATGCAATTCGTATCTTTAACGGCCCCGCCAGTTTGGGCGGCACGCGCTTTTAACAGCGAGCCCAACGACAACCCCAACGGAGCAATTGAACCGACATTCATCAAAAAGTTCCGGCGGTTCACGCCTTCGCAGTTTTTATTTTTCTGAGGAAACAGATTGATCACAGGCTTCAACCTTTTCTTGTTTAAAGTTCGCTAGGAAACCGAGGCAGGAAGTTTTGGTAGGCCGCTTGTGTATCTAAATTCAAGCAATGTAATTGTAACCATTGATTCGTCTGACGCAAACATAAATCGGCTTTTGGGCGGGCTGAAATTCAATCCCCTCGTTCATTCTACGGGGCAATCGTACGATGAAAACCGTAAAACCACTACAAACAGCCGATAAATCAAACTCACAAGCCAATCTGCCGATCCTTAAAAAATTCATGCCGTGAGATCAGTTTGTCACCCTGAGCGCAGCGAAGGGTCTCGATCCACGGAAGATTCTTCGCTTTGCTCAGAATGATATGCAAAATGTCCAATTACAAAAAAATGGCCGCAAAAATCAGACCGCATTGCGAGAGGCCTAGCCAACAGATAAACTTTATTGAATACGTCCTCTGTTTGTCCCACCTAATTTAGACGAGGTTTCTGCATGAGCTTCCGTCCCTGCCAAATTTTACTCGCCATCACCCGTGCCTTGTTTGGAATCGCCGTTGCGGTCCCATTGGTGTGCGCCCCAACGTCCGCCTTCGCACACGCGGGTGCATTCCAAGTCGAGCCGACAACCGCACAACTGAACGGCAACCTCGACCGACTCCAAATTTTAGTCTCTGGTCAAGCTGCCGATAAAACGGCCACCGATTTAACGCGGTCAGTGAAATACGAAAGCCTCACCCCCAACATTCTTGTCGTCGGTCAAACCGGCCACGTGAAACCGCTGGCTGACGGTGCAGGTTCAATCCGTGTCACACACGGGAAAGCTCAGCAAGAAATCAAAATCACCGTTTCCAAAATGTTACCACAGGCGGCGGTCAGTTTTCGGAACGATGTTGTTCCATTGCTGTTCAAAGCCGGTTGTAGTGGCGGCGGCTGCCATGCCTCTCAATTCGGAAAAGGGGGTTTGAAAATCTCTCTGTTTGGTTACGCCCCCGAACAAGATCACACCCCGTTAGCCCGGGCCGATCAACAACGCCGTATCTCGTTAGCCAACCCAGCCGACAGTTTGATTTTGCGAAAAGCGATTATGGAAATCACTCACGGCGGGGGGAAACGATTTTCAAAAGACTCATTCGATTACGATTTACTTTACTCTTGGGTCGCCGCTGGTGCTCCGGCACCTCTTAAAGATGAGCCCAAAGTCATTAGCCTTTCCGTCACACCCAACGAACGCGTTTACCGCAAAGACGATTCACAACAACTTCGCGTGGTGGCTACTTACAGCGACGGTAATACCAAGGACGTCACTAACCGTGTAGCGTATGACAGCCTAGGCGACAGTGTCGTCGAAGTCACCCATTCAGGCTACCTCACCGCTATTGGTGCCGGGCAGGCCGCGGTGATGATCCGCTACCAAGGCCAAGCGCTTGTCTCGCAAGTTATCTCACCCTATGCCGACAAGTTAGAGTTGGCCGGGTTCAAAGTGCAAAACTTTGTCGATGAAAAAATCAAAAATCGTTGGGAGAAGTTGGGCATTTCGCCCTCGTAACTTTGTACCGATGAAGTCTTCATTCGCCGGGCATTTCTCGATTCCATCGGCACACTGCCTGCTCCACAGAAAGTTGTCGAGTTCATCGAGTCGACAAACCCCAACAAACGCACCGAATTAATCGACGAACTACTCGGCCTAACCGGCGACCCGAAACGCGACATTTACGACAACGAGTGGACCGCCTATTGGTCGCTCAAATGGGGCGACTGGCTGCGCAACAACCGTAACAACGTGGGTTTTGGAGGCATGTGGTCGCTTTACAATTGGACCCGACAATCGCTTCGAGAAAACAAACCCGTTGATGTCATGGTTCGTGAAATCATTACCGCGCAAGGTTCGATCTACGAAAATGGCCCGGCCAACTATTACAAAATTTCGAAGACACCTACCGACTTGGCTGAAAACACCGTTCAAGTTTTTCTTGGCGTGCGGCTGCAATGTGCCAAGTGCCATCACCACCCGTTTGAAGTTTACAGCCAGGCCGACTACTACGGCTTGGCCGCCTTCTTCTCGGGCGTGAGCACCAAAACGAGTACCGATTTCGGTGCAATCGGTGGTGACACCATTGTCAAAGTCATCAAACCGGGAACCATTAGGCACCCACGAACCCGAAAAATCATGAAACCAAAACCGCTGCTGAAAGAGCCCATCGATACCACCAACGTCCGCGACTTACGGCGACCATTAGCCGACTGGCTGACCGGCCCAGAAAACCGGCTGTTCGCCAATAACATTGTCAACCGAATTTGGGGCTACTATATGGGGACCGGTTTGGTCGAACCGATTGACGACATGCGTTCTACCAACCCACCTTCCAACCCCGAACTGATGAAGGCTCTCGCCGACGACTTTGTCGCCAACAAATACGACCTGCGAAAACTGATGCGGGCTATTATGATATCGCGCACCTATCAACTGAGTTCAAACCCCACGAAAGGCAACGCCGCCGACACCCGCTTTTACACTCACTATAATGTCAAACGCTTACCCGCCGAGGTGATGCTCGACGCGATCGACGATTCGTGCGGCACGCAAGAGAAATTCACCGGCGTCCCCCTGGGCACCCGGGCCATCGAACTTCCCGACTCGAACTTTGCTTCCTACTTCTTAGACACAATGGGCCGACCGAAACGCGTCATCGCCTGTGAATGCGAGCGCACCTCCGACCCGAACTTGGCCCAAGTGCTCCACATCGCTAACGGCGACTTGATTAACAGCAAGCTGAAAGACAAAAAGGGCCGCGTCGCGAAAATTCTCGCTGACAAACTTCCCGAAGCCGACGCCGTCACGCAACTCTACTTGGTGACCCTCAGCCGTAAACCGACGGCAGAAGAACTGGCCCAATGCCAAACAATCATCAAGACCGCCGAGAACTCGAAAGAGGGTTACGAAGACGTCCTGTGGGCCCTGTGCAACACGCGTGAGTTTTTGTTTAACCATTGATGGACGTTGAGTCATTCTTGACATCCATTGAAATATTCGCACACTTCTGTTGCGAAGTAACCTCAAAATAGTTGCGAGGGAGTTATGGACAATAGCCAAGACGCTCCGACTGTAGAGGATGTTGACGAGTCTGGTGATAAACCAAAGATTTCCAAAAATTGTTTGCGTGTCTCACTAGGAATCGCTGGGATTGTTGAAATCGTCTTTTTGGTAAATGCGTCATTACGGTATTTCTCAACGGGATACGGGGGAGACTTCTTTTTCCTCCTTGCTTGGCCTTTTATGTATTTCTTTTGTTTTTTTATTCACAAGGTCTACTTGCAAGCTCAGGATGCTATGCATCCAGGTAAAAAACATTCAGATTTCATTCCAAATTGGTTTTTTTCACTTCCAGGCACAGGGACTCGAGAACAGGCAGACGCCTTTTACAATATGAGTTTTAACATCATGGTGATCATGTGGCCGATCCAATGGTTGATGCTCAGCATATTTTTTCTTTCAAGAACGTTGATCCATTTGTCCGGGTAGCAGAGGTTGCTCGCAACCTCTGTGCCGCAGGCACCGGAGGACTTGTTTTACACTCGGCTTCCAATTCTCCACCGACCGACTTCCGCGTTCCGAATTCCGACCTGACTTCTCAGTCAACGTTCGGAGCTTTTTTGCCGGATAGGCGGTAAACGAAGGCCATGATTTCTACGAAGACTTCGTACATTTCTAGTGGAATTGGGTGGCCGACTTTGACGTCGCGGTATAACGCTCGGGCGAGCGGTTTGCGTTCGATGATCGGGATGTTATGTTCGGCGGCGATGGCTCTGATTCTGGCTGCGATTTCGCCCATCCCTTTGGCAACGACGCGCGGCGCGTCCATTTCATCAGGGTTATATTTGATGGCCACGGCAATGTGTGTTGGGTTAGTAATCACGACGTCGGCATCGGGAACTTGATGCATTTCGCGGGCCTGGGATAATTTCTGGTGGGCTTCTTTTCGGCGTTGTCGGGTTTGCGGGTCGCCTTCCATTTGCTTCATTTCTTCGCGAATTTCTTGCTTCGACATTCTTAGATCTTTTTCGTGCTTCCATTTTTGGAAGGCGAAATCGACCAACGCTAGAATTAACAGTGCCAGCGCCAATTTGATGCCTAGGCTGATTATTGCGAAACCGATGTCCGAGAAAATGATTTTCTCTTCGGCCCGCATGATCGCCAGGAAATGTTCTAACTCAGAATAAATTGTCCAGCCGGCAATGAGGACGAGTAATCCCAGTTTTGCCAAGCTGACTAATAATTTGACGAACCCGGCGATCGAAAAAATTCGTTTGAGGCCAGACAGCGGGTTCAAACGGGATAGGCTGGGTTGCAGGGCTTCGGTGGAAACGAGGAACCCGACTTGCGCGAGGTTGAGGCTTAAGGATGCCAGCACCATCAGACCCATAATGGAGATGACGCTGCCCCAAGTTGATTCAAAGGCCGACTCGATGACGATCATTGTCGAATCAATATTGATGTGGACAAGTGCCGGGCCGCCTAAAAAACGCTGTAACATGACGACTAACGACACACACAAACCGCTCCCGAAGAAATACAAGGCGGCCACTGCAGCAACCATATTACCAGCGGAGTTTAAATCGACGCTGCGCGCAACGTTGCCTTTCTTCCGCGCTTCACTGCGGCGGTGATCTGTTGCCTGTTCTGTTTTTTCGCCGTCGTCGTCTCCAGCCATCTTTTAGTCGGTTAAACTTTCTTAAGGGAATAATTTGTAATTCAACGATCAGGAAATATCATTCTGAACGAAGTGAAGAATCTCCGGAAGTCGTTCGAACTATGAGATCATTCACTTCGTTCAGGATGACAGATAATTGTGTATTGTTATTTTATCTTGCTACAAACCGGTTAATGCGTGTCTGAGGTTGTCAATCGTTTCGGGAACGACTTCGGTGACGATTTCGCCGATGCCTGACATCGACAACGCTAGAATTGTCAGGCTCGAAATAGCACGCACGGGGAAGCCGATGACTAATATATTAATTTGAGGCACGGTGGCACCGAGAAAACCCATAGCCAAGGCAACCAATGACATGGTGGCCAACAACGGTGCGGCAATGCGAATTCCCAACGCGAACGACTGATGCACTAGGCCGCGCACTAAGTCGATTGCTGCTGTTGAAACAAAGGCGTCACCGACCGGTAACGTTTGGAAAGTTTCGACCAGGGCAGACATCATCAAAACGTGCCCGCCAAGTGGTTCGA
>Ga0115002_10004948_pt1 | contig 15915 bp, 14 predicted proteins | sample ArcticOcean_MG_C_8_FD_89576 | JGI IMG/M metagenome (GOLD analysis project Ga0115002, IMG submission 89576) | Marine microbial communities from western Arctic Ocean - ArcticOcean_MG_CB11_86 | ecosystem: Environmental > Aquatic > Marine > Oceanic | place: Arctic Ocean: Canada Basin | collected... | reverse complement strand
TAGCCAGACTCGATGAACCGACCCGCCAATTCAAATATCCGCGGCGCCGTCTCGTCAGCCACCGTTTCAGCCACATCAAAAACCGTGTCGCGCCCCACCAGCCCCAGCACCGACGCGGCCTCGTCGACGGTCACCGAATCGCCCGCGAACGCAATCACCTGATCGAGAGCGCTCTGGGCGTCGCGCATGCTGCCGTCGGCGGCCCGCGCAATCAGCGCGAGCGCGGGCGCATCAATCGCCACCCCCTCGGCATCGGTGATCGTGCGGAGCTGGTCGGTGATGGCCGCGATGCCGATGGTGCGAAATTCGAACACCTGTGAGCGCGACAGGATGGTGTCCGGTATTTTGTCGAGCAGCGTGGTCGCCATGATGAAGACGACATGCGGCGGCGGTTCCTCGACGGACTTCAGCAGCGCATTGAACGAACTCGACGACAGCTGGTGCACCTCGTCGATGATGAACACCTTGTAGCGGTCACGCACCGGCTGAATCGCCAGACCCGCGATGATGACTTCCCGGATGTTCTCGACCTGGGTGTGCGTGGCGGCGTCGATCTCGAGCACGTCGATATCGCGCCCTTCCGCAATCTCGAGGCACGCGTCGCACTCGCCGCAGGGGTTTGCCGTCGGTCCGGTGACACAGTTGAGGGCGCGCGCCAGAATCCGCGCTGTCGTGGTCTTCCCCACGCCGCGGGGGCCGGCGAAGACAAAGGACTGCGCCAGTCGGTCATGTTCGAGGGCATTGCGCAGCGTCTGCGTGACGCCCCGCTGGCCCACAACGTCATCGAATCGCTGGGGCCGCCACTTACGGGCGATTACCTGATAGGCCATCGGAGTGCGGAGATCGGAATGTGGGCGCTAGAATCCGGCAGCCAGTTGGTGGCGAGTCCCAGTCGCGACCCGGAAGAACCTGCGGCACATCTCAGTGACTCCTTAGCGCTGCTGCCTTCCGGCCCTGACGCGGTTCACAGGCTGAGATTGCACAGGATCCGGGCCGCGCTGCGACCCGTCACCACACTGGCCAACGGCGGTCCCCGATGACCCAGTCGTCGATCGGAGGATCCCCAGTCTATCCCCGGGTCCGAACCCAATCAAGCGCGTCCGACGCCGCCACTTTGCGGCGGCGTCGGCCCCAACCCCGCGTGGTAAACTGCCCCCGAGGCCGCTCATTCCTCGATATTCGCCCAGCCCAGGGCACCTGCGGAGAGATGTCAGAGCGGTTGAATGAGCACGCTTGGAAAGCGTGTGTAGGGGTAACTCTACCGTGGGTTCGAATCCCACTCTCTCCGCCATTTATTGTTCCTGTGAAACCCGAAACGTCTCATAGCAGTTCGGGCATCGGGAGCGCGCGATGCAGCGGCTCGCCCTGACACCGACGATTCTGGCCGGGATTGTCATCAATTTCGCGTCGTCGGCAATCGGCTAGAATCAAAAGCAGGAGGCGGCAAACGAACGTCTATGACTGCAGGTTACAGCTGGACATTCACTGTCTCGATGTTGACCGGGCTCGCCTGGTCGCTGGTTTGGGTTATTCAGGATCCGCCTGCAGCCTGGGCGATCCTGGTGATGGTGGTGTGCTGCTACCTCATCACCGATCTGCTCAGCGGGATGCTGCATGTCGTTCAACCCGCGCTCACTGGATGTCGCGTTCATCAAGCCACTCGCAGAGGGCTTCCAGGCCCACCACGACGACCAGACAGGCATCTTCAAGATGCCGTTATACGACCACCTCTATGTGATGCATATGCCGCTGACGATATTTTTCGTCTGCACGTTGCCGCTGCATTCATCGTTGGTCTACGTGGCGTACATTTCGATGGCCGCCATGCTACACGTCATGCAGATGAGTCACCGCTGGGCCCACATGCCGGCGGGGGCGCTTCACCCCGTTGTTAGAGGGCTACAGCGCTCGCGTCTCCTCATTCGGGAAAGCGAGCACGGTGAACACCATCATCCGCCGTATCAGCGGAACTTCTGCATCATGACCGGCCTGTTCAACCGGCCACTCAACGCAATCGTCCATGTTTTTGGTGCCAGGAGCCACTTGTGGATTCTGGTGTTCCTCGCCACCTGTTTCGTGCCGATCGCGCTAGGTGCCTTGATTCCGCGGTAAGTCCCGGGACGTTCTCGCTACCAGTCGGGGATAGGGCCCGCGGCTGGGTGGAACTGCTGAGACCACAGGAAAACATCGACGTGATGTTTGATCTATTCGCGGCGCGCGTGCCTCAGACAGGTACGGCGTCGACCCGGTCCCACTCGATAGAGCCGCGTCATCAACTCACACAGGTCGCGATCCGGGCGGCGCACGAGCGCCCACGTTGCGGCGCGGCTCGACTCGGCAAGGGACGCCATGGTGGTGCTCACCTGATCGAACAGATCGTTCGCCTTTTCATTTCTGACGCGCGGTAATCGCGCTCCTGGATAGTCCCTAACAGCCCGTGGTGGAAGTGCCGCCACCAGGGACCGTCGAACCCCTTCGCGACGGACTGTCACGACGGGCCACTGGCGAATCCGTCCGGATGTCGCTTCTGCCAGCGCCACGTGTCGCGGCACATCGCGTCGAGATCGTGCTCGGCGCTCCACCCCAGTTCCTGGTTTGCCTTGGTCGGGTCGGCGAAGCAGGCGGCAACATCGCCCGGCCGACGGTTCACGATCTCGAACGGTACCGGTCGGCCCGACGCTGCTTCGAACGCCCGCACGACGTCCAGGACGGAATAGCCTTTGCCCGTACCCAGGTTGTGGACCGCGAGTCTTGGACCATCCTGTAGGTGATCCAGCGCGGCCAGGTGTCCCTTGGCCAGGTCGACCACATGAATGTAGTCGCGTACGCCAGTTCCATCCGGCGTGTCGTAGTCATCCCCGAAAATTTGCAGGACTGAGCGTGTGCCCACCGCCACCTGGTCGATATAGGGCATGAGGTTGTTCGGAGTACCCCGAGGGGTTTCGCCGATGTCGCCGCTGGAGTCGGCTCCGACTGGATTGAAGTAGCGCAAGATCGAAATCCGCCAGTCTGGGGCCGAGACGTGAAGATCGCGCAGAATCTCTTCGATCATCAGCTTTGTCCTTCCGTACGGATTGGTCGCCCCGGTCGGGAAGGACTCGTCGATCGGGACCGAGTCGGGTTCACCGTATACCGTCGCCGATGAACTGAACACCAGGGTCCTGACCCCCGCCGCCTTCATCGCGCCGAGCAGGTTCAACGTGCCCGTGACGTTGTTGTCAAAATATGCCAGGGGCGTCTTCACGGATTCACCCACAGCCTTGAGTCCCGCGAAGTGGATGACCGCGTCGAAACTGTGGTCGGCGAACAACCGCTCCAGCGTGTGTCGGTCGCGCAGATCGACTTCAGCAAAGTCGATCCCTCGGTTAGCGATCTGCTGGACGGCATCCAGCGAAGCCACGCTGCTATTACAGAGATTGTCGATGACGGTCAGATCATGACCCGCGCCCAGGAGTTCAACACACGTATGGCTACCAATGTATCCGGTGCCGCCCGTCACGAGGAAATTTGCCATCTTACCGCCCTGTCGGCTCACCGGTCGCGCATGCGACGCGCGCCCCAGTGGACTGGTGGTCCAGCCATCGAGGAGACTCATCGTCTCACAAGGCCAGGTGGATCGCGTTGAGCCGATAGGGAAGATTGTAGTCGAACGACTCGTCGGCGAAGAGGTCATCGCTCGCCCCCGCAACGATGCACACACACCCCGAGGACCTATGCTGCGCTCAATAGGCCCTCTTGATTTGGCACAAAATTCCAGCAACGACGGTTTCGTCGCCTTAGTGGGCCATTCCAGGTCAGCAACGCGCGTCCTTAGGTTCGACGCGGCCCCCCCTTCGCGGGCGCGCCCGGGGGCGAGGTCAAGGTTGCGGGGCGATGCGGTAGTAGTCGAGATACCACCGGACGAAGCGGTCGACGCCCACTTCGATGGATGTCGAGGGACGGTAGCCTACGTCTCGCACGAGACTGTCTACGTCAGCATACGTCTCTGGGACGTCGCCGGGCTGCATGGGAAGAAGACGTTGCTCAGCGCGACGACCGAGCGCTTCTTCCAACACCGTGATAAGTCGCGTGAGGTCGACCGGGTTGTTACTGCCGATGTTGTAGAGGCGATACGGCGCAGCCGATGTATTCGGAGTGGGGTGGTCAGCCGACCAGTCCCCATCAGCCTTCGGCACGACATCCAGGGTCTTGAGCACCCCTTCGACGATGTCGTCGATATACGTGAAATCTCGCTTGTGGCGACCGAAATTGTAGACGTCGATCGGCTCCCCGGACAAAATCCGTTGCGTGAAGGCAAACAACGCCATGTCGGGCCGGCCCCATGGCCCGTACACCGTGAAGAAACGGAGCCCGGTGGTGGGGATACCGAAAAGATGGCTGTAGGAGTGTGCCATCAGCTCGTTCGACCTCTTGGAGGCCGCGTAGAGACTCACAGGGTGGTCGACGCCATGCTCGACCGAAAACGGCATCTTCGTGTTCGCTCCGTAGACCGAGCTCGACGAGGCATACAACAGATGTTCGGTGCCGAACTCCCGAACGGCCTCCAGGATATTGAGGAACCCGACCACGTTTGAGTTGATGTAGACGTGCGGCTGTTCTAACGAGTGGCGCACACCGGCTTGTGCGGCCAGGTGGACAACTCGATCGGGCGACGTCGCACTGAAGATCGCCCGTACTCGGGCTTGATCGGCGACGTCGGCCTGCTCGTGGCCGTACGCGGCGTGGGCTTGCAGTCGTGCAAGCCGCGCTTGTTTCAGCGAGACGTCATAGTAGTCGTTCAGATTGTCGAGGCCGATGACCTCGTCTCCGCGATCGAGGAGTCGCTGCGAGACGAACGAACCGATGAAGCCGGCAGAGCCGGTGACGAGAACACGCATCGCGAGGCTAGGCCTTCCAGATTTTGTCGCGGCCGTGCGTAACATCTTTGGTCGCGTTGCGGGTATCGACTTTATGTCGATCTACGTCAAAACCGAGACGGGTGAATCCAGCGCGACAACATGCGTCGAGCGATGGCAGACCAACGTATCCGAGTCCGACGACACCGATCAGGGCCGTGCGATCGCCGATCTTGGATGCCAGTGCGTCAAGAGCGGTTGAGGGTTTGAACTCCGTGGTCATCTTGGCATCCATGAAATTGACTCGTTCGGGGAAGCACATTGGTCGTTCCTACTATGCCCGTTTCCCATGGCCCCAGTCGCGACCCACGCGCACCATGCTCGCTCATGCTCTGCGTCGTGGCCACACGTGCGCTCGAGATATCGATCAAGTCGAGCGTATTGCCTGCACGTGCGAGGACCACCGCATCGGCTCCGACGCCGCATCCTATTTTCAGCACGTGCTGATCGCGTAGTTCGGCGAGCAGCGAGCGAGCGTAATCGGAGGATGGGGAGAAGAAGTCGTCCTCATCGAATTCATACAGAAAGTCTCTCTTGAGCGTTGAATTTCAGAACTCCGCGAGCCTCCGGGTGTCGGTGCGAGAGTGGGTATCTGAGGTGGTCATCGCGGATCCTGGCCCAGCGTATGTGGGCTATCCCATAGGCCAAACGAGAGAATCATCTCCATCAAGGCCCGGACAATTTACTCGTGACGTCACACTACCTCTCAACGAGTGAAGAGACCTTCCTTGATGCCTCATGGGCATCACACTACTCGCTCGATCGACACGAATCAACTTCGGCTGGCACTGATACCCGTAGCGACCACTGTTTCAGGTGCTTTCGCCATTTGGCCGCGCGTGCGGCTGTTGCCGGTGGGGATACCGGGATCGGGGATCGATCCGAACGAGGCTACCTTGGGCGTCGAATCACATCGCGATCGCTCATGACACGATTCCGGATCTCTGACCGCCGGACGCCAGCCTTGCCGAGATCTGGACAGCGTCCTCCCGATCTCGGAAACTACCGGTGGTTTCGAAACTGTAAACGGACCGACGGATTGCGCGATCAAGGAGGCCCACAGGGTCGGACGCTGACGGCGTAAGAGGGCGTACCGCAGGTCCGCCTGATGACAGCCGGCTTACCGCGAGGTAGCCGCTGGCCTGTCTCGGTTGCTCGACGATCGAGGATGACGCGGCGACGTTGCGTCGCCTAGAAACCTCGTGACATGCCGATTTGCCCCCGGTCACGCCGGGTTTGGCGGCGTTGTCGTCGGTGCTGTCGTAACCGGGCTGTTGATGCTCATGGCGAAGGCACCGACAACGCCGTCCGTGACACGGCTGCGTGTGGCAGGCCGAGCAGCCTTCTCGGAGCATGTTCCTATGGCCCTCTCGCCAGACGGCGAGATTTTGGTCTATGTCGCCCGTCACGGCGATGTCGACCAACTCTTTCGACGGTCGATGAATGCCCTCGACTCTGTCCCGATAGACGGCACCGAGGGTGCCGAGATGCCGTTCTTTTCCCCTGACGGTCAGTCGGTCGGCTTCTTTGCCGACGGCGCGCTGAAGCGTGGCGTCGCCATCGTCGACTTGACGCCGATCAAGACGGGGCGATGCCGGATGCCGGGTCTCGCTGATTCTTGGACCCGAGAAGAAGAAGAAGGCCGAGCAACGCAAACGAGGCAAACGCGACAGAGACGATTGGGACGAGTTGGGTCGTCTCGGCTGCCTCAGGGACTGCTGCGATGTCCGCCAGGCGTCGGATTGACGTCGTGCCGCTCAGGTAGAGGTCGTCTCCGACGAACGTCATCCTTCCGGTTGCGGGGAGCCGACCGATGACCTCGACATGAGCGTCGAGAGGGTCGATCCGCACGAGCACGTTGCCGAGCGTGGTCCAGACGGAGCCATGTGGGCCCTTGACATAGTCCCACTGCGCCGTGCCCAGCATCCACTTGAACGGAACCACATCAGGAAGCGTCTTTCGAAAGAGCAACTCCCCCGTCCGAACGTCGACACCGTACAAGATACCGCCATTCTCGACCTCGAAGATAGCGTGCAGAGCGTGACCTCGCCGGGTGTGACCAAACGGCTCAAGATGCAGGCCAGGGAGCATGCTCGAACCTTCTATGAGGAATACCGTGATCTGGTCAGACGTCTTCGGCCAGGATTCCGCATCAATGCCATTTCGACATCAGAATTTTCAACCGATGTCGAAACACTCGAACATCTGTCGGGGTGCGAGCCACTCGCGTGCGTCATCATCGCCAAGGTGACGTCCGCTGACGAACTGCTTCGGTCCAGAGACGCCCTGGCCGGTGTTCGATTCGACGAGCTCATACCGATTGTCGAGAGCGTCGAAGGTGTTCACCGCCTCCCTGAGATTCTTGTAGCTGCCGAAACGGCGGACGTGCGATCGGTAGTGTACGGCCACTATGACTACAGCGCCGACGCCGGGGTGTGGCCGTTCCTTGACCAGGACCAGCAGGCGTTCTGGGCATCGGTTGATCCGCTCATCTACACGATCGAAGCCGGCGGGTTCACCTACGTCCATCCGCCATACTCGAATCTTGGCGACGAGGCCGGACTGGTGCGGGTGCTGAACAGACTGGCAAGGCGATGTCAGCGGGCCTTCGGCATGGCGACTCTCTCCCTTGGCCAGACGAAGTGGTGCGCACGATTCTCGCCTGACGATACCAGTCGGGACGACGACCTCATGCGCGTCGACGAGTGTTCGCCGGAAGGGGCGCGCGCCCTCGCGATCTGCGTTCAAGAAGCCTATGAATCCGGCTCGCGGAAAGGGCTCAGCTTCTCGCGAGACCGGAAGACCGGGCACTTCATTTCGCCGCACGAGTACCGGGCTGCACTCGCGTACCTCCGGTGGACGGGAACATGACCCCCTCGCCGGAGACGGTGCGTCTTGGTGTCGTGGGCGGATGCTTGACCCATCAGGACGGCATCCCGCTGTCGAAACTCTATCATCGCCGCCTCGCTGCGAGTCTGCGTGATGAAGCAGGCATCCGTCTTCAGGTGAGGGTTGCCAGAGATTTCCAGCGGCCCTATCTGGCGCGACTCGAGTCGCTGCTAGAGACCCATCACCTGGACGGTGTCCTGTTGAACATGCGCGTCGCCATGACGAACAAGGGCACACTGCTGTCGAGGAACTCGGCCGACGGAATCGCTCGGTACTCACTGCATCCATTCATGTTCAACAGTCGCGAGGTCGGCTGGGCCGAATCGCAGAGTCGCGGGGGTCGTGGCGTGACCGTTGTCCGTCGACCGGCCGGGAGAGTCGGCGCCGAAGAGCATCTTCAAGCCCGTTCCGGGCGTCATATTTTCGGATTTAGGGTGAACGATCTCAACCTCATTCTGAGGCACCTGATTGGGCTCGACGACTGGGCGATCCGCGACGAAATGGCGATGCTCTCGCAGTTCGCTCGCGCGTGCGAAGTCCATCAACTGCCCTTTATCGTGCTCGGGTCATCCCTGCTGGCGGACGTGCCGCAGGTCAACCGGCTAGCGGCGCGGATCGCCGAACGCGCGAGGGCGCTCCTGTTGCCGATGAACGTTCCGTACTGTGCGATTGATACGACTCTTGACGAGAACGGCCAGCCGATCTTGCTGCCTGACGGGTATCACCTGAGTGAGAACGGTCATCGCTATGTCGCCAGGCAGCTTCGATCGGCGGTGGAGGACTGGGCTCGGCACGTTGTCGCATCTCGCGAGCAGACGCTCGCGGGCACCACGGTTGTCCCCGACTAGATTCGTCGGGAGGGGGCGACGCGCAAGAGTAGGCAGATGTGGGGGACGATAGACGGCATTAGCGCCCCCTCGATGCCACCACCGGCGCCATCGCCTAGACGTACCAATCGCCGCAGCCGATGCTGGCCGCCATCCCAACGACGTCGACGGAGCTGCTCTTCACCGGCCGCTGACCGGCGACTTGCCCGTACTCGACGCCGGTGACGGGTCGGTCCTGTTCCGCCACGACACCGGAGCCCCCAGCAACGGCGGAGTCGCGACCTACGCGATTGACGGGGCCCAGTACGTCGCCTTCATGGCGCTTAACACGAGTTCACTGTGGCCGACCGGGACATCGACTGCGTCGGTGATCATCTATGGCCTACCCTGATCCGGTGGCCCCATGCGTTACCACCTCGTCCAACCGATGGGCGGCGACCACCTATCGTCAGGCGACGGTGATCAGCACCCACGAGAACAGGTGTGGCCTTGGACGCCCATACACTCAACCCGTCATTGTCTGACGCGGTCAGAACATCCTTGAGAGCCGTGGGATTACTTCGCCACGAAAGGAAACCAGCGTGTAATGGCACCGCCGATCAACCTCGCCAGCGATTCGGCACGGGCGGCAAAGAGTTGCAGCGCGACAGCTCCGACCCCGATGCCGGCAACATCGACCAACAGATCTTTCAACTCCGCGGATCGTCCCAGCTCGAAGTATTGAACGAGCTCGATGGCTGCGCCGTAGGCAACCATCCAGGCTGCCGCCCAGAGCCGGTCTTTTCTCCGGTGGGCGAGTCCTAGCGCAAACGTGAGGTAGCTGAAGGCAAATCCGTGCAGCAGTATGTCGCTGACCCTGAATAGGGCCTCCGGCGGGCCCGGGGTAAACGCGAGATAGGTGCACAACACCCACGGCAGCCAGAAGGCCAGGATCAGCAGGGCGCGAGCCAGGTCGAAGGATTCCGGTCGAGGAGTCGAATCGACGTCAATCACGTTTGGAGTGTTGGTGGACGTTGATCCACCAGGCGGATCGGCCGCCATCTGCTCCGGGCCGCCCACCACAATCTCCTCCGGTCTCAGGCATTCACCGAATGGGACATGGTGACGTGCGCCGCCTGACCCGCAGGCCGTACTCCGCGCGTCGCCGGAGGAGCGGGCCGCGGTCGGTAAGTTGACAAAACCGTCGTGACAGCCTATGCCTTGACGACATTGGCATGTCCTTCGGCGACGTTCCTCGTGTCGATGACCACGGTGACGCTTCCAGCGATCGCGGCGTAGTCAACGTGGTCGTGCCCCGTGGCAATGAGCGCGGCGTCATAGCCACCAGCCCCGATCTCCGCCATGGTCTTGCTCTTGATACCGGCGAACCGCGGATGGTCGCGAGTGCGAGGAACCTCGGGGCAGAACGGATCGAAATAGTCGACCGCCGCACCAAGCTCCTCTAGTTTCTTCCAGAGCACAAAGCTGGGGCTCTCCCGAACGTCGTCGGTATTCGCCTTGTAGGACAACCCCACCAATATGATTCGGCTCCCTCGTACCGTTTTCTCGTGCTCGTTCAACGCGAGCATGGTCCGTTCGACCACGTAGTTCGGCATCTCCGTATTGATCTCGCCGGCCAACTCGATGAAACGGGTCGCGACACCGTACTCCCTCGCCTTCCAGGTGAGGTAGAACGGATCAATCGGTATGCAGTGCCCGCCCAATCCGGGGCCGGGATAGAACGGCATGTAGCCGAACGGCTTCGTCCGCGCCGCATTGACCACCTCCCACACATCAATGTCCATTTCGTTGAACACGATTTTCAGCTCGTTCACCAGGGCGATGTTGACGCAACGGAAGATGTTCTCCATCAGTTTCGTGGCTTCAGCCACCTCGCATGACGAGACTTCGACTGTGCGACAGATGACCGTCCTGTATATGGCGGACGCCATACGCAAAGCGACGTCAGTCAAGCCTCCGACCACTTTGGGTATCGTACCAGTCGAGAAATCCTTATTATTTGGATCTTCCCTCTCTGGTGAATACGCCATATGGAAGTCGGTCTCCGCATCTAATCCTGAAAGAGTTGACAGCCTCGGCGCCAGGACGGTGCTCGTCGTACCGGGAAAGGTAGTGGACTCTAGAACAATCAGTTGTCCCGGTCGTATGTGAGGACCGAGTTGGTCGGCCGTATGGAGGATATAGCTGAGATCCGGTTCCCGATGTTGAGTCAACGGCGTGGGAACACAGATCAGGATAGCGTCACAATCGACGCTCGCCGCAAAGTCCGTCGTATAGTCGACGCGTTCTCGATCCAGTGACGCAACGTGTTTGGATGGAATATGGCGAATGTAAGACTCACCGGATTCCAGCCTGGCCGTCTTTTCTTCGTCGACGTCGAAGCCTCGAACGCGAAACCCGGCTTTGGCGACCTCGATCAGCAGAGGCAGACCCACATAGCCAAGTCCCACAATGCCGACCCGCAGGTCGCGCTGCTCCACCCCCTTGAGAAATGCCTCAACCGTTGTAGTCATCGTGTTTCGTGTCCGAATCCTTCTTATCGGCCGGTCAGCGACTCAGATCGGCGCTCACCCTGTTCCGCAGCTTCTCAGCGACCTCCTCTGCTGGAACGAGGAAAAGGCTTGCGTTGTCGAGGTCATCGATAAGAGTAACATCCCAGACTTGGTCGAGCTCGGTTACCGAGGCCATCAGCTGTTCGAGACGATGTGTATGAGCGGTAAGGGCGCGAACTCGGACAGGCCTCTCCCCACGTTCGACAAGGTCGAGGTGATAGAGCAAGAGGTTGCCGACGTTCGTCTCACCGACCATAGGCAGCATGAGTATCTTACGGTTGTCGCTTTGGCCGTAACCGAGGTGCAGATGCTGGCCTTTCACCACACCCCACTTCGTACCGACAAGCGGCTGATCTTCCTCGCAGCGCGATCGGATCGTCGCGGCAAGTCAGACCTTCTTTTGCACTCGGATCGTGGAATCTTTCCGCGGCCGTCCGACGGCATCAAGACCGCCGAGTCGATAGAGCGTGACCCCCAACACCCGGGCCACAAGTGGCTCGAACGCGGTGAGGAAGCGTTGGTGGCTGCGGTTCACCAGCGCGGGCGACAGCCCAAGCTGCTCGATCCGCGACCAGAGAACGCCTCGCGTCCGCTCGTCACCGGGACGCGAGACACCGACGGTCACGGTCTTGGCCTGGTGCTTGATGGCGTCAATAGGTCGGGCCAGCTCATTCACGGCCCGAGTCAAGATGGAAATGACCGCCGCGTCGAGGTCAGCAAAATCGCCCAGCCGACGGACCTCACGAGCGAAGTAGTCAAGCGACACCCGGCCGAGGATGAACTGAAACAGGGTCGAGAGCTGCACCGCGGTGCCTGTCCGAAGCCCGCTGTCGAGGCCACCATCGGCAAGTAGTTCTTCCATCCGAGCCGCCCGCTGCAGAAGCTGGGTGGGTAGCTTGCCGGGGTCGACCTCCGAGGCATCGGGCTCGTGCGGAGACGACACGCGGCTCTGCGTCTCCACGAAGCCCCTGCGTATCAGACGCAACTCGCGGGCCTGCCGATCGAAGCTCTCGGCAGCGTGGTAGCCGAACAGATGTCCCACCATGGTGGCCAACAGATAGTCGAGTGAGCCGTCATAGATTGGGACGTGAATCGTTCCGGCAGAGTACGGTTCGAAACGATCTTCCCCTTGGGCGGCGACCACCAACGGGGTCGACCGGTGCGCTTTGAAGATCGCCACCTCCTTGACGAGGTCTGAAATCGTTGATGGCGACGTCCGGTTGGCGCAGACGAGGATCAGTGGCTCGGCCGAGAGGTCGATGTGCTTCTTGTCCTCGATGAAATCGGTGGCGATCGACTTATAGCAGAGCTCGCTCAGCTTGATGCGGATCTCGTCAGCGGCGATCTTCCCCGAACCGCTCCCGACGGCGGCCCAGTAGGGCTGACGCAGGGCATAACGATCGGCGAGCTCTTTCACCCGGGGGCTCAGGGCGAGAGTGCCTTCCATCGCCTGGGGCAGGTCCTCGAGCGCCTTGACCTCGCTCCGGAAGCGGTCGGGCGAGAGAGCGTCGAGCGCCTCCGCCAGCGCCAGGGCCAGCACCTGCCGGCCACGTTCTGGGCATAGAACGCCTTGGTGGACGCCACAGACATCTCGATGTCACGTCCATCGGATGTGTAGAACACCCCATGAGACTTGTAGACCAGATCGGAGTTGCGGCGGTTGACGATGGAGATCACCCAAGCTCCGCGCTCCCTGACAAGGTCCACCGTACGGTTCGTGTCCGTGGTGGTGCCAGACTGTGAGACCGCGACCACAAGGGTGTCTGAGAAGTCGTCGTCGAGGCCGTGGCCCGAGAGCTCCGTGGCTTTCATAGCCATTATCTGGGGCGGGAAGCGCGACCCGCGAAGCGCACGCTCCAGCAGGTCCGCGATGCCCATGGCCGCGATGGCCGCGGTGCCCTGTCCGAGTGTAATGATGCGCCGGATCTCTCCCTGCCGCAGCGACTTCACACGCTCGGGGTCGAGCACCTCCGGCCCCAAAAAGAACCGCGGGATACCCTCCTCGTCGATCTCGAATTTACCCCTCAGCGTCTTGCGTACCGAGTCCACGGACTCAGTGATCTCCTTGATAAGAAAACGCCGATATACCCCGCGGTTTATGTCGCGTGTGCTGATTTCGGCCCGCTTGACCCGCTCGGCGGAGACCTCCTTCTCTCCGGCCACCGTGACCAAGCGGGTCTCGACAGAGCCATCGCGCAGGCCAATCCGGAAGATTTCGCCCGCGGCGCTTCGCGCGCCATCGGCCTTCACGTAGTCCTGGGTCAGCTCGACCAGCCCGTACATCTCCGAGGCGGCAATGACGCTCGAGCCCGCAAGACCGATGAAGAGGCCTTGCCCGCTCCCTTTCTGTCCGAAGAGGAACTCGCCAGGCCGGTCCGCAGCCATGAGGCCGATGACCATGGAACCCTCAAATTCGCTAAGCGCGGCGCAGAACGCCTCTTCGAGCGAGGCGCCATTCCTGTAGTGGTGTCCCACGACCAGCGGTACGATTTTCGCGTCGGTCGTGATCTCGTCATCCACCGTCAGATCCCGGTCGCCCACATAGCGCTGCAACAGCTCTTGATAGTTGTCGATGTCGCCATTGAGAGCCGCCACCACCATACCCGGACTGCCCTCAAGCGGGACGCCCCCTCTGAAGACCGTGCTCTCGACCGGGTGGCAGTTCGGCACGGAGACCACGCCGTTGGACGCCCAGCGGGTATGCGCGAGGGGTTGGAGCTCGACGCCCGGTTCACGAATCACGGCTTGCAACAGCCGGTCTCCCACGATCGCCCCCCGCAGCATCGCCACGTTGGCCCCCATCTCGCCCACCTCTTCCGAGACCTTGAACGCGAACAAGAGCGTCCTTCCGGCGAGACCGCCTGGCCGGATGACCGAACGGTGGGACGAGGCCGAGTAGCGGCTGCGCTCGCCGAACTCCGCCGCGCGCCGTTCCTCGTCGACGAGAAAGTTCTGCAACGCCTGAGTCGACTCGAAGTGCGCATACACCGCGATACCCGCCGAGTCGCGGCCCCGGACTTCGAGACGGTCGATGTTATTGAGCACCAGATTGAGCTGCCAGCCGTGGGCCCAAGCGCTCGCAGAGTCAACGTCACCGGCCACGAGACGCTTCACGGATTCAAGGTTCGCCAGGACATCTTGGTCGAACTGCCAGGCGAGGTCCCGTCCACTCACGATGAACTCGTTCAGGCCCTCAGCCTCCCGCTGGTTGTCGAACCCTCTCTGCTCAACGTGCGATTCGAGACTCTGCACCCACTTGGAGAGAGCCTACGAGACGTCCGCAAGCTCTTGGCTAATCGGCGAACTCCCGCAAAGCGCTAAGAACCCCGCTCTCCGGGTGCACTCATAGCTGAGGGCCCGGGCCTCGCGCATGGTCCGGACCGCCTCGCCAACCGGCGCGGGCGCACTCGTCTGCCAGGGTCGGAAGCGCAGGAGTCGCGAGACGCCGTCGAGATGACCTTCCATGGACGCAGCGGGGGACTGATCCGCTACAGAGCCTATTCCGAAAATGCCGCACATGGTTTGCAACGTTTCATTTGCTCAAGCCCCCGAAGCGGCTTCCGTTTCTGCCACCCAGCCGAGACTCCGGGCGCCCGCCCGCAGCGTGCGCTAGATCGTCAAGGCCCGGCCCTCGGCCGCCTTCGCCAGCCATGAACCCGTAGAAACTGAGCACACGGCTCCCTCCATACGTCCACCGGCCCCAGTCCACACCCAACTCAAGCCCGCGAATGTCATGTATCTCGACTCCTACAAGTTGGTTCGGGCAAAAGTCAATCTGCTGACGGTTCGTTGCACAATGGATGCCCTGCCCGGTGTTTCAGCCGAGCAAACCTCAAGGGGTCGCTTCGCACGGGCCAGATCACAGACCGTCAGTTGTCATGTAAAGCTCATTTAATCATTTCTTTACGATGAATCTGGATTGATCCAAAATGGGCACCGTCAGGTCGCACAGAGCCCTCGAAGAGCCATCAACCGAGACGATCCCTTCGGCTGGATCATGGCGAATTGCCGCCAACCGCCAGCCATTTGTCTTCCCGTCGGCCGACTTTGTTCCTGTGACGCTCACAGGGAATTTCTGGACAGGAGGCCTAGGGGCCCACCGAACTGCTAGGTCAGCCGCGTCATGCGATCTGCTCGCGTGGTCTGGACTGGTTCGCCATCGCAAGACTCGAGCGCCTCAAGCACATCCAAACGCTTGCCCACCGATTCCGAGATGAAGCGGTGTTCGCGCCGGACGGTGACGGGCTGGCCTACTCTTCGCAAGCGCCAGATGTGTCCCTGAGCCCCCTCGCTCTGGAGGCGACCGGGCGCGGAAATAGTATTCCAAACGCCGCCCCGTCGCTGGGACCGACCTACTGCATTGCCTTCGAAAGTCTGTAGCCGCCGCGCAACTGAGGGCTACCGCTCGCCGTGGTGAGCGGTCAGACCGACCGCGACACCCGCTTGACTCCGGCCGGGACACCCCGGACAATCGGATGATTCACGGATAGGTCCGATACGGAACACCGGCGGCGTGCGCCGGCGGACCGAGGCTGTCACCCAAAACCAGGGAACCACCATGACCCGACTGACCGTTGTCGTCGCCACCGTCCTTGCCGCCGGCATGTTTGTCGTCGGCACGTCCGCCCGGCAATCTGGGGACGCGGCCTACACGCCCACACGGATTAATAAGGCGATCGAACTGCTGGAAGCGGGGCAACCGGTCTATTACTTTCAGTTCCCCGGCGGTGGTTACGACGAGGGCAAGGAACT
>Ga0115002_10004946_pt1 | contig 15919 bp, 14 predicted proteins | sample ArcticOcean_MG_C_8_FD_89576 | JGI IMG/M metagenome (GOLD analysis project Ga0115002, IMG submission 89576) | Marine microbial communities from western Arctic Ocean - ArcticOcean_MG_CB11_86 | ecosystem: Environmental > Aquatic > Marine > Oceanic | place: Arctic Ocean: Canada Basin | collected... | reverse complement strand
GAGGCCACGGCTTGCGTTGTAACAGCTGTGCCCGGTCGTATTGCTTTTCCAGTTCGCTCATGTGCACGCATTCAAATTTGAGACCGCTGAAGTACGCCGCATAATAGCTACCTACGTTGGTCGGGCATAGTCTGCCGGTGGGTTGAGAATGACCCCACCCCACTCGGGGATGCGCTCCTCGAGGGTATCGATGTTGTCGCGAGCCTGAACGTTGAACGCAAGGTGGCGCAGCCCCGGCGCGTAGTCTTCGAAAAGGTGGTCGCGAAGATTAGGGCTAGCCAGCCATATGTTGACGGCGCGGTCGGTTGCGCACGACAAGAAGACTTGCACACTGGTCGGCTCGGCGTGCTCCGGGGTGTAACCGAGGAAACGCAAAAGCGGATCGAAAAAGGCCAACGCGGCCGGCAAATCAGCCACGGTCAAGGAAACGTGATTAATCGATCCGTGCAACATATAGAGCATCCTACTGGGAAGCTGCCGGTGGAAAAACAGGTTGATAGATTCTTGCCACGGATGGCCCCCAAAGAACAGGGGTCCGTTTGAACGAAATAGAAAGCCCTTGCTTAATTGGATTAGAATTGGGCTCCCGTTGATTGATCAGGAGTGAGCTTTGGAATACTGCGCACCTGAAAGAGAGGCTAATTTCCTGTTGTTTGAGCTCTTTCGTGTACAGGATATCTGGCCCAACATTGCCGGCTTCGATGAATTCACGCAGGACCTCGTAGAAGCAATTATTGGCGAAGCGGCAAGGTTATCGGCTGAGGTTTTGACCCCGACCAACCAAATTGGTGACCAAGAAGGGTGTACTTGGGACAAAGGCGACGTGACAACACCGGCCGCGTTCAAAGGAGCATTTGCCGAATTGACTGCGGGCGGATGGCTGGGGCTGGCGGGCAATCCCGAGTACGGCGGGCAAGGCATGCCAAAGATGCTAGCGTGCCTGGTCGAAGAGATGTTCTGGTCGAGCAACACGAGCCTGTGCCTGTATGGCACTTTGACCGTTGGCGCCTCTTTGTGCATAGACAAGCACGGCACCCAAGATCAAAAACAGACCTATTTGCCGCACATGTACGATGGCAGCTGGACGGGTGCGATGGCGCTGACAGAAGCCCACGCAGGGACGGACCTAGGCATCATGCGAGCAAAAGCGGACCCTAACGCCGACGGCAGCTACCGCATCAGCGGAACGAAGATATTCATTACCAGCGGGGAGCATGATCTGACTGAGAATATTGTGCATCTCGTATTGGCCAAACTACCGGATGCGCCGCAGGGCACCAAAGGTATTTCGCTGTTCATAGTCCCGAAGCGCCTCGTTAACGAGGAGGGCAGCCTCGGCGAGCGTAATGCTGTGGCTAGCGGCTCGATAGAACACAAGATGGGGATTCGCGGGAGCGCGACATCTGTCATGAATTACGACGGCGCGACCGGGTTTTTGCTGGGCGAAGCAAATGGCGGCCTCGCGGCAATGTTCACGATGATGAACTACGCGCGGCTCTCGGTTGGCTTGCAAGGATTGGGCGCTGGAGAACTCGCCTATCAGCAATCGGCGAGCTACGCGCGAGAGCGTTTGCAAGGACGCTCCGCAAGTGGTGCCAAGAGTCCGGACCTGCCTGCAGATTCTTTGCTCGTTCACCCGGACGTACGCCGCATGTTGCTCACGCAACGCGCTTACAGTGAAGCTGGCCGCGCATTTGCCCTGTTCGTGGGTCTGCAATTGGATTTGGCCAAATATAGCGATGACGCAGGAGCGCAACAGCTGGCCGAGTTGCTGACGCCAATCGCCAAGGCGTACCTCAGCGACAAAGGCTTCGAAGGCGCGGTCATGGCACAGCAGGTGTTCGGTGGACATGGCTATATCGCAGAATGGGGTGTCGAACAGATCGTGAGAGATGCACGGATTGCGCAAATCTATGAGGGGACCAACGGTGTCCAGGCATATGATTTGGTTGCCCGCAAAGTCGTGCGTGACGGTGGCGTGTGCATCCGTGGGTTAGTCGACCACATGTCGCAAACCCAGGTGTTGGAAGGTCACCGGGCCGACTTGAACGATGCATTCGATCGTTTGGTTCGCGCTACGGGTTCGGTAGTGGAACGAGCGAATCAAGATCCGGAGTTGCCGGGCGCGGTATCGAATGACTATCTGGAGCTTGCGGGCCTGACAATTTACGCGTGGTTGTGGGCGCATATGGCGGCAATCGCGCCGCAAAACGATTTCGGTCGTGCAAAGCGAGAGACTGCCAATTTTTTTTTCAAACGCCTTTTGCCGAAATCGTTAGGTCTTGCCGAGAGCATTTTTGCCGATTCCAGTGCCGTCATGGGGCTGCCCCCCGAATTATTCTAGACTAGCTGTGCGTAAAGGCTGTTGGTAAAACAGCCTCCTAATACTGGCCCAAGTGGCCAAGACAAAATTGACCCACGGCAAGGTGGTTGTTTTTGGGTCAAGAGAGCACATGGATGTGCGAGTGCGGAGCGCAGCGGGAAAAAGTGCCCCCCGCGGGAGTATTCGCTAATCGTTGTCGCCACAGGGGTGTGCGTCGAGGGCAGGGTCGCATAGCTTTATTTTGCGAAGGAGCGCAGCCCATGCTGCGACTTCCACATCGTCTATGGGCATGGTGGCAGTATCATCGCTTGGATTCTCTTCGGCCGGCTCCAGACGCCAAATCCGGATTACGGTGTAAAACGCCGCGTTCCCGCGAATTGCTTTCACCATGGTAAGCAGAGGCTTTTGCGTGCGCTTGTTAATCCCACATTCTAGGATGTGGACCGTTGTGGGATAGCCATTTTCGAAGCCCGCGAAAACTGCATGGTCGGCGAATTCGCTACACACACGTTGTTGCGACTCGGCAAGTCCGCGAACGAACTCAATTGGGTCTGGCAGATCGTCGACTTGCATAGCCTCGAGGGTTAATTTCTGTTGCCAGTCACCTATTGTGCCGCTTGGTAGCCACTCGCTGGAGCTCAAGTTCGCTAGTTTGTTGCTGCGAACGTTTACCCACCCGTCGGGGATCTGTGCACTCAACTGCTCTGTCGTTGCGTCTGAGATCGCGTCGCTTGCTAGTCCGCTGGTTGTTCTACAACCGAGACAAATCAATAGCAAGCATTGCGCGGAAATAATCTGGAATGCGTGGCGTAAGGGGTGCGGTCGACAGAGATTGCCAGTCCCTCGATATAGAACGCTCGATTGCTCTACAAGAAACATGCTGTTTGTCCGATTTGTTCTGGTTGTCCGGAACAGGTGGCCTGCTATTTGGTCAGTGCATCAACCTATTTGGTCAGTGCATCACTCAGGGCTTTGTGAATCCCCCCGAATGCCCCGTTGCTCATTATGACAATGTGTCGTTTCTTGCCACTGGATAGATCGTGTTCCTTAACAAGCTCTTCCACGAGTGCACTATGATTATCTATCATGCGCGCTGGGATGACCGAATTCTGAACGATTTCGGTGAGGTCCCACTTGATATTTTCTCCTCGAAACCAAACGACTCGATCCGCCGCCGCACAGCATGTTGTTAAGTCGCTCTGCAACGTTCCCAACGACATCGTATGGGTTCGCGGTTCTACAACGGCGAGGATTTCTTCGCTTCCGACACGATTGCGCAGACCTTGCAGGGTAGTACGGATCGCGGTTGGATGGTGGGCGAAATCGTCATATATACAAAGATGATCGTCTTCGAAGACCGTCTCCAAACGCCTTTTGACACCGATGAAGTTGCATAGTGCTGCGATGGCTTCTTGCGGAGGAACGCCAGCGTGGCGTGCCGCCGCGATGGCATTCAAGCCATTGAGTTGATTGTGTTCGCCGACCAATATCCATTCGATTCGTCCCAACCATTGTTCATTCAACAGCACGTCAAATGACTTGCCGTCAGATGCCGCATTTGCCGTCGACCATATCTCACCGCTGTCTTGGGCAATTTCTTTCTTGATGGGCTGATTGCCAACTCTCGCGGTTGGCGTCCAGCAGCCCATCTGCAGTACTTCGTTCAAGTACTCATCGTTAGTTGGCGCGATTACAAGGCCCCCACTGGGGACCGTGCGAAGGAGGTTATGGAACTGTGTCTGGATCTGGGTGATGTCGTTGAAGATATCTGCATGGTCAAATTCGAGATTGTTCAACATCAGTGTGCGTGGCCGGTAGTGGACGAATTTCGATCGCCGGTCGAAATAGCTGGTGTCATATTCGTCGGCTTCTACTACGAAAAAAGGTGAGTCGCCAAGGCGCGCTGATTGGTTGAAGTTCTGTGGGACACCGCCTATGAGGAAGCCGGGTTTGAGGTTTGCCGACTCCAAAATCCATGCAAGCATACTGGCAGTGGTTGTTTTACCGTGAGTGCCCGCAGCCGCAAGGACCCACCGGCCGCGTAACACCACTTCGCCAAGCCACTGCGCGCCGGACCAATAGGGTAACCCAGACTCAATGATGTACTCGACGGCTTCGTGTCCGCGCGGGAGGCCGGCGTTGCCGATAACGATTTGATCTGGCGCGGGGTTAAGTTGATCGGGCGAGAAGCCGTCGAAGACTTCGATACCTGCCGTCGCCAACTGGTCGCTCATTGGTGGGTAGGTGGCGTTGTCACTGCCAGAGACCGTATGACCAAGCTCTTTGGCGAGCAAGGCCAAGCTGCCCATCAAGGTGCCAGCGATGCCGAGAAAATAAGTGTGTTTACTCATGGCTCAGCTATGCTTGCGGGAGCATGGTGGAAGTGATGGACGTAGTGATGAGGGAAAGGATAAACGCAACGGCGAATCCAAGCCCGATATGGATATTTAAAGCGCGGTGAAAGATAAAGCCGTAAATTGCGATACCCCAAAATGCCGTTCCGAGCAGGACCACGGCTGCCAACATTTGGCTCATGACTTGGGTAAATGCCAGCGCAACACCTTGAACGAGACTGATGATCAAATCGGCGCCAACCATGGCAATCAGGGTTTGCATGAATCGCTCTCTATGGCGCATTAACCATAGCAGCACCCACGTCAAAGCGGCGGTGGTAGCGAGGCTGACGATGGCCGAGGATAACGCTTGTATTAGGCGAATATCGCTCAAGAACATTATGAGGGTAGATGCCGTTAGGATGTTGATCGCAATGAGGCCCGTTGCGAGAAATGGACTAAACGGAATCGATTCTGGCCCAGCCTTAAATGTGGCGATGCGCCAGAACAGGGGGAGGATCGATTGCATATGCGTAACACTGACTGCGTGAATGAAATTGTCGCACATGTAGACGCCTTGACGGACAATATGCGGAATTTTTTTTCTTCAACTAATATTCTGACTAACACAAGCGAGGTTCAATCCATGGCGAAAGCCAACGCGTTCTATGCTCAATCAGGCGGGGTGACTGCGGTCATCAATGTGAGTGCCTGTGGTGTCATCGAGACTGCCCGGCGACACAAAAAGCGCATTGGCAAAGTATTCGCCGGCCGCAACGGTATTTTGGGCGCTCTCAATGAGGAGTTGATCGACACAAGTAAAGAATCGGCCAAGGCGATCGCGGGGCTGCGTACCACGCCAAGCGGGGCGTTTGGATCCTGCCGCTACAAACTAGCTTCGCTGGAAGAAAACGCGATTGAATATCAACGACTTATCGATGTATTCAGGGCCCATAACATTCGCTATTTTTTCTACAATGGCGGCGGCGACTCACAAGATACTGCAAACAAGGTCTCGCAATTGAGCCGGCGGTTGGGCTACGACATGCAATGCATCGGTATCCCGAAAACCGTGGACAATGATTTAGCGCTAACCGACACGTGTCCTGGTTTCGGTTCAGTCGCTAAATACGTTGCTGTTTCGACTCGCGAAGCAGCACTCGATGTCGCGTCTATGTGTGAGACATCGACAAAGGTTTTCGTTCTCGAAGTGATGGGTCGCCATGCTGGTTGGATTGCAGCTGCCAGCGCGCTAGCTCAGGACCAACCGGGCGACCCGCCGCATATAATCTTGCTGCCCGAAGTACCGTTCGTCAGAGCGAAATTTCTCAAGAAAGTACGCGACACGGTGCGCAGTAAGGGATACTGCGTCGTGGTGGTATCCGAGGGAGCACAGTACAAAAATGGAACCTTCCTGGCTGACGCGGGCGGCAAGGATGCATTTGGTCACACTCAGCTTGGTGGCGTAGCCCCAATGGTGGCACAGCTAGTTAAGAACAAGCTTGGCTACAAAAATCACTGGGCGGTTGCTGACTATCTGCAACGTGCGGCGCGCCATATCGCCTCCGCGACGGATGTAGAACAAGCCTATGCGCTCGGTGCTGCGGCCGTTGAATTTGCGTTACAGGGCAAGACCGCGGTGATGACGACGATCGTGCGAACCCAAGACAGCCCGTACCGGTGGAAGATCGGTGAGGCCAACTTGTCTCGTGTGGCAAATGTCGAAAAGACAATGCCGAAAAGCTATATAAGTGCAGACGGCTTTGGCATCACTGCCAAAGGGCGGCGCTACTTGGCACCGTTGATAGAGGGGGAGGATTATCCGCTGTACAAAAACGGGATGCCTCAGTACACCGTTCTTACGAACCATTTGGCGACCAAGAAACTGCCCGCCAAATGGTGAGCCCCGAGAATCGGAGCTCACCAGAAAGGGTCAGATTAAGAGCGGAGCAATCACCAAGCTGACAATCGCCATGACGTTAATCAAGATGTTCATGCTTGGGCCGGATGTGTCTTTGAAGGGATCGCCGACCGTGTCACCGACAACTGTGGCTGCGTGAACGTCTGAGCCTTTGCCGCCGAGGTTGCCTTTCTCGACGTATTTCTTTGCGTTGTCCCAGGCACCACCCGCATTGGCCATGGTCAGCGCCAACAATACGCAGGCCAAAAGCGCACCGCCCAAGGTGCCGCCGAGCGCTTCGGGACCCATGCTGAATCCGACTAATGGAGGCACGCCTACCGCAATGACGCCGGGCAATAGCATACGTCGTAACGCCGCAGTCGTTGCGATGTCGATACACTTTGCATTGTCGGGCTCCGCGGTTCCTTCCATGAGTCCTGGGATTTCACGGAATTGTCTACGGATCTCTTGAATCATATCCATCGCCGCCTCACCGACTGCGGTCATGGTGATGCTGGCGATCAAGAATGGTACGAGGCCCCCGATGAAGAGGCCAATCAACACCATAGGGTCGCCTAAGTGGAGCACGAATTCGCCACTGGTTCCGGTGGAGATGGTTTCCACGAAAGCGGCGATAATTGCGAGTGCGGCCAAGGCAGCCGCACCAATGGCGAAGCCTTTACCCATCGCTGCGGTCGTGTTGCCGAGTTCGTCTAACGAGTCTGTGATCGCGCGTGTCTCTTCGCCAAGACCACCCATCTCCGCGATGCCACCGGCATTGTCAGCGACTGGTCCATAAGCATCGACCGCCATGGTCATCCCGACGGTTGCGAGTAGTCCCACGGCGGCAATACCTACGCCGTAAAGTCCTGCAAGTTCCGTCGAAACGTAAATGATTGCGCAGATTGTGAGAACTGGAACGACGACCGACTGCATGCCAACGGCAAGTCCCGTGATCATTACAGTCGCTGGGCCGGTCTTGCCGGATTCGGCGATACGCACAATCGGCGTGGAAGAGGTGTAGTACTCGGTGATGAGACCAATGACGACCCCGCCTGCTGCGCCACCGACCACCGACCACCAAATGTTGCTAGATACGCCCAGATAGTCGACAAGAAACCATCCCACTAGGATGAAGATAACCGGCGTGCCAACCATGCCTATTCGCAGTGCAACGGCGGGGTTCGCAGAAGAGAAGCCACGCACGATGGCGATACCGACAATGGAACAGAGCAATCCAGCTGACGCCAATGCCAGTGGCACGAACATCAACGTTGCACGTCCGTCGCTTTCGCTCATTCCGGGCGCGAGCTGTCCAACCATCGCTAAAGCCAAGGTTGAGGCGATCGCGATGGTTGCGATCATGGCTCCGCAATAAGACTCGAAAATGTCCGACCCCATGCCAGCCACGTCGCCGACGTTGTCACCGACGTTGTCGGCGATAACGCCAGGATTGCGCGGGTCGTCTTCCGGAATGCCTTGTTCGAGTTTACCGACAAGGTCTGCACCGATGTCTGCGCTTTTGGTAAAGATGCCACCGCCGACTCGGGAAAACAGTGCGACAACTGATGCGCCCATGCCAAAGCCGTGAATGTGGTGGGCAGTTTGCGGATCGCCACCGAAGTAGTAATACACCAAACCAAGGCCCAAGAGGCCCAGCGAAGCGACTGCCAGTCCCATGATCGATCCACCAAAAAATGCGACGGCAAGGGCGGAAGACTGCCCCATTGTATGGGCCGCATTTGTAGTGCGAACGTTCGCTTGGGTTGCCGTATACATCCCGAACCAACCGGCCAAGGCGGATGAGAGTGCGCCGGCTAGGAAGGCGAGCGCCGTATTTGGTCCCAGATCCGTAAAGTAAATGGCGACGAGTAGGACAGCCGCAAACATTGCCAACATTGTGTATTCGCGGCGCATGAAAACCATCGCACCGATATGGATTTGATCGGCAATTTTCTTTAGTTCTTCACCGCCTGGGTCGTAACTTTTGACGATGAAGTAGATGATGATTGCACACACCAGGCCGATGACCCCGACAATAGGTGGTACCAGGGTAAGATCAATCATGTAGCTCCCCAACTGTTGCTTGTTTTGCTTAAATCGGGAAGCGTGGACGCGGTCAGACCTTCCCTAGGCGGCGCGTATCATACCAGCGTAATTGAAGAATTCACCCGCAAAGCATGTAATAAATGGTGATGGGTTCGTTATCTGGTCTCAATCCAGAATACGCAGTTTCTGGACTGAGACTTCGAGCGCAGGGGAAGCGCGAGCCATTTTCCGTCGGAAAATGAAAGGCTTGCGGAGCAAACCATCGGAGCAAAAGCGCCTGCGGCCGGGGCAGCGTTGCCACGATGGCAATTTTGGGACTGCAACTAGCTATGTCGCGGGCAGGAATGCTTGGAACTAGCCTTGGGACAACAGCGTACGTAAGTCGATAATTGCAGCGTTTGCCCTCGAGATATAAGACGCCATGATCAGTGAGTGATTGGCCAGTGGCCCAAGCCCATCACCGTTCAGTACCATCGGGCTCCACAATGTCCCCTGAGTCCCTTCAAGTTCGCGGATGATTTGCTGCAGCGAAACACGTGCAGTTTTCTTGTCCAGTACATCGCCAAAATCGTGCTCGAGCGCGGTTAGCATATGCAACAGGGCCCAACAAAACCCGCGGGCTTGGAAAAATACATTGTCTATCTCAAGCCAAGGGGTTTTGATGATCGTGTCTTGCGGGGCATCCGTAGCTTGAGAAGCAGCCGCATCACCGGCGAGGTCGAGGTTCAGTTGACGCTTACCAACACTGGCAGACAGACGTTGTGAATGACTCCCAAGGCGCGTTTCCATGGCCGCTAGCCACTGTTGGAGATTATCCGCGCGGGCGTAGAACTGGGCGTTGGTTTGCTCGGCGTCTGCTAAGCGCGCGCGATAGGACTCAAACAACCGGATACCTTCCCTATATTCGTTTTCGGTTCGAGGCAAGATCCACGACGAGGAGTCAAAGAAGAAGTGGCCCTCGGCGGTCGATAGATCCGGATCCTCGACGGATTGGCTTTGCGAGCGCGAAAAGTCGTTGCGGTAGATGCGCGCAGTGTCGCGCAACGCGGTCAGGACGCCGAATTCCCATTCGGGAAGGTTGTCCATCCAGATCCCTGGGGGCATAGCGTCGTTCGTCAAATATCCGCCGCGCTTTGCCAGTAGCGTATTGGCAATCTGGATCACGGTAGTGGTTGTGACATAGCCGGTAACCAGGTTTTCGTTGTTGGCCTGAGCGATCATCGCGGCGTAGTCACGGACGTCAAATTGATCGGGTTCGTAGTCCCACCACCATGCGAGTACGACGCTTATTAACAAGCAAACGCCGACCAAAGCGCCGACACTTTTGCCTATCGTACCGAGGGACCCGCCCTGGCTAAAAGAGGTCGAAGCGTCATCTACGTAGAGCGGCTCATTGGGCTGCCAAAACTTCCATTGCACGTGTCGGACCTCCAAGTTCGCCTAGCTAATTCTTGTCCAATTTTCAAAAATAAAGCACACGCCTGATCGCCGCAGGCGCTTTGCTCCGACGGTTTTCCTCCTTCCGGAAGGAAAACCTCCCCCCCTCTTCTCATTTAAAGAGGCCTAAGGTTTTTGAATCGGGCGACGGGCACTAGTCATAGCGCGAGCTTACTAAACACTGCCGTGATTCGCTTGCCATTCGTAAACGATAGCGTAATCGGAAATGGCCCATCGATATCAGTAACGCCGAACACCATTAGGTGGTGCCCACCTGGAGCGAATACAACCCGTTCGCCTGCTGGGACCTCGACCTCTGTGAGTCGCCGCATTGCTGTGTTGCCGTCGGTGAGAATGGTGGTATGCATCTCGATGGCGTCGGCACGTGTTGACTCAGCCCCACTAATGGTGAGCGCCTCGGCAGATGGATTGGCCAGCACAAAGTACGCGACCGTCATGGTTCGACCGGGTATCAGTTCGCGGATTTGCGGGTCGCTAATCGATAAAGCGGGTTGCGAGCAGGCCGATGCGGCGAAGCAGAGTACCGTAAGGCTGAGTACAGTAAGGCTGAGTACAGTAAGGCTGAGTACAGTAAGGAAAGCCTTTGCCGAAAAGCTTCCCGTGAAACGTGCCGCGGTGGCCGCGCGTACATTTAGCCTTGTGCAGTCGGGAAACACTGTTGTTCAACGCTCACAGGCATGCGGATCAATATTTGGGCGCGGACACGGACCCTGTTTTCGCCATTACGCATTGCTTGGTAAATACGCCGCCCTTGGGCGTCGCTTTTGGCCCAGATGACATAGCGGCAGTCAAAGCCTTCGATGCCTTGCGCTAGATCGCGCAATTTCTGTTGTAGCTCATCGTCTTGCAAATTCCCGTCGATATTCAGTTTTGTTCGCTTCGCTGTAGATAAAAGTCGTATTTGCTCGGCAGTTGGCTCTATCGAAGGATGGGTGGAGTTAATCAACCGGCCACGGGCTAACATCGATCGTGCGGTTACATATTGACGCCGCTCCAGCGCTTGTAGCGCCAGGGCGATATATCGCTCAACAATGCGTTCGAGTCCTCTTGACGCGGACTCGCTGTCCGGGTCGAGCGCTAGTATTTCGGAATAAATCGACAATGCGCTGTCTTCGGCGGGCGCCGTTAGCCGATCATCAGCCAATGCCTGATCGGCACGCGTTAGAAGGTCGTATAGAAGGTCAGGGTCTATCTCAGGGTCGATAGAAGGCCCTGTTGGCTCGACAACGGCCACATACGTGGCTTCGAGTTCTTCATTCGGCTCAGGTGGGTCATCAACGGTCGCGCACGCACTGAGTCCAGCCAAGGTAGTAATATAAATTGCTCTTCTACCGAACGCCACGAATGGCGCTCGTGATGGATGGCGCAACGTCACAGCATCTCGAGGATAAGTTTGGTAATTAGGAGTGGTGAATGGCCATTGTAGCCGAACTTCACGACATTTTCGGAGTCGGATTCGGGTGCATCAAACATCCTCTGGATGCACAATAGTAAGGATATTCAAGGTGATTGAGGTGATGCTCGGAATGGCTGTGCGATGTGCTCGTCAGGTTTTGGTTCTCTTTGGGCTGTTGGGCTGGGGACTGCTATCCGCGTCCGCGTCGTGGGCCCAATCACTGGAGTTCGAAGCGAAGACCGCTGGCGATTCCTGGCTTAGCGACACAGAAGAGTTCCTCAAGGTTGATGAAGCGTTTCAGCTGACTGCATCGCTCAACGCCGAAGGTGATGTGATTGCCGTTTGGCAGATGCCCGACGGCTACTACTTGTATCGGCATCAATTTGATTTCGAGACCGACAACCAAGCAACGACACTTGGCGAAGCGCAGATCCCTCCGGGCAAGGCTAAGGTTGACGAATGGTTCGGCGATGTAGAGGTTTACTACCACACGGCGCAAGCGACCATCCCAATTGAGGCCACGGCGCCTGGTCGGATAGGTATTTCCTATCAGGGCTGCGCGGATGCCGGTTTGTGCTATCCCCCAGAAACCAAGTGGTTTGGCTACGATGGCGGGCAGCTAATTGCAGCGACCGGTTTTGCCGCCGCAATCCCAACAGCCGCCGAGTCAAGCCGTGCCAGTGGTGTGGTCGTGCCGCCCACCGAGGAACGTGAACTCGCAGTGGTATTGGCGGATGAGAATCTGTTGTTTGCCCTCGCGGTCTTTTTCATTGCCGGGATCGGTCTCGCGTTTACCCCTTGTGTGTTTCCCATGGTGCCGATCTTGTCGAGCATCATTGTGGGTGAAGGCCAAGACATCCCGAAACGCCGCGCTTTTAGTTTGTCGTTTGCGTATGTATTGGGCATGGCTATCACCTATGCGATTGTGGGGACGTTGGTGGGGCTGTTTGGGGCTGAGTTGAACCTCCAGGCGGCGCTTCAGTCAGTGCCGGTGCTAGTGTTTTTTGCGGTTGTGTTCGTAGTTCTCTCCCTATCCATGTTTGGGTTTTATGAATTACAGCTGCCGCAGAGTTGGCAGGACAAGTTCAATTCGGTGAGCCAGAAGCAAACGGGCGGTAAACATCCGTCGGTCTTCGCCATGGGGTCCTTGTCGAGCCTGGTAGTGTCGCCGTGTGTGTCAGCGCCGCTTGCTGGTGCGTTGATCTATATTTCCAACAGCGGCGATGCTGTGTTGGGCGGCACGGCGCTACTTGCTTTGGGTTTGGGCATGGGCGTCCCACTCATGGTCGTTGGCGGAACGGGAGGTCATTGGTTGCCCCGGGCTGGAGCGTGGATGAATGGGGTAAAAGCGGTATTCGGTGTACTGCTGCTGGGGGTCGCCATATGGCTAGTCGAACGCATTATCCCGGGCCCTGTGACGTTGGCCCTATGGGCAGCGTTGCTTCTTGGCAGCGCCGTCTATCTCGGCGTGCTGGATTTCGGCCCGAAAAAGGGGCTTGAACAACTGGGTAAAGCCGTTGGCGCCATGGCATTCTTGTGGGGCGTAATGTTGTTGATTGGAGCCGCCAGTGGCGCAGTTGACCCGCTCAAACCGTTAGCGCGGGTCACCGCGTCTGCAGGGGGCAGCCAAACTGCACATGCCGAACCGCAATGGTTGGCAGTCAAGAGCTTGGCAGATGTGCGCTCACATATTGTGCAGAGCGACCGACTGGTGCTTCTGGATTTGTATGCGGATTGGTGTATTTCCTGCAAGGTGATGGAACGCTCGGTGTTTCCTGAGTCGCGCGTCGCGCAGAGCCTTGCCCAGTTCACCTTACTGCGCGCCGACGTAACCAAGAACGATGATATCGACCAAGCATTGCTCAAGCACTATGGCCTGTTCGGCCCACCCTCACTGGTGTTTTTCGCTGAAGATGGACGCGAATTAACAGAAGTTCGAATCCAGGGCGAAGTCGATGCGGGCGCGTTGGCGGCCCATCTGGCAGCAGTACTTGATGGCTTCCAGACTAGTAAAATCGGCGAAATAGTGGGTAATTACCGGTAAAATATGGCTAAATACTGAAATTCCCTCTTGCAAAGTGATTTCAGTCGCGCACAATGCCAATGCACGCGAACTGCTGGATTTGAGCGCTGATGAAGATCTTGGTATTGAACGGACCCAACCTGAACCTTTTGGGCACCCGCGAACCGGACGTCTATGGAACCATTACCCTAGCCGACATTGAGCAACAGCTGCGTGACGTAGCTGCTCGAGTTGGGGTGGATGTTGCGATGCTGCAGAGCAACGCCGAACATGAGTTGATCGACGCGGTGCAAGGGGCGGTTGGCGACGCAGTTGATGGTATCGTCATTAATCCCGGCGCATTTACCCACACCAGCGTTGCATTGCGGGATGCGTTACTCGGTGTCGGGATCCCGTTCATCGAAGTGCACTTGTCTAACGTGCACGCGCGTGAAGAATTTCGCCAGCATTCCTATCTCAGCGATGTTGCCGTCGGCGTCATCACTGGATTCGGTGCGCAAGGTTACGAGTTTGGTCTACTAGCCGCGATCTCGCACATCCAGGCCAACGGGTGAAGTGGCGAGGGCTTAACGCAGCGGAGTGGGATAAGAGGCTATAAAACGGTCTGAAGAGTTCTGGCCTCCTTATGACTAGGAGGATGGTCAAGAGAGCAATAAGCAACAACGGAACAATCTATGGACTTACGTAAGGTCAAGAAACTCATTGAGCTCGTCGAAGAGTCCGGCATTGTCGAGCTTGAAGTGAAAAGCGGTGACGAGGCGATACGGATTGCGATGCCTGGCGCCGCGACCGGTACCACGATTCCAGCGGTTGTGCGCAGCGTTGCACCAGCCGCTTCAACCCCGGCGGCGACGACGAGCTCGCATTCGCTCGCGGCGCCAATGGCTGGCACGTTTTATCGAGCTCCCAGCCCTGAAGCCGAGTCATTTGTTGAGGTTGGCGACCAGATTCATGCGGGCGAGGTGTTGTGCATCATCGAGAGCATGAAGATGCTGCATGAGATTGCGGCGCTTGAAGATGGCACCGTAGCCGAGATTTGTATTCCTAACGGCGAACCGATTAGTACTGGAGAGGTGCTTTTTAAATTCTCGTGATCTGGTTATCGATTGAGCTATCGACCCGCCGTCGCGAGCTGGCACAGATCGAGGACGTGTTGTTCGGTTTGGGTGCGGCGGCGATTACATTGCTTGCCGATGATCATGAAGACAACGTCGATCTTCTGGAGCCGGCACCGGGTGCAACGCCAGTATGGGACGTCATTCGACTGCAAGCCTTATTCGCGCTTAGCACCGACCTCGCTGCTGTGCGCCGGGGACTAGATCAAGCTCGTGTTGAAAGCGTTGAGATCGGCTTTTTGCAAGACTCAGACTGGCATGCTTCGATGCGCCAGCATGCGGTCCAAGCCGAATACGCGCAGCGCTTGCGCCTATTACCTAAGGCCCACGCCGGCGCTCAGCAGAAAGCTGGTATGGTCGATATGTTTTTGGATCCAGGTCTCGCTTTTGGAACAGGCGGGCATGCGACGACGGATATGTGTTTGCAAAGTGTCGCTCTTCTCGCTGGGGCTGGGATGCAGGTACTCGACTTTGGCTGCGGATCAGGAATCTTGGGCATCGCGGCGGCATTGTTGGGTGCGCGCGTCGTATGTGTCGATCATGATGAGCAAGCGTTGTTGGCGACCCGTGAGAACGCCCTCTACAATGGCCTAAATTCGAAAGTGGATGAAAACGCAGTAAGTGTTCTGGGACTTGCACAATGGCGTGGCAGGCAAGATGTCAATTATTACGATTTGGTGTTGGCCAATATATTGGCAGACCCGTTGATCGAGTTGGCGCTGCCATTGCAATCGGCGCTAAAACCGACAGGTACTTTGATATTGTCAGGCATTCTCCCGGATCAAGTGGACCGCGTCGCTGCGCAATATTCGGCCATCCATTTCGAGTTGCCGCTTGAAGCTTCTGGGTGGATACGATTGACGGGGCGCGCACGTGGCGGATGACGATAATATAGACCCGCTTGTCACCCAGTGTCCTAAATGCAGCACTCGATTTTGCGTCATGCCAGCCCAATTGCAATTGGCAGCTGGACGCGTTCGTTGCGGCGCCTGCCTTGCGGTCTTTCTTGCCACCGATAGCCTCCAAACCGATGGCGAACGCGACGTGCTGGAGCCTGCCGCCCAGAGTACGACGGAAGATGCGATACCCAACGATATCTCTGGCGAGCCAGAGATTGATGTCGAAGCCGAACCGGATCTAGCAGGACTGAATCTCAAACCGCTGCAAGTGGCAGGAACCATCGACGGCGATTCAGTACCGCACCGATTGGCGGAGTTGGAAAGCAAGCTGATGGAAGGCTTGCGCGCCGGAGGTGCCGAAATAAGTGCCGAGGATACGGTCGTCGACGATACGACGGGAAGCGCCGAGGAAGTTGCCGAAGT
>Ga0115002_10004945_pt1 | contig 15920 bp, 14 predicted proteins | sample ArcticOcean_MG_C_8_FD_89576 | JGI IMG/M metagenome (GOLD analysis project Ga0115002, IMG submission 89576) | Marine microbial communities from western Arctic Ocean - ArcticOcean_MG_CB11_86 | ecosystem: Environmental > Aquatic > Marine > Oceanic | place: Arctic Ocean: Canada Basin | collected... | reverse complement strand
GGTTGAGCTCCCAAACCTAAAAAACTTAATGAAGCTATCGATATGATTGCTCCTCCTAAATCCATTGTAGCAACAACAATAATTATTGGGATAATGTTTGGCAAAATATGATTAAACATAATTCTGATTTTTCCAAAACCCATACTCACACAAGCTTCAATATAAGGTTCTTCTTTTATTTGAAGGGCGGCAGATCTAATGATTCTTGCAAAATGAGGTATACTTGCTAAACCTACTGCAAACACAACATTCCACAAACCAACACCGATTATAGCAACTACCAATAAAGAAAGTAAAAAAGAAGGGAAACCAAACATAACATCTATAATTCTTGAACCAATAATATCTACTTTACCACCTATATAAGCTATGGAAATACCAAATATACTGCCAGAAGTAATGCCGAATAAAACTGATATTAGTCCAACAGTTAAGGAATATCTTGCTCCATAAATTATTCTTGAGAAAACATCTCTTCCGTGAATATCAGTTCCAAAAAAGTTATCTAAACTAGGTCCAGAAAGTCTGGGTCCGCTATCAACTGCATTCCAATGATAGGGGACGATTACGGGCGCTAAAATTGCTCCTAAAATAATTAAAATAAGAAAAATTCCTCCAAATGCAGAACCTTTATTCAAAATAAAGCGTTTAATAAAAATTTTTAATCCATGCATTATGTTGCTTTCCTCTCTAATCTTATTCTTGGATCAATAAGTCCATAAGTAAAATCTACGACTAAATTTAAAAAAATATAGACTGCTGTCATGTAGACAATAAGAGCTTGAACAAGGGGAATATCTTTTGATAATATAGCTTGCAATAATAATTGACCAAGTCCAGGTCTTGCAAAGACCTCTTCAGTAATAACAGCTCCTGTTATCAATAATCCAAATTGAATTCCAAGAAGTGTGACAGGAGGAATCATTGCGTTGCGAAAAGCATGCTTAAATATAATCTTAAATTTAGAAGTTCCCTTTGATCTTGCAGTTCTTATATAATCTTGATTGAGCACATCAATTAAACTTGACCTAGTAAGTCTTGCCATTCCTCCAGCGAAAAATAAACCAACAGTTACTGAAGGTAAAATCAATGCAGTAAAGCCATCTCCAACTATAGGAACCCATCCCAAAGTTGTTCCAAATATAAATATTAATAGCATACCTATCCAAAAACTAGGGAGAGAAATTCCACACAAAGCTACTATCATTGCAAAAGTATCTCCCCAAGAATTTGGCTTGGCTCCTGCAGTAATTCCCAACAGAACACCAAAAAAAACACCAAAAATTAATCCTCCAATTGATAGCTGTATAGTTGGCATCATATTTTCCTTAATCATGGTTGTCACAGGCTGCCTTGTTAAATAAGATTTTCCAAGATCTCCCTTAGTTGCGTTTATTAAGAAAGAAAAATATCTTTCTACAACTGGCTTATCTAACCCAAGATTATGTCTTACATTTTCTCTAACTTCATCAGAAGCTGGTCGACCTCCTAACATTAAATTAACAGGGTCACCTGGAATAATATTTAATGTAATAAAAACAACTGTCCACGAAATATATAATGTGGGAATAACTATAAGTAATTTTTTTAAAAAAAAGTTCATTTAAAACAAAAATGCCACCTTAAATTAATAAGGTGACACAATATAAATAAATTATTTTTCTCGAACGTCGTACATTCGTAGTTGCCAATTACCATTAGCAAATTTTATACCCTCTAAATTAGGATTATAAGCTATGGTCTGTACTTGGTCATGAATCGCTAAGAATATTGCTTGGTCCATAATAATTTTCTGGATTTGCATATATAAATCATCCTTAGTTTCTTGAGTTTCTGCACTTTCAGCATCTTCAAGTAGTTGATCCAATTCAGGTGTAGAATATCTTGACCAGTTAAATTTAAATTTTCCTGGTGCAGGAATATTTCTAGAATGAAAAGGGATGATTAAAACGCCAGGATCTAATGACACCCAACGAATAACCATCATATCATAACCATTCGCAAATATTAACTCATCTTGTCTAGCCTTCATAACAACTTCAACATTTACATCGAAACCAACTTTATTTGCATAAGCTTGTATTGCAACACAAGTGTCAGGTTCAAGAAGACATGGGAAGAAAATAGATAAAGTTTCTCCATTTTTTTCTCGCACTCCATTGGATCCCATTTTCCAACCAGCTTCTTCTAATAAAGCTTCTGCTTTGGCAGCATCATATTGATAGTAACCCTCGTTACCTTTCCAATAACTTGGCGTTGCACTACTTATCGGTCCAAAAGCAGCTTCAGCATAACCAAAAAATAAATCGCTGGTCATTTTTACTCTGTTTAAAGAATAAAAAAATGCTTGTCTCACTTTTATGTCTTGAAAGTGGCCTACCGAAGTATTTAAAAAAGCTGAATATGGCAAACCAGATACTATTCCAGCTATAGTATTTAACTCTCCACTAGAGTCAAATCTTCTCATATCTAATGGTGGGACTAATTCTGCAATATCTACTTCGCCTGATTCTAAAGCTGCAACTCTAGTGCTCGTATCCTTGATTAGTCTGTATGTTAAATTCTCAACCTTGGAAGGGCCCGAACCATCCATATACTCTGGCGCCCAGTTATAATCTGGATTATTTACCATTTCTACTTTTTTATTAGCTTCCCAAGATTTAAACATGAAAGGTCCTGTTCCAACCGGAGCCATACCAAATCCTTCATTACCCAAATCATTTAAAGCTTTTGGGCTAATAATAGAAAGTTCAGTTTCTGTAAATGCAGTTAAAGCCGATCCGTATCGTCTACTAAAATTAACTCTAACTTTATATTCACTAATTACTTCAGAAGAAGCATATGGACCTAAAATATCTATAGCGCCTTGCGAACCAGTTTCAGGATCAACAATACTGTCAAAAGTAATTTTTACAGCCGCTGCATTAAATTTGGTTCCATCGTGAAAAGTTACATCATCTCTTAATTCAAAAGTATAATGCAAGCCATCGCTTGAAACATCCCAAGATGTTGCAAGACCTGGATACATATTTCCATTACTATCTGCAGCTATCAATTGATCAAACATGTTAACAATTAACATCTCCTCATGTCTTGATTGCGTAATTCTTGGATCTAATGTTCTTAAATCAGGTCTATCCTCTGCGAAAACTACATCAACTGCCGATGCATTGTTCAAAAAAGTTAAGCTTACAAAAAGTGTAGCTACACCGAGTATTAATCGAATTAACCTATTATTTTTTACCATATCTACCTCCCTAAATTTATAAATAAATATTGTTACCTTAATAAGGGATTACAAAAAGAGCCTTATTATCACTTTAAAGATGATTAAATTGCAACACCATGTATAATAATGAGCATGTTTTCTATTGAATATAGGTATTTTCATCAATCAGCAATTGATAAATCTTTTAGAAAGGCTGGTGAAAATCTTAATATAAATTCATCAGCCTTGGTAAGACAAATATATAAATTAGAAGGAAGGCTTAATTTAAAGTTATTTATTAGAAGTTCAAAAGGGTTAGAATTAACACCTCAAGGAAATATTTTATTTAAATATATATCCGATCATTTAGAAAAAAATGACAAATTTTTATCTAATATCCATCAAGTGGAAGGAAATTTAGAAAAGACCATAACAATATCAACCGTAGAAACTATAGCGATATATTTTTTAAGCAAAGTAGTAAAAGAATTTCAAAGTAAATATAAATATATTAAGTTTAATATAAATACAAAAAAACCAGATTCAATTCTTGATGATTTAATATTAAATAAAAGTGATATTGGTCTAACATTTACAAAAGAACAACCTAAAACTGTAAAAATTGTTTATGAAAAAAAAATTCCGCTAGGTATCCTTTGCTCTCCTAAGCATGAATTAGCTTCTAAAGAAAATTTAAAAATTTCAGAATGTTTAATTTACCCTCTTGTGTTTCACCCAGGAACTTTAACAGTCTGGAAAAAATTACAGAGAGGAATGGGATTTAGTTCAAAGCACATAAAACCAAAAATTATTTCAAACTCATATGCTTTTATTAAAAGCTATTTAAAAGAGAATGAACAAGCTTTATTTTTTTCTACCAGATTAGGTGCCTTACTTGAAATAAGCGAGGGAACATTAATACACAAAAAAGTGATTGACAAAACATTTATGAATAATCACTTGGGTATATTGGTAAATAAAGATAACCTACAAGATAAAGTAACTGAACATTTTATTGAAGACTTAAGTAAGTATCTTAATAAAATTAATTTAGATTAATTCTCCGTCCTTAAAAACTACAATATTCTCTTTATGCTTTAAAACTTCAATACTCTCCAAAGGGTTTCCGTTTATAATTAATATATCAGCTTTTTGACCAATCTGAATTGTTCCCACATTCATTCCTAATAATTTTCCACCATTATGAGTTGCACATTTAATTGCTTGCATGTTACTCATGCCTCCCTTAATTAATAATTCAATCTCACGATAATTCATTGAGCCATGAGGCAACATAAATCCAGCGTCAGTACCGACAGCAATATTGATATTTGCTTTAATAGCTTTTTCTAAAGATATCCATTTAGCTTCCCTAGACAATTCTAACCATTTCCAATTTTTACTTTTACGAAATATCTCATCAAATTCAAAATCAAAGTTTCTTTCATTAACAAGAAGTGTGGGAACGTAAAAAGTATTATGTTTTGCCATTAAATCTATCGTTTCATCATCTAACCAATGACCGTGTTCTACTGAATGTATGCCATTTTTAACTGCAGTTGTAATGCCTTTTCCACCTGAAGTATGTGAGGCAACTTTTAAATTTAACATCTCTGCCTCATTACAAACATGTTCTATTTCTTCATCAGTCATTTCTTGCTTATAGGGGGTATTCAAATCATATGAAGAACTTACACATATGTTAGTTTTAATAAAATCTGCACCTAACTTATGTTGCATTCTCACACCCTTACGAAATTCATATGGACCATCACAAGGATATGTCATTGATTCATGTTTTACATGACTACCCCAACCTGATTGATCCATGTGACCCCCAGTAACAGAAAGTCCTAATCCACAGGCCAAAATATTTGGTCCCAATAGATCATGCTTGTTGATTGAATCTCTGATATTGATGGCTACATTTCCTGGAGCATTCATATCTCTTAAACTTGTAAATCCATATTTCATATGATCGCAAGCATAAGAGTATCCTCTTAAGCTTTGTTCACCATAATCCATGTCCACTGATTCAGCTCTAAAAGCTCTGTTGTTTGTTATGCCAGAATTAGCCAAATGGACATGTACATCTATCATACCTGGTAAAACAGTTTCAGATTTATAAATAAAAATTTTTTCATTCTCAGATGGAGAAAAATTATTAATATCAACTATCTCAGTAATTAATCCATCTTTTATTCGTATGACTTTATTATTAATAATCTCATCGCTGACACCATCTATTATCTTATTTGCTTTAATTGCTATTTCCACAAATCATTCCTATAATTAATTTTATTTATATGTTTCATATTTACTTTTAATCTCTTGTGATAATTTCCAAGCATCGACATATTGATTATTAATTCCATTTGAATCCTGAATTCCAAGATGTAAAAAAGCAGGGGAAATAAAAATTGGATCTTTCCATATTTTTTTCTTCTCAATAGAATAGGTTTCTTGACTCATCGCTGTATGTATTGGTGTTCCTGGCGTTATTGAATTTACTGCAATATTATATAATTTACATTCTTCACTAAGAGATCGGCTAAATCCTTCAATGCCAAATTTAGAAGCGCAATAGGCCGTTTCATTCATTCCTCCAAATTTAGCAGCTCTACTTGAAACGTTGATTACAGAACCTTTTTTATTAATTTTCATAGTCGGGACTATATGCTTACATGTAATAAAAGTTCCACTAAGATTTACTTCAATAATTTTTTTCCAAAATTCATAAGAACTATTTTCAATTGATTTAAAACTAATTATTCCAGCGCAATTAATAAGAACATCTATGTTAACAACTTTTTTAAAAATATCATTTATAATTTTATACATTTTCTCGTAATCACAAATATCTGATAAATAAAAATTACCTTTAGTATGAGATAAAAACTCTTCATCTTTGATCATATTATTATCAACAGCGTACACATTAGAGCCCATTCTTAAAAAGGATTTAGCAACAGCCAGGCCTATTCCACTGGAGGCACCAGTAATAAAAACATTTAAATCGTTAAATTTATTAATTTGCAGCCCTACCCCCATCTACTAAAAGGCCAACACCCGTAACAAAAGAAGACATTTCAGAAGAAAGAAATAACACTGTTTGGGCCAATTCATATGGACTAGCCACCCTTCCTAGAGGAGTTATGGTTTTCCATTTATTCTTAAGTTCGTTTTTATTTTTAGCTCTCTTTAAGTTTCTTTCATTCATAGGAGTATCTATTACTCCAGGACAAACGGCATTGACTCTAATATTGTATTTAGCATATTCAATCGCCAATACTCTTGTTAATGACATTATTGCACCTTTAGATGCAGCATAACTTATATTTCCTCCAACGTTAGCAAACGCACTAATTGAGCTATTGTTGACTATTGCCCCTCTTTTTCTTTTCATCATGTGGGGAAGAGTGTGTTTGCAAAATAAAAAAACACCTTTTAGATTGACAGCAATTATCTTATCAAAAGTTTTTACATCAACTTTATGAGATGGCGTAACATTCTGTTCAATTCCTGCATTGTTAAATAATATGTCAATTTGTTTAAAATTCTTAATCGTATAATTAATTACTTTTTTTACATCGCTCTCTTTGCTTACATCAGCACTTAGAAAGAAAGTCTCTAAACCCATATTGCTTAATCTTTTTTTATTTTTTATACCTTGCTGTTTATTTTTATCACAAAAAATAACCACAGCTCCCTGTTTAGCCATTGTTTCAACAGTGGCTCTACCAATACCAGTTGCACCACCTGTAATTAAAGCAATTTTATTTTTTAGAATCATAGAAATCTAATATCAAAATTAAACTATTATAGGTATAAACAATTAGTCTCCAAAATGATGCTTAATTGTATACACTGATTAATCTTTATCTACAAAATAATCAAAATCAAAATATGAAATAAATATAAGAAGAAGTATTTATGAATATTGACTAAAGCATATAACATAGTATGCTGTAGAGAAATAACTTAAATATTTATTTATTTTTTAATGTACGACTTAACAAAACACTACAACTATAATAAAAAACAAATTTTAAATAAAATTAATTCTGTTTTAAATAAAGGCATATTGGAATTAGGGCCTGAAGTTGATAAATTTGAAAAAAATTTTTCACTATATTGTAAAGCTAAGTATTGTGTAACTGTATCCTCTGGGTCAATGGGACTTTTAATGGCTGTAAAATCTTTAAATTTAAAGTCAACAGATGAGGTGATAACTGTTGCTAACTCAGATATACCTACTAGTCATGCAATTTCATTATGTGGCGCCAAGATTGTGTGGGTAGATGTTGAAGAAGATTCTTTTAATATTAATCCAAAAGAAATTATTAAAAAAATCACTAAAAATACAAAAGCTATATTACCTGTACATTTATTTGGAAATCCTTGTAAAATGGATGAGATTTGCAAAATTGCAAAAAAATATAAACTAAAAATCATTGAGGATGCCTGCTTGTCTGCAGGAGCAAGTTATCAAAATAAAAAAATTGGTTCAATTGGCGATATTACGGTTTTTAGTACTAATCCAGGGAAAATTCTAGATGGTATTGGCCATGGAGGTATTATCACAACCAATGATAAACAGACTTACTTAAAGCTTAAACAGTTACGAGATTATGGAAGAAGTAAGCGACCTGGTAAATGGTCAGTAAAATCTGAAATTATTGGATACAATTCAAAACTTTCAACAATAGATGCAGCTGTTTTAAATATTAGGCTTAAATATTTAGATTGGTATGTCAAAAAAAGAAATAATAATGCTGAGATATATCAGCAAATATTAAGTTCTAAAAATATTCAATTTCAATCCGTTTGTAAAAATGCAACTTCAGCTTGGAGAAACTTTCCAATAAGAATTAAAAATAGAAATTATGTTTATGATCAATTATATAAGAAAAAATTAAACGTTAGTTTAAACTACCTTCCACCCAACCATAAAGATCTATGCTACTCACATTTAAAAAATAGATTTAAACTACCTATTACAGAAACAATATGTTCTGAAATTATAAATTTACCCTGCCATCCATATATTTCAAAAAATGAAATAAAAAAAATAACTAAAGCTATTATTAATTTAGTTAAATAGTTACTTTATATTAACAGTTTTTTTTGATTTTATTGATTTATAAATTGCATCAACAATTTTGACAGAATCTATTCCTTCTTCGATACTTACAAAAGGTTTTTTCTTTGCCGACAAAGATTGAACATATGATTTAGCTTGTAAATAAAAATTATAATTTGGACCAAATTTTTTATAATAATCAACATAATCATAATGCTTATTAATTCTATTAGTTTTTAAACTAAGGCTCTCTCTAATTTTCAAATCAATAGATCCCTTACTTCCAAATATTTTAGTTTCCCATCGAGCATTTGTTTTGTAAGGTGCAAATACTGCTATTAAATTGGCAACAATATCATTTTTAAACATTAAAATTATTGTTATAGTATCTTCAACTCCAATATTGTTATCAATATTATTATTTTTAGCAAACACACTGACTATTTTTGACTTAGACAAAAAAATAAGCTTATCTATACTGTGAACAGCATTATACATCAACACACCACCACCTGATAAAGATTTTTGATTAATCCATTTAGGTAATGCTGGATTTTTATAAGATATCATGGTTTCTGAAATAAATTTAATATTCCCTATCTTGCCTTGTTCTATAATATTATTTGTTTTTAAAACTTCTTCTCTATATCTGTGAACAAAACTGATAGAATGTATTAAATTTCTTTTTCTTAATGAAGGCATTAATTTGTGTAGCTCTTTAATGTTCATCACCAATGGCTTTTCAATTAAAATATTTACTCCTTGGTTTATACACTCATTAATAGGGCTAACTCTTTGATTGTGCGGTAAACATATAATAATAAAATCTATTTTCGAAACCAAAAGATCTTTTAGATTTTTATATTGCTTAATCTTAAATTGCTTTTCAAAAGAACTTGCTCTTTCTAGATTTTTTTCAACAAATCCCACTAGCTTTAATTTTTTTATTTTACTAAAAGCTTCGAAATGCCGCAAACCTACTTGACCGATTCCTAAAATTGCATATCTCATAAAAAACTATTATTTAATATAATCATACTTTCATTAAAAATAAAATATAAATTTTTATTCAAGAATAACTTTAATAATATTTTTTGATTTAGGATTATCTTTTTTAACTACGGTTTCCCTAAACACTATATAGATAACAGCTAAAAATATTATAATACCTCCGCTCCATGTCCATATATTGGGTATCTCTGAAAATAAAATATAACCTATAAATGAAAGCCAAATTAAATTGGTAAATTGTAAGGGCATTACAAAAGAAGCATCTGACATTTTTAGCGCTTGATTGGAACTTATTTGAGTAATAAATCCAAAAATAGCTACAACTGTAAAAATCATAAATTGGGTAAAAGAAATATTTTGCCAATAAAACAATGAGATAATAAAAGTTGGGGGAGTTAAAAAAAGCATATGATAAAAAGCTGTAGTAAGACTAGTATCTTTTTCAGTAATTTTTTTAACAATAATTAATACAAAAGAAAAACTTATTGTGGCTGACAATAACCATAAAACTCCTGACTCCATCACAATAAAACCCGGTCTAACAACTACTAAGATACCTATAAAACCAACAATAAGTGCAGTTATTCTGTGAAACTTAATAGCCTCTCCTAAAAAAATTATTGCAAGAAGAGTTGTAAATAAAGGAGTGGTAAAACCTATAGCTGCTGCTTTTTCCAGTTGCAATGTTCCAATAGCTATAAACCAACTAATCATTGAATAAAGATTAATTGAACATCTTAAAAACTGCAATTTAATATTATGTGTCTTTAAATCTTTAAATTTTTGTAAAAATAAAAAAGGTAATATAATAATCAAACCAAAAAAACATCTGTAAAAAACTAATATGAAAGCATTTAATTCATTTGATAAAATTTTAATTCCAGAAACCATTATAGCTGCCGAAAAAGTACTAATTAATGAAAGAGTTAGCACTAATATTTTAGTTTTATTTTTGGGAAAAAAAATATTCATAAAAACAATTAATCTATATTTATTAGAATTAGATTGTATAAATAATATGTGTGCATAGTGATGCTAAATAGTACTCACCATTCTTTAATTATCAATTTACTCCATTAAAAAACAAACAAAATAAAATTAGATATTCCTAATGATAATTCACAAACAGAATATCTTGGTAAATTTTGAAATGTCCTACCTTCTACATAATAAAAAGAGTTAAAATTATTAGTCTATAAAGAAAAATATTTTGTTATAAACATAGGGACTAAAACTTTAATAAATTTATAAAAATTACGTCGACTTAATATATGTATATGATCTATATAGAGTATATTAAAAAAATTAAAGGATGAGTAAAACTAAATGAGAGGTTTCCCTTTAGAAGAATATCGTACTAGAGTATCAAATTTAAAAATTGATATGGAAAATAATAAACTTGATGCTATCCTTATAACTTCACCTCATAATTTTAGATATTTTACAGGACTTAATTCTAATTTTTGGGAAAGCCCTACTCGGCCATGGTTCTTATTAATTCCTCAAGTTGGAGATCCCATAGCTATTATTCCATTGATAGGACAAACAGCACTAGAAAAAACCTGGATAAAAAATATTCAAACTTGGTCTTCACCGCAACCAAATGATGAGGGTATCACTGCTCTCAAAACAGCAATGATAAAAACATTGCCAAATAAAGCTAGAATAGGATCTGAGTTAGGTTTGGAGAGTCATCTACGAATGAGTATTGATGATTTTGATAGATTAAGAGATAATTTAAAAAATTATAAATTTTTAAACGCTAGCGATATCATTTGGAAAGTCAGAATGATTAAATCACAAAATGAAATTAAAAAAATTAAAAAAATTACTAAAATTGCTAGTGCGATATTTGATAATTTTTCAGAAAAGTTACATATAGGCATGACGGAAATTGAGATTTGTAATATATTTAAAAAAGAACTTATTGATAAAGGTGCTGATCACACATTGTATATGTCTTGCGCATCGGGACAGGGAGGATATAACCAAATTATTTGCGACCCTTCTGAAAAAAAAATTACTGATGGAGATATTTTAATTATTGATACGGGCTCAACATTTGATGGATATTTCTGTGATTTTGACCGTAACTATGGTTTTGGCAAAATAAACAAAGAATCTCAAGATGCTTATAATGTCTTGTGGGAAGCTACAGAAAAAGGATTGGAGCAAGCTATGCCTGGATCAACTTGCAAAGAAATCAGTGAAGCTATGCTGTCAATATTACAAAAAGCTGGATTAAATTCAAACAATGTGGGACGAATGGGTCATGGTCTTGGCCTCCAATTAACAGAACCACCAAGCATCATGTCTAATGACACAACCATACTTAAAGAAAATATGATTATGACTATAGAGCCTTGTTTTGAGTATACTCCCGGAAAAATGCTTGTTCACGAAGAAAATATTCTAATAACTACAGATGGATTTGAAAGACTAAGTACACGAACCCCAAAAACCATACCCATCATAAATTAAAAAAATATTGCTTCAATTGAATGCAATATACGCAACACTCTAATGATTTTTTATTACTGCTTAAAAAACATATACTTGGTAGATTATAATATTAATGAATGTGGTTAAAAAAAAAATTAATATTGTAGGATCTTATTCTGCTTATTTGATATTATTTTCAACGTTTATGGGAGCTCTATTTACTGTACTTTTAAAAGATTTAACCGATGAATTAAATATTGCTACAATAGCTTTTTTTCGTTTTTTTTTTGGGCTACTGATTATATCCCCCTTTATTATAAATAATAAATTTAAAGCATTGCAAACAAATAATTTTAAATTTTATTTATTTCGCTCTGGTCTTAATCTGGTTGGAATGTTGATGTACATTACTGCAATAGGCATAATGACTTTAGAAAAAAATGCTGCCCTGGGTTTTATTATACCTTTGTATGCTACTATTTTGGCTATTATTATTCTAAAAGAAAAAATAAAGATTTATCGATCTGTTGCTTTAATAATAGGATTTATTGGGGTTTTAATTGTCATACAACCTGGTTTTAATACATTTGAAAAAGGAGTGATTTTTTCACTAATAGGAAACTTCTGTGTTGCATTAGGTATGATTGTCGTAAAGAAATTATCAAGAGAAGATTCTAGTTTTACTATACTTTCATATTTATACATATTAGCAACCCTATACACTTTCATCATTTATTTATTTTTTGGACAACTACCTGATGCAAGACAAATAATTATATTATTAATCGCAGCAGTTCTTGGAACTTTGGGTCATTATAGTTTCACTCAAGCAATCAAAATTTCAGAAGTAACATTTATTGCGCCTTTTAATTATTTTGCACTTATATGGAGCTCTTTATTTGGATATATTATTTTTAAAGAAATACCCAATATGCTTACATGGATAGGAGGATCTATAATTTTTATTTCAATAATGATTATTACAGTTCGCGAATATAGTTTAAAAAAAGATATAGCAAAAAAATCAATTATAAATCATTTGTAATTGAGTTTTTTCTATAGATAAAATCCTTGTAAAGTGAAAATAGAAGAGATTTGATATTTGATATAAGAATTAAGAATTTGCAAACAATTTCTTATCAGAATTCATTTCAATAGTTTTATCAAAATTTAAAATTAAAGAATTATCGCCTATATTTATTTTCATATTAAATTCAGAAACCCAATTAATTAAATTTATAATAGAAAATTTAGATTTTAAGAAAATGGCTTAAACACAACGATAATTATAATAAGAATCATTATAATCGTAGGAAATTCATTTCTAATTCTAAAAAATTTATCAGAATTAATATTTTTATCAAGTGCAAATAAATTCAACCAATTACCACAATATAAGTGGAATATCGTTAAAGAGGAAACAAAGATAATTTTTAAAATAAGCCAATTTTGTAACCCTAAATAATAAATCATGGATATTCCTGTTATCCAAGTTAGTATAGCGGCCGGAGTCATAATATAATTAAAAAGTTTTTTCTCCATTATTTTAAATGTTAAAGATGTATCTTTTGTGATTGAGGGATCTGCATGATAAACAAATATGCGAGGTAAATACAGTAGTCCTGCCATCCATGATATTACACTAATAATATGTATAGTTTTGATAATATTAAAAATCATAAATTATTCCCATTTGGCAAGAGGAGGCATTGACATTAAGATCGCATCTATATTTCCACCTGTTTCTAAACCAAATCTTGTGCCCCTGTCATGCAATAAATTAAATTCTGCGTATCTACTTCGTTTGATTAATTGAATGTTTTTTTCTTTCTCAGTCCATTTGTGATCTTTTAAATTTTTAATTGTATTTACTGAAAAACTATGGAAAAAATTTCCTACCGCTTGAACAAACTCAAAATCTTTTTCCCAATCATCAGAATTCAAATAATCAAAAAAAATACCCCCTACCCCTCTTTGCTCATTTCGATGAGGTAAGTAGAAATATTCATCACACCATTTCTTGTATTTTGCATAATAACTTTCATCAAATTTATCACACATTGATGCCAGAGATAAATGATAATCATTTTCGCCCTTAAATGGAAGGCAAGGAGTGATGTCCATTCCTCCTCCGAACCATTCCTCCTCAGTTTGAAGAAAGCGTGTATTAAAGTGCATGGAAGGTATGTATGGCGAATGAGGATGAATAACGACACTAATTCCAGTGGCTTTGTAAGATGGGTTTTGCTCTGTTCCTGGAACTTTCCCGATCATTTCTTTTTCAAATTTTCCACCAACGGAAGAAATATTAACTCCTCCCTTTTCGATAATACTTCCCTTAAGCTTGCTCATCTTTCCCCCACCATCTGCTTTGTGGTCCCACTCTGTTATAATGAAACTTCCATTGTCAACTGACTCTAAACTAGTAACTAAAGCATCTCGTAATTTTTGAAACCAACTTTTAGCTGCATCAAATTTAACAGAGGACATTTATATCTTCCATCCCTGTGTGTGTTTACGAAGTAACTGAACTATCATCTCAATGTGCAAAGGATTATCATTTAAACAAGGGATATAGTCATATTCTTCTCCTCCGGCTTTCATAAAGTATTCTCTATTTTCTACTTCGAGCTCTTCTAATGTTTCTAAGCAATCGGCACTAAATCCAGGAGAAATAATATGAATTTTTTTTACTCCTTTTTCAGGAAGTTCTTTTAAAGTTTGGCTTGTGTAGGGTTGCAACCATTCTTGACGTCCAAAACGGCTTTGAAAAGTTGTAAATACTTTATCATCATCTAATTTCATATACTCCTTAACCAGTCTTGTCGTTTTTAAACAAAAACAATGATAAGGGTCTCCTTTGATATGATATTTTTTGGGAATGCCATGATAACTAAAAATTATTTTTTCTGGTTGACCTTTTTTAATCCAAAATTGCTGAATAGAATCAGCTAGAGCCTTGATATAATTTTCTTCATCAAAATATTGATTAATAAAGCGTAACTCGGGTATCCATCTCCACTTCTGAAGTACATTGGTAACAGAATCAAAGGTACTTGCAGTTGTTGCCGCACAATATTGAGGATAAAGAGGAAGAACTAACAAACGACGGACACTTTTTTTTTTTAATTCCATTAATGCGCTTTCTATTGAAGGATTTCCGTATCGCATTGCTAAAGAAAAAACTGTATTAGGATATGTATCCCTTAACTTTTCTTTAACTAAATGAATTTGTTTTTTCGAAATGTTCAATAAAGGTGAACCTTCTTTGGTCCATACACTTTTATATATTTTAGCTGAACGACTTGGTCTAATTTGCAAAATTATTCCACGCAAAATTATTTGCCATAAAATCTTAGGTATTTCTATAACGCGTGTATCTGATAGAAATTCCAGCAGATAAGGTTTGACAGCTATCGTAGTAGGAGCATCAGGTGTGCCTAAATTTGTTAATAAAATTCCAGTATTGTCTTTGCTTCCATGCTCATAATCACCTTCACCAATATATTTTACCATACAGTGTTAACTAAATCTTTTTCGTATAATATCGATAAATAAATGCACATTTTTTTCTGAAGTGTTTTTATTAATACCATGACCTAGACCACAAACCCATCCATTTAAGTCAGAAATTGATTTTATCTGATCGCAATATTTCTCCAATTCTGTAGAAAATTGATCAATATCTAGTAATAATTTATTTTCATCAAAATTACCTTGGATAAATCCTTTTTTATAAGAAGAAAAAGACTTTTCAATATTTATTGTATGATCGATTCCTATTCCTGCAAAAGGATAATCGAATAATGGGTAAATATTATCAAAAATTTTTCCTTTTGAATAATAACCTACTTTTCCAGGAAATGTTTTTGCAATGTCTTCAATTAAGAATATATACTTTGATAAAAATACTGCTTCTTTAAGATCTGTTAAGCCACTATCAAACATCATCACAATTTCAGCGCCAGCTTCCAACTGCAATTGAATATTACGTTTTATTAAAGGCAATAGAGTGTTTGATAAAAAATCAAAATGAAATTCTTTAATTTTTTTAATAGGTTTTTGCTTATCAATTGCAAACCGTAATAATGTAAATAAACCTCCAACAAAACCAATTAAACTTTTTGAGAAAGGTAGTTGTTCTCGGGTTATTTTTATAGCTTCACGTTGAAATTC
>Ga0115002_10004944_pt1 | contig 15921 bp, 12 predicted proteins | sample ArcticOcean_MG_C_8_FD_89576 | JGI IMG/M metagenome (GOLD analysis project Ga0115002, IMG submission 89576) | Marine microbial communities from western Arctic Ocean - ArcticOcean_MG_CB11_86 | ecosystem: Environmental > Aquatic > Marine > Oceanic | place: Arctic Ocean: Canada Basin | collected... | reverse complement strand
GGCTCGTTTCGGGCAGTCTGACGACCGACACGCGTGCCGGCTTCGATTGGTGGAGCTTGCAACCGTTGCGTAAGGTGGCTGCTCCTGCCCAATTCAAGAAGTTGGGAGTGATCGATGCCTTTATTGCAAACGGGTTAAAAAAGGCGAGTCTAACGCCGTCGAAATCGGTGTCGCGGGAAGGTTTCATTCGCAGGCTGACCTATGCTCTGCATGGGCTACCGCCCACGCCGCGTGAAACGACGGAGTTCGTAAATGATACCCGTCCGCGCGCCGTAGAACGGCTGATTGATCGGTTGTTGGCTTCTCCTCGTTATGGCGAGCGGATGGCGCGGCACTGGCTCGACTTGGCCCGGTTCGCCGAGAGTGACGGCTTCGAGCACGATTCGCCCCGTTGGAACGCTTGGCCTTATCGCGATTGGGTGATCCGCGCTTTCAACGAGGACATGCCTTACGACCGTTTCGTCAGTGAGCAACTGGCTGGCGACATGTTGAACCCCGACGACAAGAACGCAGGCATTCCCACCGGCTTCGTTGTGGCAGGTGGTTTCGACGAAGTCGCTCGCGGGACGATCATGAAGGCCGAGGCGCGACAGGACGAACTGGAAGACATGATCGGCGTGACGACGCAGGCATTTCTGGGTCTGTCGGCCCAATGCAGCCGCTGCCACGAACACAAGTTCGACCCGATTCCACAGGAAGATTATTACCGCATTCAGGCCGTCTTTGCGGGGGCCTGGCATACGGTGCAGAAGAAGGTCAACAAGAAAGATCGCCTGAACGGTTTTTACGGCATTCTGTCGAAGGATGTTGTGTCGGTGCGGTTACTGAAACGCGGGAGTGTGCTGACACCCGGTCACGAAGTGACGCCCGGCGTGCTCTCGGCGATTAAATCGTTGTCGGCCGACTTGTCCGTCTCCAAGGAAGACTCGGAAGGCCAACGACGGGTGAAGTTGGCCGAGTGGATCATCGACGAACGCAATGCCCTGCCCTCGCGCGTGATCGTCAATCGGGTTTGGGGTTGGATGTTCGGCCGGGGCATTGTGGCCACACCGAGTGATTTCGGATTCAACGGCGCGCGGCCTTCACACCCTGAATTGCTCGACCGACTGGCAGCGGACTTCGTTTCCGACGGACGATCGATCAAACGGCTGATCAAGCGACTCGTACTTTCAAATGCCTTTCGTCGAGGCGGAGAGTATTCCCAAGCGGCGGCCGCAGTTGATGGCGACAATCAACTGTTATGGCGGTTTTCGACACGGCGGCTGCAAGCCGAGGAAGTGCGCGATTCGATTCTGGCGGTGTCTGGCCGTCTCGGCTTGAAGCAGGGCGGCCCGAGTTTTCCGCTGTTTGAGTGGACGAACAACGCGGGTACGCTTTATCGCCCCGTCGACAAGGACACACCCGAGACACGTCGCCGGTCGGTTTATCGCATGGTGGTCCGGGGAGCCGAAGACCCGGTGCTGACATCGTTTGACTGCCCCGATCCTTCTATCCCCGTCGCCCGGCGGCAAACGACGACGACCGCGTTGCAGGCGTTGAGCTTGCTGAATAATACGTTTGTGGTACGCGAGGCGGGTGAATTCGCAAAACGGCTGGAACGCGAGGCCAAAACGGCTGATGAACGCATCCGGCTCTCTTACCGGTTGGCGTTTGGACGTTTGCCGTCTGACCGGGAAGCCACACAGGCGAATACGTTCGTCACGAAGCATGGGCTGACGGACTGGTGTCGCGTGTTGTTCAATGCGAACGAGTTTTTGTACGTCAATTGAATTCCGTAATCGAGTTTCATCGAGTCGATCATGACACCGAGCGACAGATCATTGAAGAAGGACAGGCCCACACTTCCGGCTTCCCGTCGAGATTTCATTGCCGATATGGGGACCGGTCTTTCCGGAATCGCTCTCGGTTGGATGCTGGCAGCGGAACAAGCAAAGGCGGCCGAACAATCCAAGGTGAAGCCGCATCCGGCGCGGAAACCGGCCAAGGCAAAGCGCATCGTGCAGGTGTTTCTCACCGGCGGAGTGAGTCAGGTCGACACGTTCGATTACAAACCCGAACTCGAAAAGCGACACGGGCAGGAGATGCCCGTTAAGGAAGAGTTCGAGACCTTCAACGGCAAGGTCGGCAAATTACAGAAAAGCCCGTGGAAGTTTCGGCCGCGTGGCAAAAGTGGTCTGCCCTGTAGCGATTTGCTGCCGCACTTGGCGACGTGTGTAGACGACGTGGCTTTCCTGAAAGGCATGATTGCCAAGTCGGCCAATCATGGTCCCGGACAACTGCAGATGAACACCGGCTGGCCACGCAACGGGTTCCCGTCACTCGGTGCCTGGCTGTCATACGGTTTGGGTCGCATGACCGATAACCTGCCGACGTTCGTGGTGCTTCCCGAGCCGCGCGGAATTCCTGCCGGTGGCGTGCCGAATTGGGGGCCGGGGTTTCTCCCGTCGCGTCATCAGGGGGTCGCTTTCCACACGAAAGGTGCGCCCGTCACCGACTTGTTCCCACCGAAAACGTTCGGTTCGCAATCGCAAAAAGACACGCTCTCGCTGTTGGAAAGCATGAACCGCGAACACGCCCAACGGTTCCCCGGCAACAGCGACTTGGCGGCCCGCATCGCGGCCTACGAACTGGCGGCGAAGTTGCAGACGAGCATTCCTGATGTGAGTGACTTCTCGCAGGAAACACCCGCAACCGCCAAACTTTACGGTCTCGATGACCCCATCTGCGGCCCATTCGCCCGCAATTGCCTGCTGGCGCGTCGCCTGCTCGAACGCGATGTCCGCTTTGTGCAGTTGTATCAAGGCGGGTCGGCGATGAAGCCGCGTGTGAACTGGGATGCGCATGAAGACGTCGTCAAGAATCATGGTCGCGAAGCGGCCATCATGGATCGTCCCGTGGCTGGGCTGATTAAAGATCTCAAACAACGTGGCCTGCTGGACGACACGTTGTTCGTCTGGACGACCGAATTCGGCCGCACGCCTTTCAGTCAGGGCAACACACCTGGCCGCGATCATAACCAACTCGGCTTCACCGTTTTCATGGCGGGGGCGGGAGTGAAGTCGGGCGTGAGTTACGGTGAAACCGACGAGTTCGGGCATCGCGCCGTCGACCAGATCACTCCAGTGGCCGACTTCCATGCCACGATTCTGCACCTGCTCGGCCTGGATCATGAGAAGCTGACGTACCGCTATTCGGGCCGGGATTTTCGTATTACCGATGTGGAAGGCCGGGTGATCGAGGAGATTCTGGCGTAACGGGCAGTTGCAGCCGTCCGCGATCAGAATCGCATGCTAGGTTGGTGTGTGGCATTCTCGCCACACGAAACCCAAGCGACTCGTTCTCTGGAGTGGATCCCATGCGTCGGTTCTTGACGAAAAACATGGTTGTGACGGCCGTTCTGTCTCTCGGCTTCCTGTTCTCCGCGACTCAACTCGCCCACGCGGGTTGTGGCTGCAAGTTGAAGGGCCTGTTCGGGAAATTCAAGAACAAGGGTTGCTGTGGATCGAAATACTACAGCCAGGGAGGCTGCTGTGGCGGAGCCAGCTACGGAGGCGTGTACGGCTACCACGGCGGATGGGGGCATTCCCCCAGAGCCAGTTTTCGAGGTGGTTACGGATTCGCTTCGGCTGGTGTGATGGGCATGCCGCGAGGACTGCCAATGCCGCAGAGAGCTGGCATGCGTCGTCCTTTGTCACCGGTCACTCCGCCTCCGGGCACGGTCGGTTACACGTATCGTCGACCGTCGCGACCAATTCCGCTGGAGAAGCATCCCCGCATTGCCATGTTGGAAGTGCGCATCGACGGCGAAGCCGAAGTGACCGTCGATCATCTCGTCGACAGCGATGTGGAGGGCTTCGAGAGAAATGATGGGCTGTGGCATTTCGAGACGAAGAAGCCGCTGACGCCGGGCCTACCACGAATCGTAGCCATCAAGGCGAAACGCATCGTGAACGGTGCGGTTGTCAACGATGTCCGCTACGTGCGCCTGATCCCGGGCCGCATCGTCGACATCGAGTTCGGAGAGAGTCGCTAAAGAGCGGCTGGCCGAACAAAGCGTCTACCCCTCTTCACGGTCTTTCGCCGTACCGGCAGGTCCCGTCTCATCGGGATGGCCCGCGTCGTATTCGTCGATAAACACCGACGGGCAGGTCTCTTCGTGTCCGCACTGCTTGCAGACGACACGGATCAAATCCGAACCGCTCAGCCGCAACTGTTAGTCCTGACAGAGTTGATACAACTGTTGCAAGTGCTCACAAACCATTGCGTTTCGTCCTCCCGGTACGGATGTCCGATGCTGAGTATTCTGGCGGAGTTGCCAAAGTGCATCAAGAGCGTTCTGGTTTGTAAATTGGACATTCATGAACACAACGCACTTTGACTTTCCACGCTTGAAACGGTAAAAGTCGATATGAGGCGGAATGTTCCGGCTCGTATGGCTTCGTTCTTCTCACTCGCCGTTCGGCACTGCTCGCGGAGACACGCATGACGAAGATGCTGCAGATCGTGCCCAATAAATGCACTGGTTGCCAACAGTGCGAGCTGGCTTGCTCCTGGGTGCAAACCGGGACGTTTCAGCCCTCGCAAAGCCTGATTCGCGTGAACATCTTTGATGAAGAGGCGAGTTACGCACCGTACACTTGCCTGCAATGCGACGAAGGCTGGTGTATGAATGCCTGCCCCGTCAACGCGATTGCTGTCGACGACGCCAGCAACGCGAAAATCATCATCGATTCGCTCTGCATCGGCTGTCACCTTTGCACCATCGCTTGCCCGTTCGGAACGGTCTTCACGACCCCCGAAACCGACACGGCCGCGAAGTGCAATCTCTGCAACGGCGAACCGGCCTGTGTCACATCCTGCCCCACCGATGCCATCACGTTCGTCGATGGCGACCAACCGGGCGACTGGCTGGATCCTTGGGCGGAGAGGGTGAATTCGAGTTTCGAGACGGCTTCGGCTGGCGAGTAATAAAAGGACACGACGTAGGGCAGGCTCCCGCCTGCCGCCCTTGAGCCAGACATTTAGGGAACACCATCACAGTCAAGAGGCACAGCGGCAGGCGGGAGCCTGCCCTACAATTTCTCTTGTCTATTTGATGAATGAGGAAACGATAACATGATCCAACCCACTCCCAAAACAGGCGGCTGGACGGGCAAGCTACTACGGGTGAATCTCACCAACGGTACGCATGTCGTGGAAGACATCCCGAAAGAATGGCAGCGGGACTACATCGGCGGGCGTGGGTTGGGAGATCGTTATCTCTATGAAGAGATGGACCCCACCATTGACGCGCTCTCACCCGAAAACGTGATGATCTTCGCGACTGGACCACTCACCGGTACTCCCACACCCTGCGGATCACGTTACACCGTGGTCACCAAAGGACCGCTCACGGGAGCAATCACCACATCGAACTCGGGTGGCTATTGGGGCCCCGAACTGAAATTCGCCGGCTACGATTTGCTGATTCTTGAAGGGGCTGCGCCGAAACCGAGCTACTTGCACATCTACGACGACCGTGTCGAGATCCGAGATGCGGCAGCCTTCTGGGGCAAAGGTGTTTTCGAGACGGAAGACGGCTTGCGTGAGGAGTTGGGAATTCCCGGCTTGCGAGTCGCATCGATCGGACCGGCCGGCGAGAACCAGGTACTTTTCGCCTGCATCATGAACGACAAACACCGAGCAGCCGGACGCAGTGGTGTTGGCGCCGTGATGGGGTCAAAGAATCTTAAAGCCATCGCAGTTCGGGGAACCGGCGGCGTCAGCGTGGCCGATCCCCAGACCTTCATGAAGACCGTCTGGGAAATGCAGGCGATGATGGAAGCCAGTCCCGGTAAGGTCGGGTTCGGTCAGTACGGTACGGCCGCGACGATCGACCTGACCAACGCGTTCGGCGGTTTGCCCACCCGGAATTTCCAGGAAGGACAGTTTGAAGAGGCAGAGAAACTCAACGGAGAAGCGATCTGCGACACCCGGCTCGTCACCAACAAGGCCTGTTTTGCCTGCACGATTGCCTGCGGCCGCGTCTGCCAGTTGGATGAGGGGGCCGACAAGTTCATGGTCAATACACACCCGCGAAACTGGAAGGCGGCTGGCGAAGGCCCTGAATACGAAACCGCTTGGGCGTTAGGAGCCGACACGGGAATCGGTGACCTGGATGCCGTGCTCAAGGCGAACTGGCTCTGCAACGACTTGGGGATGGACCCCATCTCAATGGGGGCCACCTTGGCAGCCGCGATGGAACTTTATGAGAACGGCGTGCTGACCGACGACCATGTCGAGGTGCCTTTGAAGTTCGGTTCGGAAGAGGCGCTGATCCGCATGGTGGAAGCAACTGGTTTCCGCGAGGGGTTTGGTGACGAACTGGCCGAAGGCTCGGCACGCATGAGTAAGAAATTCAAACACCCCGAGGTTTTCATGGGCGTCAAAGGGCAGGAGTTTCCCGCCTACGATCCACGTGGATTCCAAGGCATGGGCATCGCCTACGCAACGTGTAATCGCGGGGCGTGTCACCTGCGGGCCTGGACGCCCGGCTTCGAGACGTCCGATGAAACCACCCCGCACACACCAGACGGCAAGGCAGAATGGGTTGTCCCCGAGCAAAACCGCTCGACGTCACACGACGCAACCGGCCTGTGCCTGTTCACGGGTTTTGCCGGCGGTGGGTTGGAAACGTTCGTCCCCATCACCGCAGCCGCAACCGGCGTGCCTTACACGGTGGCCGACTTCGAGAAAATCGGCGAGCGAACGTGGAATCTCGAACGGCTCTGGAATCTGAAAGCCGGACTCACCAAGGCTGACGACACACTGCCGAAACGATTGCTCGAGGAAGCCCACAAAGAAGGGCCATCCGCAGGCGTCGTCGTTCAGCTCGACAAAATGCTGCCGATCTACTATCGCGAACGCGGCTGGGATGATGAGGGCGTCCCCTCGAAAGAGAAGCTGGAAGAACTGGGGTTAGCTTCGTTGTAGAAGTGCTTTGGAGAACTGGCTCCACACAGAAAACGAGATCGACTCGATGGCAATTGATAACGCAACTTCGCGATTTGACGACATGAGTGTCGCAGAGCGAATTCTTCTCGTTGAGGAAATCTGGGATAGCGTTGCTTCACAACAGGAGCCGCTGGAGATGTCCGACTCCCGTAAGCAGGAATTACGACGAAGGCGTCAGGAATATCGTGATTCACCAGCCTCGACAGAGTCTTGGGAGTCAGTCAAGCGAGAGCTGCGAGATGATTGATGCCCTACACAATCGAACTGCTGACAAGTGCGAAGAGAGAACTTCGAGAGGCTCGCAAGTGGTATGAATCACAGAGAACGGGACTTGGCGCTGATTTCAATCTTTGCATCGAGGAAGCCATTGAACGTGTAGGCCACGATCCTGAGAGCTACCCCATCGTCCTTGATGACATTCGACAATTGCTCGTGCGCCGGTTCCCTTACGCAATCAATTACTTTGTAGAAAACGACACCATCATCGTCATTGCCGTCTTTCACGCGAGCAGAGATCCTGAAGAGTGGATTCGGCGTCATTAGTAATAGCAAGCAATGAATCTCACCCGTCAACATGTCCTTGATGAAGTCGCCCGTCGCCGAGACGAGTTGTCGCGGCTGGGGGTTCGTCGACTCGCTTTGTTCGGTTCGACTGCTCGTGAGGAGTCGACGGATGAGAGCGATCTCGATTTTCTTGTCGAGTTCGAGACGAAATCGTTCGACGCATATATGGATGTCAAGTTTCTATTGGATGACATGTTCGACCGCCATGTCGACCTTGTCCTGACCGACTCGGTCAAACCTCGGTTGCGTGCGTCGATTGGAGAGGAAGCCGTCGATGTCCCGGGACTTTAGGGGTCTACCTTGAAGACATTGCCGAAGCGGCCGGCCGCATCGGCGAGTACACAAAAGGACTTTCACAAGATGATGTTTCACAGGACCAAAAAACCGTAGATGCCGTTGTCAGAAATCTGGAAGTCATCGGAGAGGCCGCGAAGAAAGTACCTGATGATGTTCGTCAGTTGGCTTCACACATCGACTGGCGAAAAATCACTGGGCTGCGTGACATCCTCATTCACCAGTACTTCGGCATCGACTTGGAGATCATCTGGAACATCGTCACGACGAAAGTTGCCGATCTAGATTTTGAAATCCGAAACTTGCTCGACACGCTGAACACACAGGACTCAAACTAACATGACCACACATCACGTCATCATCGGCGGCGGACCGGTTGCCACGAATGCATTCGAGACGATTCGACAGTTCGAGAAAGACGAATCGCGCATCACTCTCGTTTGTGATGAGCCGGCTCACTCGCGGATGGCGTTGCCGTATTGGCTTGCCGGTCGGGTGCCGAAAGAACAAACCCACACGGCTGACGCGGCCTACTTCGAGAAGCTGGGGGTTAATGCGAAAATCGGTGTGCGAGTGAATGTCATCGATCCGCAGGCGAAGTCGTTGTCGCTTTCCGACGGAAGTACGCTCGAATTCGACGACCTGCTGATCGGTACCGGTTCTCGCCCGCTGGGTCTGCCAATCCCAGGTGCCGATTTGCCCGGCGTGCAGTCTCTCTGGTCACTGGGCGACACGCAGAGCCTGCTCGATGCAACCGTCGGAATGGATAAGCCGCGTGTGGTGATGGTTGGGGCCGGGTTCATCGGCTTCATCATGCTTAACGCGATGCACAAGCGGGGCTGGGACTTGGCGGTTGTCGAACGCGAACCGCATGTGCTGCCGCGAATGCTCGATGCCGACGCGGCAACGCTGGTTGAAAGCTGGCTGGCGGAAAAGGGAGTCGCCGTGCATACGGCCTCGGCCGTTCAAGCGATTCGAGAAGCCGATGACGGCTCGAAAGTTGTCGAGTTAGACAACGGAACGCAATTAACGGCCGACATCGTTGTGATCGCAACCGGCGTGCAACCGAATCTTGAACTGCTCGACGGCTCGGAGATTGCGACTGATGCGGGCATTCTTGTCGACGACCATCTGCGGACCAACTTCCCATTCATTTACGCAGGCGGTGACTGCACTCAAGGGCCGGCCATGTATACGGATGGGCCAGAAATTCACGCCATTCAAACGACGGCCGTTGATCATGGCCGGGTCGCCGGAGCCAACATGGCTGGCGCAGATGTAACATACTCCGGCAGTCTGCTGATGAACATTCTCGACGTGTGCGGTTTACAGAATGCGAGCTTCGGTAATTGGTCAGATGAGAACGCTGAGGCGATCACCATCTCGAACGCCAGCGGCTATATTTACCGTAAGCTGCTGTTCACGGGCGACCAGATCACCGGCGCGCTGTTTGTGGGTCGGGCCAACGACATGGGCATGCTAACTGATGTCGGCATGGTGAAAGGCATCATGCAAACCGAAACGGCACTCGGGTCGTGGAAGGAATTCCTGCGTGAGAATCCGTTCGACATCCGACGCCCCTACATCGCCAAAGGGGTGGCAGGCAAGCTGAAGAGTAGCACATTGCTAGGTCGTCCCGCGCAGCCACGTGGCTATCGTTTCCAGGGTGCCGAACCGAAGTCGACCGTTGGCCCCGGCCATACGGTTTACGTGGGCACCAAGTAGGCCGCGTTCTATTGCTGTGAATTCTGATTACGGAGATGACGATGCAGATCCGTCTGAAGCTGATGGGCATCTTGCGGGCGAAAGCTCCCGAGGGAAACCTGCTGGACATCCCGGATGGAGCCAGCATCGAGGATGTCATGCAGACGCTCGACATCCCCACGACCCACGTGCATCTCGCGATGATCGACGGACAACATCAACGCGACCGCACGACATCGCTGGCCGAAAACCAGGAACTGATGCTCATGCCCCCCGTCGGTGGCGGTTAAAGCACACGCTTTTTCTTCACGTGTCGCTTTCCCTCGAACCTCTGGCCTGCCTAACCAGAGGACTCCGACAGCGGTTTGTCGGAAAATATCCGAAATATGCGGGAGATCCCCGGTTGACCGCGTTATATTCGCGGGGGACTTTCGCTTGAAAGTCATGGGCCGGCTGTGGCCGTGCGCCAGATAGTAAACGGCCTCGTTGATTTGGGGGGGAGCCAGCAATGCCGATTACGGTGTCCTGTGAATGCGGTCGAAGCCTCAAGGCGAGAGACGAATATGCCGGTACGCGAGCCGAGTGTCCGACCTGTGGTCGCACGGTTCAAATCCCCGAGGCCAAGACTAAGGCCGAACCCGCTCCCGCATCGGTTGAGGAAGAATCGACATCGACGGAACCGGCATCCTCGTCGGAAATCCCGATGGAGATCACCGATTTCTTCGATCCGCCTGCACCGTCTGCGACTCCCCCGCAAGAGCCACGACCGCCCGTCGTGCTGCGGATGATGGAAGCGTTGCTCGACCCGCGCAGCATTCATTGGATGCTCATGTTCGGCGGTGGCCTCGCGGTGCTGGGTTTGATCATCTGGTTGGTCAGCCTGGGGCTATTCGAGAACACAATCGTCGTGGCAGTTGGTCTGGGAATTGGCTCTCTGGTATTGCTGGCCGGCGGATGGTGGGTCACCCTCAAAACAAAATACCGAACGGCAGGGCAGGCGCTCACGTTTCTCGGTTGCGTTGTTGCGCCATTGAACTTGTGGTTCTATCATGCGCAAGACTTGGTCACGCTCGAAGGGCATCTGTGGATTGGCGGCGTGGTCTGTTGCTTACTTTACGCGGCCACCGTGCGAGTGCTGCGCGATCCGCTGTTCATGTACGCCGTTGAAGGGGGCATTACACTGACGGTGTTGTTGCTGTTGGCCGACTTGGGAAAGGTGGGCGAAGCTCCCTACATGAGTCTGTTCTTCATGGCGATGGGCCTGATTTCGATCCATTGCGAACGCGCCTTTCCGCCGATCGAGGGCCCGTTCACACGTCAGAAGTTCGGACTGCCGCTGTTCTGGTCGGGGCATGTGCAAATCGCCGTGGGATTGCTGATTCTGCTTGGTTCCCAGACGTTCGGTTGGCTCGCCGTTGATCTGCTGGGTTCGAGTTGGCCCGGAAATCTGTTGACACAAAGCCCGTTGTTGGCCGGTGCGATCTGGCTGGCCGGCACGTACGCGTATCTGTATTCCGACATCGTCGTCCGTAGACACGGCCTCTACACGTGCCTGGCCGGGTTCTGCCTGGTGTTGGCGGAAGTCACGCTGTTGTTCGGATTCGATTTGGAGGTCGAAGGGCTGATCGCTGTGCTCGCACTGACTGCATTGGGAGCGAATCTGTTACAGAACTTCACCATGCAAGGCGACGAACGTTATCAACGGGCCATTCCGCCGTTGGCGTTGATCCTCAGTGCATTGCCCGTCTTGCTGGGGCTTGTCGTGCATATGCGTGCAACGAGTCGTATCGCAGAGGCCTTAGACATCTCATACAACACCACCGCCTGGTTCGTGGTGGCGATGATTGTGGTCACGGCTTCCAATCGGGCTTCGGCCTGGTTGTGTCGGCATCGCACACCGAAAGTCTCGGCCGTGTATTTCTTCTTCAGCGCGGCCGGCGGAATTGTCGGTGCGGCAGGCTTGTTGCGAGTCGTCGGGTTAACCGCCTGGGACCAGCAAGCACCGATCCTGATGCTGATCCCCATCGCCTACCTGATTGGATCGCGTGCCTGGCGTGGTCATAGCCCCGAACGACCGTTGCATTGGGTTGCGCAGACCTCAACGGCCGTCATCCTGGTGCATGTCTTGCTGGCGACACTGCGGGATTTCACGGGGCTGGTTCCCATCGAAATGGATCGAACGAATTTGTTGTTGGGATTGGTCTTCACTGAGGCGGCGGTCTTCTACTCTATGGCGGCGTTATTCCGCAAACGCAGCAGTAACGCCTTTCTCGCAGCGGCTGCCGCTTGCGGTGCAGCGTGGCAATTCCTGGGGTATTGGGGAGTCGACTCGACCTACTACACGATTCTTTACGCGGTCCTGGGGTTGGTCATGCTGTTCGTGGCGCGTTCTCTAGGCCTCGAACAAGTGCAGGTTTACGACAGCGATGGCGAACCCGGGTTGGCCACCCGAGGCCGGGGGTTGTCGCCTTACCAAAGTGGAAATGGCATTCTCCTGGTCGCTTTTCTGGCCGCGTTCTTCCGAGGTCTTGCCAGATTAGCTGAAAGCGTCTCGGGGGAATTGCAGTGGGACCAGCTCACCGCCTTGGTCATCACCACCGTCGCCAGCGTGATCGCGATCTGGACAGTGCTACCCGGCATGTGGCGTCGGGTCTACACCACGTCATCGATCTCTTTGGCTGCGTTGATATTATTGACGCTCAACGTGTTGATCGACTTGAACGGCTGGCAGAAGTTGGAAATCTTCTGCGTGATTGTTGGACTGGGATTACTGGTCGCAACACACATCGCTCATTTTCGAGAAGACGAATCCAAGAGTGACGAGATGGTGGGGTTCGGGTTGTTTCTCGGCAGCGTGATGGCCAGTGCGCCGCTTTGGATTGCCGTGCTATACCATCGCTATGTGCAAGGCGACTCGCCCACATTCGACGACTTCGCCCTGCTGGCGATCACCGTGTTGATGGTGGTGACGGGTGTCGGTTGGAAAGTCAAAGCCACCACATTGTTCGGTGGCGGGTTTCTGACGACGTACCTCATTATGCTCATCATTTCGATCGCTTACCACCCGCAAGTCGCCGTGGGGGTCTACCTGGCAGTCGGCGGCGTGCTGATTTTCGGATCAGGCATCGTGCTCAGCATCTATCGCGAGAAGCTGCTCGAACTGCCCGAACGCTTTGCCAATCGGGAAGGCGTGTTTCGCGTCATCAACTGGCGGTGAAGAAGCGGTCAGCTTTCAGCGGTCAGCCTCAATACGCTCGCCTTTGATACGGAGACGTGACGATTGCAACGGTCACGACGACGGGACGCGGCTGGATCGATCCGACGGGAGCCGTTGATTCCCTCAAACGTCCTGTCACGGGTTGCACCGTGCCGTATGATTGAATTCAGTACAGAGAGTTCGTCTCTGAAAGGTCATGCGTGCAAACAACGTACGAACGGGTTACCAGTGCGATCGACCTCCTCACGGAGGGGTTGTACCCGTACGTCGAGCAAGAGCTGAAATCGGTCTACGATGACGGCTGGCATGACGCGGCGCGTGACAGTTTTCGCAAGGGGCGCGAGCATGGACTAGCTGACAATGTGGCCATCAAGTGGGATGCGCACGCATTGCTGACTGTGATGTGGGACCAGTGGAACCACGTGTTTCGCCGTCGACTTTCGCATACCGACCGCAGCCTGGTTAGCGAGTTACGAGAATTCCGCAACCAATGGGCACACCAAACGGAATTCAATTTCGACGACGCCTACCGTGTACTCGACGACGTACAACGGTTGTTGAAATCGATCGAGGCAAGCAACGCCGGTGAGATTGCCGACCAGAAACGGGAACTGCTTCGCGAGGAATTCTCAAAACAGCAAGACGCGATCTCCGAACATTCCGAATTCCATCGTCGCAAATGGCGCTTCTTCGCGATTTATATCGCCTGTTGCTTTCTCATCGTGGCTGCGATTTTCTCATCGTTCGGCTGGTCGGCCTGGTACTTGGCCGCGTTGGTGATCATCACGTTCGGCTACTTCTCCCAACAACTCTTCGCCACCAAGCCCCGCCTCTCCGGCCCCCACGAATGCAAACGCTGCCGCCGCATCATCTACGCCGAGCCTTGCCCGTACTGCGAAGTGACGCCGCAGAAGACCGCGACGGCTTGAGTGCGGGGATGGCGACCAATCTACTCGACCCGTTTCACATCCACAAAATACGCGCCGCGCGATTTGCCGTCGGCTTCGTCGAGCCAGGTTTGCATGCGGGCGGGGCCTTTTTTCAGGTCAACGGTGAAGGAGACGCTGGTTGCCCCCTTGGGGATGTCGGCCTTGGCTTCGACGTTGCCGATCTTCACGCGGGCGACACCGGGGTTCATGGGGTGCTTCACGTGCTCTGGTCGCGTGCGCAGCGTGACGGTGTACTTGCCTGTGGCGACGACATCGACGGCCCAGAAACCGTTGGCTTTCAGGTCGCGGCGGATGTGGCCGTGGTTCCAGGGGACGGGTCCATTGTTGGTGTGCCAGTCGTGACAGGTCAGCCGGGCCGGGTTTTCCTCTTTTGAGCCGAGGCCGATGCGGACGTAGTCGTCGAATCGCGTATCGATGCTTTTCCACCACGTCTCGTACGCGTCAGTCAACTTTGTAACGACCTGGGGATGTTTGTCGGCGACATTGGTTTTCTGGCCAGGGTCGACGGTCATGTCGTAGAGTTCTTTCCCGTTGACGAAACGCCAGCGGTTAGTCATGACGGCGGACTTTCGCCATTTGACCGGTTCCTCGATGCGTTGCGAATGGACCAACAACGTGCGGTCGGGCCAGTCGGTATTCTTGCTGCGCAGGGCCGGTGCCAGTGATTTGCCGTCGATGGCATGCGGACCAGATGGCAAGCCGAGTTTGCACAAATCACCCAGCGTTGGCAGAACGTCAATATGAGCGCTCAGTTGGGACACGTCGCGTCCACCGGTGAGGCCGCCGGCGGGCCAATGGACGAAGAAGGGCACACGGTGACCGCCGTCGTATTCGGATCCCTTTTGGCCTCGCATACCGACGTTGAAACCTTTCGGGCCACGCGCACCGGCCGCGGTGCCGTTGTCGGTGGTGAAGATAAGAATTGTGTTTTCGGTCAGGTTGAGTGCGTCGAGCTTCTTTCGCAGGCGGGCCATGTTCTCGTCGATGTTGGTAATCATCCCCCAGAAGTTCGCCTGTGCTGCCGGGACGCCCTGCTTGCGGTAGATGGCGCTGTACTTCTCGGCCACGTTGAACGGGCCGTGAGGGGCATTGGTGGGAATGTAAACGAAGAACGGTTCTTCGCGGTTCTTCTCGATGAACTTCATCGCGTTATCGAACCAGATATCGGTGCAGTACCCGGTGAACTTCTCGGGTTTGCCGTTGCGGAAGTAGCTGTCGTCGAAATAGTCGTTGTCCCAGTAGTCGGGCGTCTGTGTGACTCCGCCGCCGCCGTTCATGAGGACGTGCTGGAACCCTTGGTCTTGCGGCCTCAGTGGGTAATTGTCGCCCAGATGCCACTTGCCGAAGAAGCCGGTTTTATAGCCGTTGGCTGCGAAAATTTCGGCCATCGTAATTTCATCGGTCGCCATCATGGAACGTCCCATGATCGTATGCCACACGCCGGTGCGGCTGGAGTAGCGACCCGTCATCAAGGCGGACCGCGTCGGCGAGCAAGTGGGGTCGACGTGGTAGTTCGTCAGGCGAACGCTCTCGTCGTGTAGCTTGTCGAGAGCGGGCGTGCGAATGATCTTATTGCCCAGGCAACGCAAGTCGCCGTAGCCTTGGTCGTCGGTCATGACGAGCACAACATTCGGCTTGGCAGCCTGAGCGATGCCAGCCGGCAACACGCACACCGTGAACAGAACCAGAGCCAAGAAACGACCAGGGGATTGCACGAGATTCAACACACTACGGCCTTTCGATCGAATCGTTCTTGCGGTCTGCGTCTACGGAGATCGTGAAAGTCACGTCGCGGCTGTGACCTCACGCTTTCTTCTTGGCATCCTTCTTCTTCGGCTCTGGTTTCTTTGGAGCCGGTTTCTTCTTGGCGTCGGGTTTCTTGGGAGTGGGTTTCTTTTTTGCGTCTGGCTTCTTCGGGGCGGGCTTCTTCGAGGCGGGCTTCTTCTTCGGATCCGGCTTCTTGGGGGGAGCCGGTTTGGCGACTTTGAGTTCGCGGACGATCGTCACGCCTGGCAACGACTTCTTGAGCTTCGCCACACCCGCGTCGGTGGCTTTGGTTTGCCACAGGTAGAGCTTTTTGAGTTTTTTCAATCCCTGCAGATTCGCCAGCCCCGCGTCGGTCACTTGTGTTCCGTACAGGTTGAGGTATTCCAAGCCGGTCAGCCCTTTGAGATGTGCTAAACCTTTGTCAGTGACCTT
>Ga0115002_10004940_pt1 | contig 15931 bp, 15 predicted proteins | sample ArcticOcean_MG_C_8_FD_89576 | JGI IMG/M metagenome (GOLD analysis project Ga0115002, IMG submission 89576) | Marine microbial communities from western Arctic Ocean - ArcticOcean_MG_CB11_86 | ecosystem: Environmental > Aquatic > Marine > Oceanic | place: Arctic Ocean: Canada Basin | collected... | reverse complement strand
TCCGTCGCCGCCCTCGAGTCGGTTCTGGCTGTCTTGAAGCCGGGCGCGATCGCCAAGGACGTCAATGCCGCAGCCATCACCGCCTTTGACCGGCGCGGTTTTGCTGGGCAATTCGACCACCGGGTCGGCTACGGCATCGGCATCGAATTCCTGACCTGGATCGAGCGCGGCGGCTTGAGTCTCGATTCGGGCTCGACCCAAGTGGTCCAGCCGGGCATGACCGTCCACCTGATCCCGTTCTTCAAGACGGCCGGGATGTATTCCATCGGGGTCAGCGAAACCGTGCTCATCACCGAGACAGGGAACGAGGTGCTCGAGACGGGTTGTCCGCGCGAGTTGTTCGAGCGTTAGTTTTTCTAGGGAAGGGAGGAAGACCAAATGGCCATCGACATCAAGGATGTCCCAAAGGAACTGTCTAATTTGACCATGATGATGGGCCGACGTCCGGATTCGCCGCATGAGGATTCCGAGGGGCATTTCGCCGGCCTGGGCAGCTTCAACGGCGCCGCCATCAATGTCGGCGGCTTCCAGGGCACCGGTTGCTGGGAACGGCACACCAAGGGCGACGAATTCTTCTACATTCTCGACGGCGAAACCAATCTCGTCGTCATGCAGGCGAACGGTCCCGAGACCGTCCATATGGGCAAGGGCAGCTTCTACGTCATGCCGCCCGGGGTCTGGCACCGCTTTCATTCCAAGGAGGGCGTCACCCTGATGGCGCTGACCCCCCAGCCGACGGATCATTTCTACGGCGAGGATCCGCGCAAAGAGGGTTAATTCGAAAGCGCCGGGGGCGTTGTGACGCCCCCGATTCCGCTGTTATTCCGCTGCGGACTGCTGGCCGGTCTTCGGGGTGACGTCGCCGATCTGCGGGCCGATCTCGGAGAGCGGTTTGTCCAGCTCCTTTTCGAGCAGGGGGATCGCCTCCTTGGTGAACAGCTCCATAGACTTGCAGACCTTGCCGTGGTTCAGCGCACCGGGCTGGGCGAAGAGGGCGATGTGGTGCGCGCGCACCACGTCTAGATCTTCGAGGATGCGCTTCACGCAGGTCTCCGGGTCGCCGACGATCAGGCGCTCCTGCATCTTCTCGATCGGCTCCTCGTCCTTGTAGGGGATCGGCTTGGCCAGGACCCCGTCGAACTCGGCGTAATTCAGGCGCAGGGCCAGCGAGATGCGCGTCGAATCCCGTGCCGCCTTGGTTGCCAGGGCTGCGTCTTCCTTGCTGTGCGTGCAGTGGAAATAACGCATCAGGCCCATGGGCGTGTTCGCCGGATCGACACCGGCCGCGCGATAGGCCGTGTCATAGGCCGCGCGCACCGGGGCCAGGGCCGATACCGGCCGGGTCGCGCTGGCCAGGATCGGCATGTAGTTATGGCTGACCACGCGGCGCTTGAAATCGTCGTTGTTCATCATGCCGGCGACCCAGACGCGGGGCAGCGGCTTCTGATAGGGCGAGAGGGTGATCTTGGTCTGGGGCAGCTTGTAGTAGTCGCCATCGTAGCTGATTTCGTCCTGGGTCAGGCCCTGTTCCAGGATGTCCATCATCTCGGTTGTCATGACCATGTTCTTTTCGAGCTCTACGCGGAACCGCTCGAACTCGTAATCCTGGTAGCCTGAACCGATGCCGATATCGAGACGGCCCTCGGTCAGCGCGTCGGTCATGCAGATTTCCTGCAGCAGGCGCACCGGTTCGTAGAGCGGCAGGACCAGGATGCCGCTGGCCAGGCGGATGCGCTTGGTTCGCTGGGCCGCCGCCGCGATCATCAGCAGGGGCGAGGGGCAGAGCGAGTAGTTGAAGAAATGATGCTCTACGAACCAGGCCGAGGCGAAACCCAGGTCCTCGGCCAGTTCGGTCTGCTGCAAAGCTTCCTCGAATACCTCGCGGTCGGATTTCGAGCGATCGACTTTCTGCATGATGTTGAAGAGGCCGAATTCCATCGTCGGGTTCCTTCGCGCGTGGGAGGAGATGTGCCGAGCCAGCCTGCTAAAGAATTAACTGAACATAGATTCATTTTCTGACGCGGACAATGAAGCTCCGCATTGAAAAGCGATATTCTGCAGCCTTTCCAACCGTCGCTCGCGGTCCGGAATAACCCCTGGTGGTGACTTGAGGCGCCGCCGTAGACTGCCCCATCGACGGCGCCATCCGAGGGGGGCGGGCATGCAGGATTTCACGGGCAAAGTGGCCCTGATCACGGGGGCCGGGCGAGGCATCGGCCGGGCCGACGCCCTGCTGCTGGCGGAGAAGGGCGCTGATATCGTCATTCAAGACTTCAATCCGGAAACGGCGGAAGAGACCGCGAAACTGGTGCGTGACAGAGGGCGGCGCGCCCATGTCATTGCCTCGGATGTTGCCGATGTGGCGGACACGCAAGCCAAAATTCGCGCCGCCGAGGGGGGGGCGATGGGCCGGATTGATATCCTGGTCAACAACGCGGGCATCGGCGGCGACTACCGGGTGACGGAGGAACTGGATGCTGCGGCGTTCCGCCGCATGGTGGCTGTCCACGTCAAGGGCAGCTTCTTCGTGACCCAGGCCGTATTGCCCGGCATGAGGGCGCGCGGCGGCGGCAAGATCGTCAATATCAGTTCAAACTGGGGCCAGCGTGGCAATGCTTTCGCGCCCCATTACTGTTCGGCCAAGGCTGCGCTCCTCGGCTTGACCAAGGCTTGGGCCAAGGAATTCGCCCCCTGGAAGATCAACGTGAACTGCGTCTCGCCGGGCTGGGTGAACACCGGCATGAGCGACCCCGCTCTGATGGCCGATGTGATCGCGCGGGAGATACCGCTGGGGCGCGAGGCGACGCCGGTCGAGATCGCCTATGCCGTGGCCTATCTGGCCAGCGCGGAGGCGGACTTCATCACGGGACAGGTGATCCCCATCAATGGCGGCGACACGATCGTCGGGATCTGATCTGTTTCGGATGAATGGGGAAAAAGCCCTTCGAGACGGCCCTGCGGGTCTCATCAGGGTGAGGCTAAGGAAATATTTTTCCTCATCCGGAGGAGCTCGCGCCCGCGAGCGTCTCGAAGGGTGATTGGCACAAGTTTTGAATACCCGGCCGCGGCTACTCCGCCGCCTGGGCGAGTTGCGGCCGGGTGACGATGGCCTCGGGCTGCTTCGCGCCGCGCGCGGCCAGTTCCTTTTCGACTCCGGGGATGATTTTGGAACCCAGCAGTTCCAGCGTGCGCATCACCTTCTCTTCCGGCACGCCGCCGAGCTGGAGGGTGCAGATGATGTTCGAGGGGCGCACGGTTTCCCAATCCTTCACCAGGGTTTCGATCGCATGGTCGGCGGACCCGATGACGTAGTTTTTCATGCAGTCCTCGATCGGCGGCTCGTAGTCGCAGACCTCCTCGCGGATGTAGTAGCCGTCGAACTTGTATGTGTTGTTAGTCAGCGACTGGCTGAGGCGCGAGGAATAGCGCGCGTGTTCGGCCGCCTTGCGCGCCTCGGCCTTGTCATCGGTGACATAGATGAAGCGCTGCACGCCGAAACGTGCCGTGTCCGGGTCGCGGCCGGCCTTGCGCAGGCGGTCGTCATAGCCGGCGCGCGGCCGCTTGACGACATCGATCGGCATCCAGGCTGGGGAATGCATGGGGCAATAGCCGCTGGCCACCATGCGGTCCTGCAGGCTCTCGATTCCGGACAGGCCGGCGACCCAGATATCGGGCAGGGGCTGCTGCACGGTCTTGGTGGCGATCTGGGTCTGGGGAATCTTGTAGTGCTTGCCGTCATAAGCGAAGGAATCGGCGGTCAGCGCGCGCTCGATGATATCGAGCATCTCGACCGTCATTTCGACGCCGTCCTTCAGCTTCACGCCGAAGCGGTCGAACTCGTAATCCTGATAGCCGGCGCCGAGGCCGAGCGACAGCCGGCCGTCGGAAAGCTGGTCGACCAGGGCGATTTCCTGCACCAGGCGCAGCGGATTGTAGAGCGGGGCGACGACCACGGCGGCGCCCAGACGGATGGTCTTGGTGATGGGCGCCAGATAGGCGCAGGCCATCAGGGGCGAGGGGATCAGACAATAGTTGCTGAGGTGATGCTCGGCGAACCAGGCGGTCTCGAAGCCCAGTTCGTCGGCCAGGCGGACCTGATCCGCGGCGTGGTTCAGCACGCGCTTGGCCGACCACCCGTCGTCGCGTTTCTGGGTCAGGTTGAAGATGTCGTATTTCATGGCGCGATGCCTCCCCTGGTTTCGTTTGTTTGCTGGACCGCTTTTCCGCGCTGGAAGCAATTCGAAAATTTGGGCGCCACGTCGGTCGCGAAGCGCCGCAGCATGTCGTGGCGCACCGCGCGTGGCACGCCATAGGTGGCGACCTGGATGATGAACCGATTGAACCCGATCTCGATATAGGCCTCGACCTGGCGCCTGACGGTGGCGGGCGTGCCGACGAATTGCAGGTCGATCCAGGGCCCCATCTGTTCGGGATCGGCGATCCGTTTCAGATTGCCGAAGAACTTGGCGAATTGTTCGTAGCCCTTGATGTCCTGATAGGCGCTTTCGTCGAGCTGGTAGTGACGCGCCTGTAACTCGAAAAAAAGCTGCGCCCAGTGTCGCACAAGAGCCTGGGCCTCGGCGCCAGTGTCGGCGATCCAGGCTTGGACCATGATCGGCCGGTCCCGGTCGAGGCGGCCGCCGCGCGTGTGGGTGCGTTCTTCCCAGGCCTCGATCACGCGAGTCTGAACATGGAGCGGAAAATTGGCGACGACCAGGGGCGGCAGGTCGAGATCGGCCATGATCTCGGCGCTGTTCGGGCTGCCGATCGCGCCATAGAAATTGATCCGGTCGGCGCGCGGCGCGAGCCGCATCGGCACCTTGCGGTCCATCTGGAAATGCTTGCCCTCGAACTGGAACGGCTCGCCGGCATGGGCCAGCCGCGTGATCTTGAGGCATTCGGCGAAACGTTCGCGCGCTTCCTCCATATCCACGCCCCAGGCGTCGCATTCCAGCTTGGCGGTGCCGCGTCGGATGCCGAGATGCAGGGGCTGTTCGCTCAACAGGCTGAGCATCGCGACCTCTTCCGCCAAGCGCAGCGGATGATACCACGACGGCCGTGCCAAGCGACAGACCCGGCACCCGCGCCGCGGCATGGGCCGTGAACAGCATCGGGCTGGGGGTCGGAAAATAGTCGGTGAAATGGTGTTCCAGGAACCAGGCGCCGTCATAGCCGAGGGCCTGGCCGAATTCGCAATCGATCAGGCATTCTCGGTAGAGCGCGGCGTCGTCCGCGCCCGCGCGATCGACTGGGGCGACTGTATGGCCGAAATGGACTCGTTCGGGCCTGTTCATTCGCCCTCTGGTATCACCGTTTCAACCTTTGTAGCGGCTCGTTCCATCCGATTGCCAAGTCGTTCCGGTGGCCGGCCTTTCGTAACCAGAATAGCTTATTCGGCGGCGTGGGCGAGCAGCGGCTGCTGACGGATCGTCGGTGTCTCGTCCGCCCCACGCTCTTTCAGAGCCTTGTTCACGGCCGGAATCACCTCGCTACCGAGCTTCTCCAAGGTCTTCATGACGCGGTCGTGTGGCACACCGCCAAGCTGGAGGTTGAAGGCGGTGTGGCTGTGCCCGAGGACCTCGTGATCGTGCAGGATCTTTTCGATCACAGTCTCCGAATCGCCGATCAGATAGTTGTTGACCATCTGCTCGAGCGGCGGCTCGTCCTGGGCCGGGACTTCCTCGACGAAGATGCCGTTGAACTTTTCGTATTTCAGGCGTAGGGCCAAGGAGACGCGCGAGGAATAGCGCGCTCGCGCGGCGGCGTCGCGGGCTTCTTCCTTGCTGTCAGTAATGTTGGTGAAGCGCATGACCGAAAGCGGCTGCTTCGCCGGATCCTTGCCGATGCGCTCGTAGACCGAGCCATAGGTTTCGTGGACCCGGTTCAGCATCTCGATCGGATTCCAACTCGGCGTCAGGAAGGGCACATAACCGCTGCGCGCGACGCGTTCCTGCATCGCCGGGACGTTCAGCAATCCGGCGACCCAGGTTTCCGGCATCGGCTTCTGGACTGGCTTGATGGCGATTTGGGTTTCCGGAATCTGGAAATGCTTGCCGTCGTATTTGAAGACGTCCTGCGTCAGCGCGAGCTCGATGATGTCGAGTATCTCCATCGTCGTCTCGATATTGGCCGACAGCTTCGTGCCGAAACGCACGAATTCGTAGTCCTGGTAGCCGGAGCCGACGCCAAGCACGAATCGCCCGTTCGACAGGGTGTCGACCATGGCGATTTCCTGGGCCACGCGCATCGGATTGTAGAGCGGCAGGACGAGGACGGCGGAGCCGACCCGTATCTTCGAGGTGAAGCCCGATGCCCAGGCCGCCGCCATCAGCGGCGAGGGGCAGAGGCTGTAATTGTTAAAGTGATGTTCCGCGAACCACGCGGTTTCGAATCCGGCCTCTTCGGCGAGCTTGATCTGGTCTTTCACGTCGTCGAAGACATCCGTGTCTTTCCAAGACGGATCGCGCTTCTGCATCAGGTTGAAGAGGTCGAATTTCATGCGGGCGATTCCTTTGTTCCACATACGGTCCAGATCGTCGCTTCTCTTGGCTGTCCCGATCGGAGGTGCGATCTTCGGTCGATTCCACGCAGCCTGCGAAAGCCGGGAGTTGCGACGGGCTGGTTGCCCCATCGGAAGGGGCTCCCTCGTTGCGGCAATATCGCATGCAATCCATGCGGCAGGTCAACCGCTGTTCCACACCAATTTTCCCTGGCGATCACGGTCCCTATACTCGTCGCTCATCAGCGCGCCAGATCGAAACAGGCGCGTGCCGGGGCAAGGATGCCCATCGGCGCGCGCGATCACGCGTTTTCATCAATGAAGGATCGTCGAAAGTATGTGTGGAATCGCGGCCCTGGTAGGCCGTAAGGGATAGAGCCGTCTGGATCGAGTCATCGCGTTGCTCGCCCATCGCCGGCTGGCGATCATCGATCCCAAAGGCGGCCGTCAGCCCATCCTCGGCACGGAGGGGCGGTCGGCCTTGGTCCACAATGGAATGATCTACAATTACGAAGCCCTGCGCGCCGATCTGTCGGCGGCGCGATTCAACACGAAGAGGGATTTCAAAACGATCCTGCATCTGATCGCGCGCGACGGACCGAAGGCGGGAAACATCGCCGGACGCAGAACCAGACGGCATCGAGAAATAGCGGGGCAACCGCCCAGGAGGCGGTTCACGCCATGCCAGACGAAATCGTTCGCTACGTGCGTTTCGTGTACGCCCTGAACCGGGGCGTCGGGCGCGTCGTCATGTGGGGCATTCCTCTGATCATGGGGGTGCTTCTTTACTCGTCGACCTCAAGAGCAAGAGGGTGTTCATCTTCCCGACGGCCGGCAAGTTCCTGTCGCGCTTCGGGGTCGTACCCGTGACCCTGCCTTGTGAGGATGCCGAGGTCGCGGTGCCGACGGGCGAATTGGACGGCATTGCCTGGTCGGGCATCACCGAGGATTACACCGTCGGCTGGGCCGATGTGACCAACTATTTCCTGACCAACAACATCTCCGGTGCCTGGATAGGGGCTTACTTCGCCAATGAGTAGCGCTGGAACGAAGTGCCGCCCCATCTGCAGGAGCTTTTCAGGCTGTGCATGGACAGTTCGCACTACTACCGCCAGCATTGGTACTGGGGCGGCGAGGCGTCGTTGCGGGTCAGCGGCGAAAAGCTCAAGCTGACGACGATCCCCGACGACCAATGGGCGACCGTCGAGGAGAAAGCTCTTAAGTTCTGGGATGAAATCGCCGCGACCGGCGATCGGCCTAAACGGGTCGTCGAAATCCTCAAGAAATACAACGCCGATATGAAGAAGGCGGGCAAGCTCTACCGCTATTCCTGAGGACTGTCGGCGTTTCGGTCGGTCCGCAGACCGATTGCCTTGGCCGGGCGGGAGAAATCCGGGGGTGTTCCGGGTGGGCCTGTCCCGGCCCCTTCACCGTTCCCGATTCTGAACGGGGCACCGGCTGGCGCTCTGCATTCCGACGCCTCGATTTTGGTCGCCTGGAAGCATCTCTGACCGGCATTGCGCCTATAGGCGGGGGCCTGGGGCTTTGGTAATGTCGAGGCCTTCGGGGAGTGCCCGAGAGACGAGAAGGGGGGGGAACTGCGCCATGGTGATGCCGGCACAGGTCTACGATGCCTGGGATAGTATCGATGTCGATATTTTCGATCCGAAACTTTACGAGGCGTGCCGAAGGCCGATGGCCGAAGCGGAGACGATGCCGCCCTGGTGCTATACCAGCGATGCCTTCTATCGCCGCGAGGTCGCGACGATCTTCATGAAGATCTGGAATTTCGTCGGCCGCACGGAACAGGTGCCGAATCCGGGCGACTACACGTCCTTCGATTTCGCCAGCGTGCCCGTCGTCATCCTGCGCGACCGCGACGGCGAGGTGCGGGCCTTCGCCAATACCTGCCGCCACCGGGGCGCGCAACTGCTCGAGGGCGACGGCAATTGCCGGGCCATCCAATGCCCCTATCACGGCTGGACCTACGCCCTCGACGGCAGCCTGACCGGGGCGCCGGACATGGAGGAGACCAAGGGTTTCGACCGCACCGAATTCGGCCTGACGCCGGTTCGGCTGGAGGTCTGGGCCGGATTCATGTTCATCAATTTCGACCCCGATGCCGGGCCGCTCAAGGATTTTATCGGCGATCTCGACGGCATGCTGGCCAGCCACGAGATGGAAGGCATGGTGACTACGCGGCGCGTGGTTTTCCCGATCGACTGCAACTGGAAGGTCTTCGTCGAGAACGCGATGGAGGCCTATCACATCCCGATGGTCCATGGCGGCTCGATCTCCAAGCACAAGGCCAAGAAGAAGCGCGAATCGTCGCAGGCGGTCGACGGCGAGTTCGTCTATCTCTACACTGAGCAGGCGGGCAGCCGCGCCCTGATACCCGGCGATACGGGCTTCCCGGAAATCGAAAACCTGGACGCCAAGGCGGCGGCTGGATCGTATTACCCGCTGATCTATCCCTCGACCATGTTCTGCTGCACCGCCGACTGCATGTGGTATCTGGAAGTGCATCCCAAGGGAGCGCACAAGATGGACCTGATTCACGGCGCGGTCTTCCCGAAGAAGACGGTCGAGCGGGACGATTTCGACGAGGTCGTGAAGAAATACTATGGCCGCTGGGACCAGACGGCGTTGGAAGACAACACCATCTCCGAGATCCAGCAAAGGGGGCTCAATTCACCCCTGGCGCGGCCCGGTCGGCTCTCCTACATGGAGCCTCTGGTCCATACCATCGACAACTGGGTGCTCGATCGGGTTCTGGGTGAGGATACGCCCGCCGGTCGCGGCATCCGCGACTGACGCAAGAAAATCAATCGTTCGGCCTCGAAGGATCGCGGCCGTGGAACGGAGGGGTTGGAATGAGGCCGTTCGAGCGCAACGAATATATGACGCGGGTCGCCAAGACCAAGGCGAGCATGGCGGAAAAGGGGGTCGATGTACTGATCGTCACCGATCCCGCTAATATGAACTATCTGTCCGGCTATGACGGCTGGTCGTTCTACGTCCACCAATGCCTGGTCCTGGCCCAGGACCATGACGAGCCGTTCTGGATCGGCCGGGCCCAGGACGCCAACGGCGCCTATGTCACGGCCTTTCTCGACCATGGCAATGTCATCGGCTATCCGGACCATTACGTGCAGTCGACCGAACGCCATCCGATGGATTTCGTCGCCGATTTCCTGAAGAAGCGGGGCTGGGACAAGGGCGTGGTCGGCAGCGAGCAGGACAACTACTATTACACGGCCGCCTGCCAGGCCGCGCTGGAGAAGGGCCTGCCGAACGTCACATTCAAGGACACGACCGGCTTGGTCAACTGGGTCCGGGTCGTGAAGTCGGAACGCGAGATCGGCTATATGCAGGACGCCGCGCGCATCATGGAAAAGGTGATGCACCTGGCGATCGACCGGATCGAGCCGGGCATGAAGCAGTCGGCCCTGGCCGCCGAAATCTTCCGGGCGGAGGTCGTGGGCACCGAAGGCTATGGCGGCGGCTATCCGGGCATCCTGCCGCCCTTGATGCCGACGGGCGATTCCTCGAACGCGCCGCATCTGACCTGGACGGACAAGGAATTCGTGGCGGGCGAGGGCACGATCTACGAGCTGGGCACGACCCGCCACCAGTATCACTGTCCGATGGCGCGGACGGTCTATCTCGGCAAGGCGCCGACGGTCGTCTCCGACACCGCCAAGGTGGTGGTCGAAGGGCTCAACGCGGCCCTCGATTTCGCCAAGCCCGGCGTGACGGCCGAGGAGATCGAGGAGGCCTGGCGCGGCGTCATCTCCAAACACGGACTCGAGAAGGAATCGCGTATCGGCTATTCGATCGGCGTGAGCTATCCGCCCGATTGGGGCGAGCACACGATCAGCCTGCGCCCGAAGGACAAGACCGTGATGCAGCCGGGCATGACGATGCATTGCATCCCGTCCCTGTGGGTTAAGGACTGGGCCATCGAGATCAGCGAGGCTTTCCGAATTACCGAGACCGGTTCGGAGACCTTCTGCGATTTCCCACGTCAGCTGTTCGAGAAAGATTGAGGGGGCGGCCGGGGGAAGAGGGCGCGCCATGGCCGTGTTCGAACGGGCCGAGTACCTGGACCGCGTCGCGCGCGTGAAGACGCGCATGGCGCGGGACGGACTCGACCTGCTGGTCGTGACGGATCCGGCCAATATGAACTACCTCGCCGGCTATGACGGCTGGTCCTTCTACGTCCATCAATGCCTGATCGTGACGCAGGACCATGCCGAGCCGCTTTGGATCGGCCGGGCCCAGGACGCGAGCGGTGCGCGGATCACGACTTGGCTCTCCGCCGATGCCGTAATCGGCTATCCCGACCGTTACGTGCAGTCGACCGAATGCCATCCGATGGATTTCGTCGCCGATCTGCTGACGGATCGCGGCTGGGACAAAGGACGGATCGGGACGGAGCAAGACGCCTACTACTTCAACGCCGCCTGCCAGGCGGCCCTGGAAGCGGGCCTGCCGAACGCACGCTTCGCCGATGCGACCCTGCTCGCGAATTGGGAGCGGGCGGTGAAGTCGGATGCCGAGGTCGCGCATCTGCGCATCGCCGGCAAGATCATGGAGCGGGTGATGGACGCAGCGCTGGACGCGACGGCGCCGGGCGCGCGCCAGTCGGCCGTGGCGGCTGCGGCCCTGCGTGCCATGCCGCGGGGCACGCCGGAGCATGGCGGTGAATATCCCGGTCTGCTGCCGCCCTTGCTGCCGACGGGCGAAAGCTCGGGCGCGCCGCATCTGACCTGGACCGACCGGGCCTATCAGCGGGACGAGATGGCGGTCTTCGAACTGGGCGCGACGCGCCACCACTATCACTCGCCCATGGTGCGCTCGGCCTGGCTGGGGGGAAACCCGCCGGAGCGGGTCGCGGATCTCGCCAAGATCGTGGCGGAGGGGTTGGAATCCGCCCTGGACGCGGCCCGGTCGGACGTGGCGGCGGAAGATGTCTCCGATGCCTGGCGCCGGGTTACCGCGCGCCACGGGCTCGAGAAGAAATCGCGGCTCGGCTATTCCGTCGGCCTCGGCTATCCGCCCGATTGGGGCGAGCACACGATCAGCCTGCGCGCCGGGGATCGGACCGAGTTGCGGCCCAACATGGCGTTCCACGCCATCGCGTCGCTGCGCCGCGACGAGGTGACCTGCAAGATGAGCGAAGCGTTTTTGATTACCGAAACCGGCGCGGAGACCCTTGCCAGGGTGCCGCGGGAATTGTTCACGAGACACTGAGTCGGGAAACCGATCGATGACGACCCACAAAGGGGCAAGGAGGCGGCCATGACCACGTTCGAACGCAGTGAATACCTGGACCGGATGGCGCGAGCCAAGAAGCGGATGGAGGCGGTCGGCCTCGACCTCCTGCTAGTCAACGACCCGGCCAATATGTGCTACCTATCGGGCTATAACGCCTGGTCCTACTACACCCATCAGGTTCTCGTGGTGTCGCCGGATTCGGAAGAGCCGATCTGGATCGGCCGGGGCATGGACGCGACCTGCGGCCATGCGACCTGCTGGACCAAGCACGAGAATATCGTCGGCTACCCAGATCACTATGTGCAGTCGACCGAGCGCCATCCGATGGATTGGATGAGCCAATGGCTGACCGATCGCGGTTGGGGCGGCGGTACCATCGGCGTCGAGATGGACAGCTATTTCTATTCCGCTCTTGCCCATAAGCGGCTCGTGGCGGGCCTGCCCAATGCCAAGTTCAAGGATGCAACGGGCCTCGTGAACTGGGCGCGGGTGGTGAAATCGCCGGCCGAGATCGCCCTGATGAAGCGCGCCGGCAAGCTGGTCGAACTGGCGATGAAGGCGGCCGTCGACAATATCGTGCCGGGCAACCGGGAATGCGATGCGGTCGGCGAGATCCTCTATGCGGGGATCAAGGGCACGGAAGAGTTCGGCGGCGATTACACGGCGATCATGCCGCTTCTGCCCACGGGGAAGGGCACCAGCGCGCCGCATATCACCTGGTCGGACAAGCCCTTCGAGACCGGCAACGGCACGATCATCGAGATCGCCGGCTGTCACGAGCGCTATCATTGTCCAATGGCGCGCACGGTCTATCTGGGCACGCCGCCGAAGGACGTTTCGGACACCGCCAAGGTGGTGGTCGAGGGGCTGGCCGCCGCACTGGACGCGGTCAGGCCGGGCGTCGTGGCCGAGGAGGTTGAGGCCGCCTGGCGCGGCGTCATAGCCAAGCACGGCATCGTCAAGGATTCGCGGATCGGCTACTCGACCGGCCTCAACTTCCCGCCCGATTGGGGCGAGCACACGGTCAGCCTGCGCCCCGGCGATCGGACTGAACTGCAGCCCGGCATGACCTTGCACTGCATCCCCGGCGTCTGGGGCAAGGCCTGGGGCATCGAGGTTAGCGAATGCTTCCATGTGACCGACAAGGGCGCGGTGCCCTTCGCCAGCTATCCGCGCGATCTGGTGGTGAAGGCGTAGGGAGCGCTTAACGCGAGAGCTGCCGTCCTCACCCTGAGCCTTTCGAAGGGTGAGGCTTGCACCATCTGATGCTGTGCCGCGGCCTTATGCTTCGACACGCTCAGCATGAGGCCGAATGGAGGTTTACCGTTCTGACCATGGGGCCTGTCGAAGGGTGAGGATTGCACTGGCGATTGGGCGCGAGTCGCGGCAGGAGATGGAGATCGCCCCTGATCAACGCTTCCTTCTTCGCTCGCCACCAGCCCTTGATCCGGCGCTCGGCGGCGATGGCGTCGGTAATGCGTTCGAAGGATTCCTAAAAGGCCAAGACTGCTGATCTGCGGCTCTTCGTGTATCCCCCGAAGGCTCCGCTGTTGTGCCCTGCAATCCGGCGCTCGAGTGATGCCCGCGTCGTGCCGACGTAATAGCTGTCGTCGGAGCAGCGCAGAATGTAGACGATCGCGCTCATGCTGCTTGCCCAACCTCGCAGTCCTCACCCTGAGCCTGTCGAAGGGTGAGGGTGGCAATTCGCTGCGTTGTGCCACGGCCTCATACTTCGACAGGCTCAGCATGAGGCCAAACAGAAATTCGCCTTCCTTACCGTGGAAATTGACAGCTCTCACTCTAAGCTTCCTCACCCCGAACCTGTCGAAGGGTGAGGATCGCGTGATACTCGGCCCTACGGCCCTACGCGAAATCCTCCGCGGCCCAGGGCATGGCGGGGGTTTTCAGCCCGAGTTCGGAATCGAAGGTCAGGAGGGACAGGTCGATCATCCGCTGGGGATAGAGGATGCCGTCCAGATGGTCGTATTCGTGCTGCAGCACCATGGCCTGGAAGCCCTTGACCTCGGTTTCGATCCGCTCGCCCGACAGGGTCGAATAGGCGCAGAGGATATGGGTGTGGCGCGGCACCTTGCCGTGCAGGCCGGGGACGGAGAGGCAGCGCTCCCAGTTCATCTTGCGCTCGTCCGTTAGCGGCGTGATCTCCGGGTTGATTAGCACCGTCCAGGGCACAGGGTCCATCTCGACCCTCTCGGGAATGCGGTGGGCCGGGACGTGATAGATGAAGACCCGTTTCGAGACATAGACCTGGGGCGCGGCGATGCCTGCGCCGTTGATGTCGATCAGGGTGTCCTTCATGTCCTCGACGAGCTGAGCGACCTCGGGCGTGGTCGGGTCCGCGATTGGCTTCGCCACCTTGCGCAGGATCGGGTTGCCCATCTTCGCGATCTTCAGAATGGCCATGGCCGTTCTCCTCGTTATTTGTCCGGATAGCGGGTCGCTGCGATTTCCAATTCCATATCGCCCGCGGGGCGTTTCCAGATCACGGCGTCGCCGACGGTTGCGCCGTCGAGGGCCCGGGCGAGGGGGGAGACCCAGCTCACCAAGCCGTTCGCGGCGTCGGCCTCGTCCTCGCCCACGATGCGGTATACGCTGCGCTTGTCCGCCTCGTCGATCACCTCGACCTCGGCGCCGAAGGCGACCTTGTCGCGTGGCTGGGCGGAGAGATTGATCAGGATGGCGCGCTCGATCCGCTCCAGCACCCAGCGCAGGTCTCGCTGGACATGGGGCAGGGCCTGTTTGCTCTCCATATCGTCCTTATGGGCCTCCAGCGCGGCTTTCTCGGCCTTGAGCCGGTCGCGCAGGGCCTGTAGGGCGGTCAGGCCGCCGGGGGTCACGTAGTTGGGATGCTCGCTCTGCGGCTTGGGCGGCAGGTCGTCCTGGACCTCGTCGCCATCGGGCTCGCGGACGAAGGCGCGGCTCATATTGGACTGTCTTCGGCTTTCGCGCTTCGCAACCGCCGCGCCGCGACCTGCGAGGCGGCGAAGGAGCCGAGCAGGAAGACGCCGCAGGCGATGAAGACGCCCTGCGGCAGGGCATGGTCGATGAACCAGCCCATGAGCAGCGGTGCGCCGACGGCGCTGATTTCAATGCCGATGCTCATCAAGCCATAGACCTTGCCGATCGAGCCGGGCGGGGCGAAGGCGCGGACCATCATATCGCGGGTCGGGACCATCGCGCCCAGCAGGAAGCCGGCGACCATCATCACCCCCAGAACGATGCCATAAGGCGGGTGGAAAAGGCCGATCGCGCCGAGCCCGGCCGAGGCCATGAGGAAGGCCACGGCGGTGAGCAGGTCGTAGCGGCTGGTCCTGTCGATCAGGACGCCGCCCGCGATCACGCCGGCCGCGGCCGAAATCAGGAACAGGGTCAGGGCGTATCTGGCATCCGCCAGTTCAAGGCCGTAGAGCCCGATCAGGGAAGAGATCGATTGAGACTGGATGCCCATGGTGGTCATGGCGTTGGCCATGAAGAAGGCGAAGAGCAGGATCAGCCCCGGGGTCAGCACGCGGGAGAGATTGGAGGGAACCGATTCGCCGCGCGCCGTGGCCTTGGCTTCGCGCGCGCTCTCGTGTCCGCTGTCGTTCAGCCGGGTCCGTTGGGCGAGCAGGATGACGGCCATGGCGAGGCCGGCCAGACCGCAGAGACCGAGGGCGAAGCGCCAGCCGACCAGTTCGGCCAGGCCGACGATGACCAGCGGCGCGGCGGCGAAGCCCAGATAGCCGGAAAAGGTATGGGCGGCGAAGGCTCGGCCGAGGCGGCGCTCGGAAACTCGCGCGTTCAGAATTGCGTAATCGGCCGGGTGGAAGACGCTGTTCCCCAGCCCCGCCGAGAAGGCGAGGGCGAGCAGGCCCCAATAGCCGTCGACCAGGGCCATGAGGGCAAAGCTGCCGGAGAGCAGGGTCAGGCCGCCGATCAGCGGCCAGGGCGCGCCGTGGCGATCGACCACGAAGCCCACGGGCATCAGGCCGACCCCGGCGGCGAGCGCATAGGCACTCATCAGGCCGCCCAGCGCCGTGAAGCTCATGCCCAGTTCTAGATGGAGAATAGGAAACAGGGGCGGCAGGCAGAGCAGGAAGAAATGGCTGAAGAAATGGCCGCCGCCCACCAGGCCGATGGTGCGCAGATCTCCTG
>Ga0115002_10004939_pt1 | contig 15933 bp, 12 predicted proteins | sample ArcticOcean_MG_C_8_FD_89576 | JGI IMG/M metagenome (GOLD analysis project Ga0115002, IMG submission 89576) | Marine microbial communities from western Arctic Ocean - ArcticOcean_MG_CB11_86 | ecosystem: Environmental > Aquatic > Marine > Oceanic | place: Arctic Ocean: Canada Basin | collected... | reverse complement strand
GTAATTCTGGTGCAGGGAGTAGGATTCGAACCTACGAAGCCGTCAAGCGGCAGATTTACAGTCTGCTGGGTTTAACCACTCCCCAATCCCTGCCCAAACAAAAACTTTACCACAGCAAAACCGAATTTCACTACGAGTGGCGACGATAATCGTAAGGACTTTTTAGGACCCGGAAATCACGAAGCGATCACGACCCATTTAATATTGGAGCCCTTGACAGGATTTGAACCTGTGACCTACTGATTACAAATCAGTTGCGCTAGCCACTGCGCCACAAGGGCTCCGACAGTTGAAAAACAACCGCTATTAACAGTACAAACGATCACGTTCAAAGGTCAATACATATAAATACCTGGTTGACGAGAGGTGCAATGCAGCCCTACCTCACTCATTTGAGGACGGATCGAGGGCCGGTGTCACAGACGAACGGCAATCAAGTCGCCCAACGATGGGTCCCAGAGCAAAAACGCAACACCCCGTCCCCCCTCCTTCGGGCCAAACGCCGTAGGCAAGCCTAGGGGAAGGTCAGATTGCGACGCGAAGCCGAGTGACAAGACACGAGCGCGACAAACGCCACTAGCGACCAAGTCCCACTTCGATCGGGACGCCCGGAGCAACGCCGAACGAGTTCAAGATCTTTCCCCCTAAACCACAACCAACCCACGCCAAAGCCAAAAACACTTTCTCCCTCCCAGAGTGGGAGGGAGCTAGAGGGTGGGTGAATTGCGAAGCAGATCGACAGATACCAACAACAACCAACCGATCCACACACACCATCCCCAGCCCCCTGCCCCGAGCCAAGCCGAACAGATCGAAGGGTATTCATCCTGAGCTCCATCGAACGGTCACGCCAATTACCGCAACACTTCGACTCTGCCAATATCAAGACTCACCGTCATCCTGAACGGGATTCAGGATCTCGAAGCAGTACGAAGTACCTGCGCACTACTAGCGCACCAAACCCCGCTCCTCGTAAAACTCATCCAGCGCACCACGACCCACAAGCTCGATCATCCGCGCATCCCCACACCATCCACTCAGCTGATTAGTGCGCGTCTTCCCGTACCGACTACGGTTCCTGATCAAATACCACAATAACGAATCACTCGAAAAAAACGTCTTCCGCCACGACTCGGTGTTGTCACCGCAAATAATCCGCTTATCGTAAGCCCGCGCAATCGAACGCCAGAACGTCCGCCAGAACAACACCCGCCACGGCATATTCACATAAATAACCGTCTCAGCCTGCCTCGCGACCTGACCCTCCAGCGGACCGCCGTAGTTCCCATCTATCACCCACCCTGCAGGATGCTCATCGATCGCCTTTTGAACCTGCTCACGGAAATCCTCGGTAGTTCGCTCGCCCCAGTTCGGCAACCAGTAAATCGCATCAAGCTCAATAAACGGCAAACCCAAATCCGCCGCGATCGCCCGTGCCAAAGTCGACTTCCCACCCTGACCCGCAACCAAAATCTTCCGTCCCAAATCCGAATTGTCAGTCAACGGCAAAGCCCCCATTTAAGTCCTCATCATTGAACCGAACGCCAATAACTGTCATTCTGAACTTGATTCAGAACCCCCGCCGGTGCGCCAACAACTTCACCTATAATCCAGCACCGCCCACGCCCACTGTCATCCTGAATTCATTTTCAGAATCTCCGCAGTTCGAAGTACCTGCACACCCCGCAATTACCTAAACCGCCCAACAAAAGAAACGCCCCGGCCGAAGCCGGGGCGTTCCAAAATCATCACGAAAGTACAAGCAGCCTACTTAGACTTCTTGCCTGCGCGCTCCTCACCCTTGCCCTTGGGGTTGAAACCCTCTTTCAAGCCAGGTGCATTCTGAGTGCCCTTGGTATCCACACCACTGGCGATCAGAATTTCGCCCTTGCTCAAGCAACCGTTGCTGGCTGCGCCGGCAACCAACGGGCATTCGTCGTCATCGTTGTCTACGCCATCGCCGTCAACATCTGAGTCACAGACATCACCGATGCCGTCGCCATCGAGATCGGCCTGATCCCCATTAGCAACCGCCGGGCAATTGTCATCACCGTCATCGTGACCATCGTTGTCGAAGTCGTTCGGGTAGGCATCGCCATTGTCGCCAATACCGTCGCCGTCAGAGTCGGTCCATTCTCCAGAGTCACTAGGGAACTCATCTTCGTCGTCGAACACTCCATCTCCGTCAGAGTCGGGTGTCAGTGTGATCTTCAAAACACCGTGGTCATCCCCACGTGTGCCGGCGATCCGGAATGCGGCCTGTTGCCCTGCTCCAGTAATGAAGTATTCGTAGCGGTGATCAGCGTTGTACGCATCGGCCGTAACCGGAGTCGTAAAACTGGAACCAGCATCAACACTCAAATCAACCGCAGATTGTGCCACCGTATTGCAGTTTCCAGACCAGTATCGGTAAGCAGCATCTGCACCCGCCAACGTACCTCCAGACACGCTCGGCGATAGGTTCTCGATAGGATCACTGAATCCACATGTCCCCCCAAACCAAGACTGAGGCCAGTGGCTAAAGTTGCCGTCGATAACCATGCGGTAATCCACACCGTCAATCAAGGCATCCGACGTAAGTATGTGCGTGGCCGGTACCAAGCTGTACCCTCGCCCGTGGAGTCGAGCATCGAGATCTACGGAATGCTCCTGACTTTCCGAAACGCTAACGTTATCCAGTGCAGGACCGCAGGCTCCTGGGAACGTGCTGGTGAACGAAAGTAGAGTGGTTCCACTCGTCGCTGTGAAAGCGAAGTTCTCCTGAGTCCAGCCCATTGATGTCGTACTCGTCGAAGATGCGTCGAAGCTAAACGCTCCACCGCCATCCCCGGCGGTTGCGGTGAGAGTCTTCGCTCCTGCCGGACATCCAACATTATCCACGTGAGAATTACCTGCAAGATCGAACGTGACAACGTAGGTCTGTCCCGAATCAGTTGTCAGGTTCTGGCTTATCGCACCCGTCCCATTGCCATTCAGGTCGATACTTTGATCCAGGTCTGAGTGCTGCCAAAAATCGTGTATCAAATCGACAGTGCCCGTGATTGACCAGCCTGTCAGAGCACTACCCGACTGCGTAATAAAACCGCCCGATATCACCGGCGACTCAAAGCTTCCGTTCGAAACTATATTGCCGTGACTGCTTGCCGTTGCTCTGCTATCAGAGTCAGAGAAGACAGCAACCATCGTCACCGCCATCACCGCCACCAGCAACACTTTGTAATAATTAAATAATTTGTTCATTCTGACTGACCGGTCCTCAATATATTCCGTACGTTTTTTCTGCTTGTCCCCGCCAAATTCCACGCGATTTACAGTCGCATCGGCGATCCGTAATCCACAAGCGCAAGCAGCGTAAGCATTCCCTAATGGCGGCAACCACCAAATTGGGTATTCATAAAGGTCACGAAAGTGTGCGCAAGGTGTGCGTACGGTGGGCGTAGGTCAAGGTCTGAAATTCAGCCTTCCGAAATGCCCCATAACTCAACCGGATTTTCGGACATGATGATGCAATCCGGTACATAAACAGACACATTTGAAACCGATAACTTGAAGTAGTTTCCAAGAAAAACGGATAGCCCAGCTCGGCCACGTGCCAAGCTTCACTAAGGGAGAACTGAAAAAAACCACCGGAACCCCGCGGCAAACCCGCGGCAACAACGCCCAAGCTCAAAACGCGACGCAGCAAGGTCGCAACCAACCAACCCAGCCAACATCGCAAGCGACCCGACTCAGCCAACATCATTCGGCCATCACCACCTGTCCCCCTGCCTTCGGGAAGGGGCTAGGGGAAGGGTAGATTGCCGCTAGCGACCAAGTGCGAATGCACGCCCCGAGCTATCACGACCCCCACGGCGAGCCGCGCATCGTCGCTTCGTTCACCACCACCCGCATCACCTCAGCCAGCGGCAAACCAGTCTCCTGCGCAATCTTCCGACACGCCTCGTACTCAGGCGCCGCCTGCGCAATCGTGTCGCCAATTCGCTTCAGCTTCACCGGAACCACCCCAAGCGACGTATCCACATTCACAATCTGACGCTCAGCCTCATACCTGCGAACAGGACGACGACGCACACCCAAAGTCGAAGTCTCCTTAAGGATAAGTTCAGCGGCAGCATCTACAAGATCTCGACCCACCAGCACCGAAAGCATCGTCGCCGGACGATTCTTCTTCATCTGAATCGGCGTGAACCAAACATCCAGACAACCCAGCTCCATCAGCTGCTCGTGAACATACCCAAGCACCTCGCCCGTCGAATCATCGATATTCGTCTCAAGCTCCATGATCTCAGGACGACGTCTACCCGGACCGCCTCTACCCCAACGAGATCGACCCTCGCCCAACCACAACCCAACCACGTTCGCATGACCCTCAGGATTTCGTTGACCCGCGCCGTACCCAATTCGTTCAGCATTAAATTCAACCGGCATAAACTCGGCCAAAGTAGCAACAATCGCCGCGCCCGTAGGTGTCACCGCCTCGCCAACCGGCTGCCTGCCACCCGCACGCACGGGCGCGCCCGCGCCCTTATAAATCGCAGCAGTCGCGATTGAAGTAGCGCCCATAGCGCCGTGACTGCTACCCGAAGAACCGGTTCCGGTCGGGAACGCCGAGGCGTGAATCTTGTCGACACCAAGCAACCGTAACCCAATAACCGTAGAAGAAATATCAACAAGCGTGTCGACCGTCCCGAGCTCATGCAAATGCGTCGATCCAGCCTCCCCGCCGTGCGCCGCCGCTTCGGCCTCGGCAAGCGTGTCGAAAATCCGCCTGATCGCCCGCTTATCGGGATCTTCTAATGTCGAACTATCAATCGACCCGTAGAAATCGTCCCACGTCCGCCTGCGCTCGCCATCATCGTCCAGCACCACATCGACAAGAGTCGCCTCAAGCCCGCCTCTATTCACAAGCGTCTTCTCTAATCGAAACCCACGGTCTGGAAACTTGTCCAGCTCGACCTGTAGCTCATCGAGCTCAAGCCCAACAGCCACCATAGCGCCCAGCAGCATATCGCCACTAACGCCACCAATCATGTCGATATAAGCAGTTACGTCAGACAGGGGATTTCTCCAATTCGAACCAAATGAAATTCAGGCGCCAATTTGTCGAGTTCAGAGTAAACAGCCTCGCGCCCACTGTCATCCTGAATTCATTTTCAGGATCTCTCTGCCCTCTAATCTCTTCTCCCTAGGGAGAAGGTTAGGTTGAGGGAGAAACCGGAGACAGTCAACAACTGCTCGATCCAGTCAACATCGACCGACGCCGAAGCAAAAGTCGCACGCTACCTACTTCATCCGAGTTCCAAGCGACCCCAAAGCAGCGTTCAGCCCGCCCGACTTAAACCCGTTCGGCTCAAGCTCCATCGCCTCATAGCCAGCACCCAGCACAATCGCCGAAGCCTCAGCCCGAACCTCTTCAAATCGATCGAACTCGTCCAGCGGAATCTCGATCCGCCCAACGTCGCCGTAATGACGCACGCGAACAACAGGGAATCCCAGCTCCCGCAAACCCTTCTCAGCTTTACCGATCTTCCCGAGCGCCTCAACCGAAACCATCGTCCCGTACGGAATGCGAGAACTCAAGCAAGGCTGCGCAGGCTTATCCCACGTCGGCAAATCCATTCGCTTCGAAAGACCCCGAATATCCTGCTTGTTCATCCCGGCATCAACCAAAGGAGAAACAACCTCGAAATTCGTAGCGGCCTCCATACCCGGACGATAATCGCCCAGATCATCGGTGTTCGCACCGTTGGCTACTTTGGTAATTCCCTCGTCCCCGGCGACCTTATCGAGATGCGTATACAGCTCGGTCTTGCAGAAGAAACAACGACGTCCATCGTTCGCCAGATAATTCGGATCGTTCATCTCGTCGGTATCGACAATCAAATGCCGCCATCCACGCTTCACAGCCAGCTCTGAAGCCGACTCAAGCTCTTCAGGAGCAACGCTCGGTGAACGAGATGTCACAGCGAGACTTTTGTCACCAAGAACCTCGTGCGCTACACCGGCGAGAAACGTCGAATCAACCCCGCCCGAGTACGCCACGATCAGTGAGTCGTAGCTGGCGATAATCGACCGCAGCTGCTCATCTTTTTCAGCCAACGACAACTCAACCACAGGCTCCGCCTCAGGCTGATTTATAACAAATATTTTTGAGTTAGTTTTATTCACGATTCAGTTCGCTAATTATGAACCAGCTGGCACACTGTCATTCTGAACTTGATTCAGAATCACGATCATTTGGCTCAAACTCTTCAAGCCATCCACTAACGGGCAACCACATCGTCCTGAGCTTAGTCGAACTCGATTCAGGATCTCGATGCAGTACAAAGTACCTGCACCCTGCGCCACTCGAAGCACCCACACTACATCGAAGAACGAACTTCCGTCACGCTCCCCTTACCAGACGCCTCATCAGACGCCTGCAATGCAAATCTTACAGCCTCTGCGATGTTTGTAGGTCGAATCACCTTCACAGATCCGCCGTTTACGGCATCACCCGCCGCATCCGGAATCATGCAACTCTCGAAACCAAGCCGCCCAGCCTCCAACACCCGGCGATCAGCCCTCGGTATCGACCGCAACTCCCCTGAAAGCCCAATCTCGCCAGCAACAGCAACCGTCTCGTTGACCGGCCTGTCCATCATCGAACTCGCAATCGCCAGCGCAATCGCCAGATCCGCAGCCGGCTCCTTAATATCCAGCCCACCCGTAACGCTAATCACCAGATCGTGATTCGAAACCGGCAGACGCATGTGCTTCGCCAGAACCGCCGTAATAAGGTGCACGCGAGACATCTCCACCCCGTTTGCAACCCGCCGAGGCGAAGCCAACGACGAAGGAGTAGCAAGCGCCTGAACCTCAACCGCAAGCGACCTGGTCCCCTCAATAACCAGCGCAATCGCCGAACCAGAAACCGCCTTCGCCCTCTGCTGAATGAACACATGCGAAGGGTCGCTAATGCCGGCCAGACCCTCTTCTCGCATCTCAAAAACGCCAATCTCGTCTGTAGGACCAAACCGATTCTTTATCCCGTGCAACATCCGCAGCATCCCGTTCGACTCGCCCGTCATCTGCAACACGGCGTCCACCTGATGCTCAAGAACGCGTGGACCTGCAATATTCCCGTCCTTGGTAACGTGCCCACTCAATACGAGTGCCGTGTGGCTCGCCCGTGCGATCGCCGATAAAAACGCCGCACACTCCCGAATCTGAGAGACCGTACCGGCAGGAGAATCAAGATCTGGATGAGTTGCCGTCTGAATCGAATCGACAATCACAACAGCCGGCTGAATCTGAGCGACATGGTCGGCGATATCAAGAACATCGCCCGAACCGGCCATGAACACGCCCTTACCCTTCACGCCCAACCTCGAAGCCCGAATCCGAATCTGTTCCAACGCCTCTTCGCCCGTGGCATAAAGAACCTTACGACCCGTCTCAGCAATCGCAGCTGCAGCCTGCAAAAGCAGCGTCGACTTACCAATCCCCGGATCGCCAGCCAACAACGTAGTCGAACCCGCAACAAATCCGCCACCCAGCACCCGATCCAACTCATCCAACCCCGAAGCCATATGCGAAGTCGCATCAACCGGAATTTCAGTTAATTCGATAGGAGCCAACGAGTCCTCCCCCAGAACGGGGGAGTTAGAGGGCCGCGCCGCAGACATGCCGCGACCAAGCCCCGATCCGATCGGGACGCTCGGAGCTAACGAGGATGCACGCCCAGAGCCAGCCCCAGCGCCCTTCCGCACCAGCTTCTCCTCAACCGTGTTCCACTCACCGCACTCCAAGCACTTCCCAACCCACTTCGCAGTCATCCGACCGCAAGCGCTACATTCAAATTGTGTCTTAGTAGAATTCTTTGCCATATTTCATAACCTCTCCCCCAAAAAGGAAATGGGGGAGACTGAGAGGGGAGAGACAGCGACCAAGTCATCCGATGACGCCCAGAACTAAACGCCGCCCGGAGATAAACGCAGTATGCCGTTTCACCCCTCGATCGCCAAGACCCAACGACACACCCCTGTCATCCTGAATTCATTTTCAGGATCAAATGACCACCGCCGTCATCATCCAGTCCAGCCGATCCCCGCTTCAACTGTCATTGCGAGGAGCTGCCCTGAGCGACGTGGCAATCAGCGACCAACAGGAAGTAACATTCCGTTCCAGCACAAATACCGCCTCGCACCGATCTCCCGAGATCCTGAATCAAGTTCAGGATGACGGCACATTTTCACTCCCGCCAAGGACACCACCCAACATGACACCTCTCCAAACCCTCGCAAACTCAGTCGCCTCTCTCCTTAAGGAAAGAGGCGATACCGTTGCGGTCGCCGAATCATCCAGCGGCGGGCTAATTTCCGCAGCCCTCCTCGCAATACCCGGCGCCTCCGCCTACTTCATGGGCGGATCGGTCGTTTACACGAAAACCGCTCGCGATGAATTTCTGGGAATCGACTTCGATAATCACCCAGGAATGCGATCCGCCAGCGAGCCCTATGCCCTGCTCCTCGCAAAAACCAGCCGCGAAAAACTGGCAACAACATGGGGACTCGCCGAAACCGGAGCCTCAGGCCCCACCGGAAATCCCTACGGCGACAATCCCGGCCACACCTGCACAGCAGTAGTCGGCGAATCACTCGAAGCCGCAAACACCCTCGAAACCGGCAAGACCGACCGCGAAGCCAACATGCAATCCTTCGCCGAAACCGCCCTAGCCCAGTTCGAAAATATCCTCAAAACCAACTAACCCAAACCACCACGCCTAACTCAAAAACTCGACCCGAACCGTCGTCCCCGTCGACTCGCCAGCACCGTTCCGACTCTCTATGTGCACCTCACCGCCATGAAGCTCAACAAGCTGCCTCACCAAGTACAAACCCTGCCCCGTACCCGGCACCTTGCGAGTCATCTCGTTATCCACTCTGTGAAATAGATCAAACACCATCTCGATATCGTCCTCCGGAATTCCCGGACCTTCATCCTCGATCGTCACGTACGCCAAACTCCCAGTCGACCCAACAGTCACCGTTACCGTCGTATCGCTCGGCGAATACTTCGAAGCGTTACTCACCAGATTCGAAACAATCTGAATAACCCGCTGACGATCCAAATTCGCTTGAGCCTTCCCCTCTAACTCCACATACTTGAGCGTCTGCCCGCGCTCATTCAGACTCGGCTCTAATCCCTCCAGCACACCCGATACAAGCTCAGCGAGATCGGACTCCTGCTGGAACAGTTCGATCGTTCCTCTTTCGATACCAGAAACATCAACCAGATCCTGAATCAACGAATCCAGATGCCACGCGTTACGCTGAATAACTCCCAAATGCTGGGCCTGTCGGTCCGAAAGTTCGTTGCCGCCGCCCCTCACAAGCAAATCAGCAAACGCAATAATGCTCGTCAGCGGCGTTTTCAACTCGTGCGTAAGCAAAGTCAGAAACTCGTTCTTAGCCTCGTTCACGCTGGCCAAACGCGCCCGCTCAGACTCAAGTCGAATCGAACGCTCACGCTCCTGGGCAAGCTCTAACGAACGGCGATACAACTGTTGGTTCGCCACGGCCCCTGATATCTGGTTCGCAACCTGCTCGATAATAGAAACCTGCTCTGGTCCATACACTTCTGATTCCGTCGAGGAAATCTGGAACACCCGCGCAAACTCACCATCACGACCCATTGAAACGGTTACCGCCGAAACAACTCCGCTAGCGGCGGCACCCCATTTGCTGAAACGCCTGGATTCCGTTGTGTTATTAATCACTACCGTCTCGCCAATATCAGCCGAATGTCCTGTCGGTGTGTCCTTAACGCGGTGACTCGTGCGCTCGACCCCTATCAGGTTTTCAACGTCGTTTATGTACAACACTTCGGATGTCTGGTTTGAAACATCGACATTTGAAATTGTCACACGGTCGAGCGGCACAAGCTCCGATAACAACCTGGCAAACTCGTTGAATGCAACGCTGGATTCAAGCGACGCCCCGATCTCGCTCGATATCTGAGCAATAACTCCCTGAAGCCTGGCCTGTTCCTGCGCAGCCTCACGTAATCGAGAGTTCGCAACGGCATTCGCAACACGCGAAGCCACATCCCTAACCAATTCCCTGATCATCCTGATCGAAACTGTCTTTCTGGTTCGTCAGAACATGCAACACGGAAATCACGCCGCCCTGATCCTGCAGCGGGATGGCCACCCACGCCGTCATCCCGGAATCCCGGAAATTTGTTTCAACACTCACACGCTCATCAGCGTTCAGATTTGGATCATCCTGATACGTGGTCAACCCAACCGCAACTAAAGCCCCCGAACTCATGGCAAGTCCCGTAATCGACCCACGTAACGACCCAACCTCCATGTCCGGAACATCTTGGCCGTACGTCAGATAATCAACTCTCGTGTTGGCATCAACGTCAACATCCGTAAGCACCACCAGGTCGCATTTAATAGCATCCGCAAAAATGCTGGCAAACTCCTCGAAAATATCCGAGAACTCCAGATTCGAGCCGACGATTGCCCCAATCTTGTTCAGACTGCCCCGACGCGTCGACTCTCGATCCAAGGATTCCGTCAAAGCAGCGCTTAAGAACGAGCCCGAATTCTGGGCACCAATTCGCTCGCCCAGCGACAAGCTATCGTCATCGAAAGTCTGAATCCCACTCGTGTTCAGGATCATGGTTCCGCCCACAACACCACTAACGACCAGTGGAATGTTCAACACGCCCGTCAGACCTTCTGAAGCCCCCGGAGCCCCTGAGAGGGAGTTTGAAAATTCTTCCGGGCTGGCAAAATTAATGACAAGGTCTGTCTTTGTTTTGACCATCTCTTCCGAAGTCGTACCCGCAAGCGGATGCGTGGTCCCCGATTCAAAACCTTTGATTTGCGAGCCACCAGAATTTATCGAGTATCGAGTAATGATCACCTGCGTCGCATGATCGATCTCTGCCAGAGTGATCACCCTGTGCGGGATAAGCTCGTTAACCAGCCCCGCAAACGTCTCGTAAATATCCTCAACATTTAGCGAACTAGAAAAAATACGACCTATCTCAGCTAACTTCGCCTGAAGCTCCGATTCACGCGCCAGTGTCTCTTCCGTCATTGCCGACAGAACAAACCGGCTCACCTCAGTGGCAATCGTCTGTAAATCGCCCGCGTCACTCACGCCAAGCTGATCGTCCGGTCCGAAGTGAACGCTAATCGCCCCAAACGGCTCATACCGCCCACCGATCGCAGCAGCGATACCACCTGAATAACCAATCGAGCGGAAAAAATCGCGCGGCTTACTCGAGTCATCATCTAAATCAACTAGACCAGCCGAAATTCCCTGCACAAACATGGCCTGGGTGATAAGTCCTCCCTCATTTCTGGGCACCAACGTCCCAACGAAACTGCTCGGAAGGTTGTGTACATTCTCCAGAATGTACCCACTCTGAGAAGCGTCAAACCGCCAGATACCAACAGGACGCCCCCCGTAACTGGCAGACGCAAGCTCCGATACCAGTTCGTACACATCTGAAATATCTCTGGTGGTCAGCTCGAGCTGACGAATGCGAGCCGAAAGCTCCGAAACATCCGCAGTCGTTACAGAACTCGGTTCTAACCGACGTACCACCGCCCGAACCAGATCATGCTCGTCCTCGGCAAGAACCCGAAGTGAAACCTCGACTGGAATCATGCTCCCATCAGCATGAAGCGCATGAAGATCAAGCCCAATACCCATCGTCCGGGCATGAGGCCGACGCGCGTACTGAGTCATGTGATCCCGATGACTGCCACGTAGTGCTCTCGGAATGAGAATCTCAATACTCTGGCCTACGAGATCAGACTCGCTGTACCCGAATAGCTCCTGGGAAGCTCCCGAAACAGACACGACCGAGCCGAACAGATCAGTAACGATCGTTACGTCTTCATCTATCGATATGTCAGAAGCGAGTTCATTCATCACGCTTTAGCACGCAAATTCAATGGTCACAATTCGACCAATACTTATCGATCAACCAGCGAAATCCAGCCCTAGATCTGCCTCACGCCGCATCATACGCCTGCGCCAGCTTAATTTGCCCGGCGACTACGCAAAATAGACCAATAGCCAACCAACGCTGATCTGACATGGAGACACACCGAAAACCATGTCAGATTCTCCCCCTCCGAACCGGAATGGCCCGGGGTAGGAGACTCGCAACATATCTCTACCTCCCTCCTTACTGGAGGGACTGAGGGCCGCGACACAGACATTCATCCACCAAGTCGTCCGACAACGCCCGCAGCTATAACGCCGCCCCCTCGTCCCCCCTTCCTTCGGGAAGGGGCTAGGGGAAGGGTAGATTGCGAAGCGGAGCCGAGTGACGAGTCACGAGCGCGACTAACGCAGCTCGCGACCAAGTCGTCCGACGACGCCCGGAGCCATACACACCGCGCTCTTTGTCCCCCTTCCTTCGGGAAGGGGCTAGGGGAAGGGTAGATTGCGAAGCGGAGCCGAGTCACGAGCGCGACTAACGCAGCTCGCGACCAAGTCATCCGATGACGCCCGGAGCCTAACGCCAAAACGCCACACGCGAAAAGGGGAGAGCCAAAGCTCTCCCCTTTTCAATCTAATCTACGTACCTAAAAGCCCGTCAGCTACACGCTCGGAACCGGCTCTTTATCGTCGCCATCAGCATCGGATGAACCAGCCCCGGCCTTCGCCTTACGAGCCTTCCGCTTCTTCTTCTGAACCTGCACCACGATCGCACCAGCTTCAACGTCGAGCTCGACAGTCTCACCCGGCACGAACTCGCCACGTAGCAACTTCTCAGACAGCTGATCCTCGATCTCGTCCTGAATCAACCTGCGCAACGGCCTCGCACCCATCTTCGGGTCGAAACCGTGCTCCCCAAGGAACTCTCGAGCCGCATTGGTAACCTGCATCACCAGACCGTGCTCAAGAACACGACCCTCAACTTCTTTCATCATGATGTCCACGATCTCAAGAATGTGTGACTTCTCAAGCGGACGGAACACAACCGTGGAATCGATACGATTTAGGAACTCAGGCTTGAATCCGTTACGAGGATCCTTCACCGCTTCCAGAACACGTGACTTCACACGCTCGTAATCCAGCGTCTCGCCAGAGTCCTTGCCAAGACCGAATCCAAGACCACCGCTGCTCTGAATCAAGTCCGAACCGAGGTTCGAAGTCATCACAATAACAGTGTTCTTGAAGTCCACCCTGCGACCCTTAGAGTCGGTCAGGTGACCATCTTCAAATACCTGCAACAGAATGTTGAAAACATCCGGGTGAGCCTTCTCGATCTCATCAAGCAGAATCACCGAGTAGGAACGACGGCGAACAGCCTCTGTCAGCTGACCACCCTCATCGAACCCGATATAACCGGGAGGCGCACCAACCAATCGAGCAACACTATGCTTCTCCATGAACTCACTCATATCGAGTCGAATCATGGAATCCTCTTCACCGAAGAGGTACTCAGCAAGCTTCTTCACGCTGTGCGTCTTACCAACACCTGTAGGTCCGAGGAACAAGAAAGCACCAATCGGGCGCTTCGGATCCTTTAGACCAGCACGTGAGCGGCGAACCGCCTTAGAAATAACAGAAAGAGCCTCGTCCTGACCAACAACGTTCAGACGCAGCGCGTCCTCCATCTTGATCAAACGCTCCTTCTCTTCAACATCCAACCGCATCACTGGAATACGAGTCCACATCGCCACAACTTCGGCGATATCGTCCGACGTCACCTTCGCCTCACCGGCGTTCGGATTCTCTTTCTTCCAGTCGGCATCGAGCTGCTCAATCTTGGTAACCAGCTTCAGCTCGCTATCCCGTAACTCAGCAGCAGTTTCGTACTTCTGAGCCGAAATTACTTCGTCCTTCTCGCGGCGTACAGCCTCGAGTTCCTTCTGAGCCTCACGAAGCTCCTTCGGAACCGTCGAGTGCTTAATACGAACACGCGAAGCAGCCTCATCAATCAAATCAATCGCCTTGTCAGGCAACTGCCTGTCAGCAATGTAGCGATCAGCGAGAGTAGCAGCAGTCTCCAGAGCCTCATCGAGAATCTCAAGATCGTGGTGCTTCTCGTACATGTGCTTCACGCCACGCAGAATCTCGACCGTCGTAATAGCGTCAGGAGCATCAACCACAACAGGCTGGAACCTGCGTTCCAGAGCCGGGTCACGCTCAACATACTTACGGTAATCGTCCTGCGTCGTAGCACCAACAACCTGCAGCTCACCTCGAGCCAACGAAGGCTTCAAAATGTTCGCAGCATCAACCGCACCTTCAGCCGCACCGGCACCAACCATCGTGTGCATCTCATCGATGAACAACACGCAGTTCCCGGCCGTCTTCAGCTCGGCGATCACCTTCTTAAGGCGTTCTTCAAATTCACCGCGGTACTTGGTTCCTGCCACCAACGCACCCATGTCGAGAGTAACAACGCGTTTCCCACGCAGCGTCTCAGGCACATCGCCCTCAATCACCATGTGAGCAAGCTTTTCGACAATCGCGGTCTTACCAACTCCAGGCTCACCGATAAGAACGGGGTTGTTCTTCGTGCGGCGGCTCAAAATCTGGATAACACGCTGAATCTCGCTATCACGACCAACAACAGGGTCGAGTTCGCCATCAGCTGCCCGTTTTGTCAGATCTACACCCAACTCATCGAGAGTAGGAGTACGACTTGAACGTGACGCCGACTGCGATCCCGAACCGCTCCCAGACGAGGAACTCGAGCTGTGGTTCTGGATAATCTTGGTCGTCTCTTCACGAACCTTCTCAAGGCTCACACCAAGACTCTCAAGCACACCAGCCGCAACACCCTCGCCCTCACGCATGAGACCGATCAATAGGTGTTCCGTACCGATGTAGCTCTGGTTCAACCGGCGGGCTTCATCAACAGCCAGCTCGATAACCTTCTTAGCACGTGGGGTGAGACCAATCTCACCCGGGGTTGGGCGTTCGCCGCGGCCGATAATAAACTCGACCGCGGAACGAACTTTAACAAGCTCGACGTTCAGATTCGAAAGGACTTGCGCAGCAACGCCCTCGGTTTCTCTTACGAGACCGAGCAAAATATGCTCGGTACCAATGTAATTGTGGTTGAAGCGCTGTGCTTCTTCCTGCGCAAGTGAAAGAACTCTACGGGCCCTTTCCGAAAACTTTTCAAATCTGCTCGGCATATAGCTTCCCCCCTCAGGTAACTACAAAACTGCAGCCCTAAGTGCTATTCGCTGTCTTCGAAGATATCTCCGAAGTCACCTATGTCTTCTTTTTCCTCGGGCTCGGCCGCAATCGCAACCTCATCCGATGCGTCCACAGTCTGCTTCAAGCTCAGACCAAGACGCCTACGTTCTGGCTCGATCCTGATGATCTTCAACTCTAGCTCGTCGCCTTCGCTGACCACATCCCGTGGATGCTTAATCACCTGATGAGCAAGTTCACTTATATGTATGAGTCCTTCAATACCGCGATCGATGCGAGCAAACGCACCGAAGTTAGCAAGTTTCGTCACAGTTCCGGTCACCGTCTGACCAATCGAGAACTTAGTCTCGATCTCATCCCACGGTTCTGGCTGCAGGCGTCGCAAGCTCAACGCAATCTTGAGGTTTTCCCGGTCCACGCGAAGTACGAATACATCGATCTCCGCACCCACAGTTACGATCTCGTCGGGGCTCTTTACAGGCTCCCACGAAAGCTCGGAAATGTGGATAAGTCCATCGGCTCCACCAAGGTCCACGAACGCACCGAAATTCGAAATTCCAGCAACGCGACCCTTGCGGATCTCACCCTCGGTGAGTTCCTGAACCAAACGCATCTTCTGAATCTGCTTCCACGCCTGAAGCGCAGCTCGTTCCGAGAAGATAGCTCGGTTTCGGCGTCGGTTAAGTTCAATAATCTTGAACTCAACTTCCATACCGATAAAGCCTTCCTTAGGCGGCTC